>Ga0137404_10002625_pt1 | contig 11932 bp, 9 predicted proteins | sample CZOMad2_1_16fung_FD_108285 | JGI IMG/M metagenome (GOLD analysis project Ga0137404, IMG submission 108285) | Vadose zone soil fungal communities from Angelo Coast Range Reserve, California, USA - CZOMad2_1_16fungal (Illumina Assembly) | ecosystem: Environmental > Terrestrial > Soil > Vadose zone...
GGAGCCGAAGAAGCGCAGGCGATCGTCGATGCGGGAATTCCATTTGAAATTGTGCCTGGAATTACCTCGGCGATCGCGGGACCGGCTTATGCGGGTATTCCGTTGACGCATCGCGCACATAATTCGCATGTCACATTCTTTACTGGCCACGAAGACCCGGCAAAACCGCAGAGTACAGTCGATTACGCGGCGCTCTCAAAACTCGGCGGCACGCAGGTCATGCTGATGGGTGTAGAACGCCTCGGAGCCGTCACCAGTGAAATGCTAAAGCAAGGCGTGCGCAACGATTTGCCGGTGGCGCTCGTTCGCTCCGCTACGACCGGGCGACAGGAAACACTCACAGGCACTCTTGCAGATATCGCCCAAAAAGCTGTAGCCAATGATTTCAAAGCGCCGGCCGTCGCAGTGTTTGGAGAAGTCGTCGCATTACGTGACGGTCTCAACTGGTACGAAAAGCGGCCGCTCCTGGGGAAGAGAATTGTCGTTACACGAACCCGAAAGCAGGCGAGCGCGCTGAGCAACAAACTGCGTGCGCTCGGCGCTCACGTGATCGAGTTGCCGACGATCCGAATCGAGCCGCCAACCAATTTACGCGAATTCGCGGAGCTAGTGCAGGGAGCACACATCTATGATTGGATTGTGTTCACCAGTGCAAACGGGGTCGAAGCGTTCTTCGATATTTTCTTTAAGCTGTACGATGATGCCCGTGAGATCGGCGGGGCGCGTATTGCCGCCATCGGACTGGCGACGGCTCAACGCGTAAAAGACTTTCATTTGCACGTCGACCTTCAGCCGGACGAATTCGTGGCGGAGGGACTAGTGCGGGAATTCAAAAAACAGGGAAGCATCGAAAATTTGCGCATTCTCCTTGTGCGCGCAGAGAAGGCGCGCGACACGCTTCCCAAGGAACTTTCCGCCATGGGAGCAATCGTGGACGAAGGGTTCGCATATCGGACGGTGCCGGAACCGCGCGACAGAAGCGGGGCGCGACGCCAACTGGCGCATGACGGGGCCGATCTGATTACCTTCACCAGTTCTTCAACCGTAGAAAATTTTCTCGCTCTCGGGCTACCCTGGCCAAAGGGAATGCAAATCGCCAGTATTGGGCCGATTACGTCAAAAACTGTGCGCGATCAGGGACTCAAGGTCGATGTCGAGGCACGCCGGCACGATATTGACGGCTTGGTGCAGGCGATCAGCGAGTTCTTTGGGAAGAGTTGAAGTGGTAAAAAGTTAAATGATCGGAGTCGCCGAACTCCGTTTTAACTTTTTAACGCTTCATGCTTTAGCTCGGATTGAATCGGAACTTCATTCGGCCGCGCTTCGCGTTGGCTTTTGCCTTGCGGCGACTCTTTTGCGAAGGCGTCTCGAAGGCGCGCAGACGGCGAACCTCCTCGAGAATACCCTCGGCATCCAGCTTGTTTTTCAGCCGCTTCAATGCGCGATCGACAGGTTCACCTTTACGAACAATCACTTCTGGCATCAATAATCACTTCCTCGAATTACGAATGGATTCTTAAACGGGCGAGCCGAGCCTACTCGGGCCAAGCCTGCGCGTCAAATTCGGCCTCGAAACCCCTTTTATAGGTGGAATTAGCGCTGGGCGAGCGGATTCGCTGCGGTCGTAGCTTTTTCCGTGACTTCGCGGCGGAGGGCGGCAGCGCCGCGGCCGCGGGCGCGTGACCACCAGAGCACGATGGGTGAAGCGATAAAGATTGAGGAGTAGGTGCCCACGACAACGCCGATGATTATTGCGAGAGAAAAATCGCGCAACACCGCGCCGCCAAAGAAAAACAGACAGAGAATCGGGATGAGCGTGACCGTGCTTGTGAGGATAGTGCGGCTAAGCGTCTGGTTAATGCTCGAGTTCATTATCTCCTCAATTGTGCCCCGTCGCCCGCTGGCAAGGCCTTCGCGGATTCGGTCGTAAACGACGATCGTGTCGTTAATGGAGTAACCGGCAATGGTGAGCACTGCGCCGACCATCGTGAGCGTCAGCTCGCGCCCGAGAAGCGCGAAGATGCCCACGGTCATAAGCACATCGTGCAGAAGGGCGACGATGGCTCCTACGGCAAAAGCAAGTTCAAAGCGAAACGTCACGAAAATCAAAATACCCAGGATTCCCAACCCAAGGGCGATCAGCGAGCTTTTTGCCAATTCACCGCCCACAAGCGCACCAACGCGTTCGGAGCCTTCCACCCTAAAACCAGCGGTTGGTAGCGTCTGCAGGACTTGCTTTTCCACTTTGTCGCTGGTGTTCAACGGTGTTCGAATGGTGATGTAACTCCTGGCCCCTTGCGTTGATTCCTGGATCGACGCATCGGCAACTCCAACTGGCTTGAGCGCGTTGCGCACCTGTCCAATGTCGATCTTGCCCGGCGCGCTTAGCGTAATCAGATCACCGCCGCGAAAATCGACGCCGAAATTTCTTTCGCCGCGCAGGTAAAAGGCAGTGGCGCCCGCCAGTAGCAAGGCAAGCGAGCACATGCAGGCGAGAAAGCCTTTGCCGAGGAAATTGATGTTTTGCGCGGAAATCAAATGCAACATCGAGACGCGCTTCAACCGGCCAGTGTCGACAAACCAACCGAGGAAGTTTCGGCCCACGATGAGCGCCGTGAACAACGACGCCAGAATGCCGAGCGTCAGTGAAATGGCGAACCCCTTTACGGGTCCGCTTGCCTTCCAAAACAGAATCGCAGCAGTGATCAGTGTTGTGACATTCGCATCGAAAATCGAGCTAAACGCTTTCTCGTATGCCGTGTTCAGCGCGACCTTCAGCGATTTTCCGAGTGCCATTTCTTCGCGCAACCGCTCGTAAATCAGCACGTTCGCGTCCACCGATAGACCAATTGTCAAGATGATGCCGGCGATGCCCGGTAATGTGAGGACGAAATGAAACATCGTGAGTGCGCCGACGAGCAGGATGAGGTTGATGAGCAGCGCCACATCTGCGACGAGACCGGGAATCTTGTAGTAAATAGCTACGCAGACGAGCGTGATCGCCAGGCCGAGCAAGCCAGCGAGAATGCTGGCACGGATCGAGTCCAGTCCGAGTGTCGGCGAGACACTGCGCTCTTCCTCGATGCTGACAGGCGTTTGCAGCGGGTTCTCAAGCACACTCGCCAGACCGCGCGCTTCTTCCTCGGTAAATCTTCCGGTGATTTGGGCGTCGCCGCCATAAATTGCGTCCTGGATTACAGGCGCAGATTGGATGGCTCCATCCAGTACAATCGCAAAGCGATGATGAACGTGTGCGGCAGTAATGTCGCCGAACTTCTTGGCGCCCTCGGGGTCAAACCGCAAATGTACAACCCAGCCGTCTTTTTCGTACGAAGCGCCCGCGCTTGAAACACGATCGCCGGATAAGTCAGCTTTCTTTTTTGCCAGCAAGCGTTCTTCGATCGGCTTTTCACCTTCACGCTGCATTTTGTAGCTTTCGATGCGGTATTCAGGCGGAATGACATCCTTGCCTTCATCGATCGCTTTCAATTTTTCCCCATTGTCAGCATAGACGAGACGAAACTCGAGCTTCGCCACGCGCGAGAGCTGGGCTCGCGCTTCCTGAATCTTCGCGGTGTCCAGCCCGGGAATCTGGACCAAAATCCGATCGCTTCCGACTGGGCTGATGATCGGTTCGCCTCCGCCAAAGTAATCCACACGCTTTCGGATTACCTCAACGGCCTGCTCAAGCATTCCTTTGGTGATGGGTTTATCGCCAGGGACGAGGCGGATGAGAAACGAGGTGCCGCCTTGAATATCGAGCCCGAGTGCAATCTTCTTTTGCGGCGGCCAGATGGTCGCGATGCTAAAGATGACAAGTAACAGCATCAACGTGCTGGCCAAAAGCCGTTTGCGTAGCCCTTGATCACTGGCGAAGTACCACCCGAAGAGCACCAGCATGCCCACTCCAACAAAAAATGTAAGCCCCGGGCTCATTGCATCTTCGATTTTCGATTTTCGATTTTCGGTTCGGTCATGGCTTCATGCCTTGAACAATTTAACTCTCTTTGAGCACGTTTGTAATGGCCGATTTCTCCATCTCGATCTTTACGTTGTCCGCCACTTTCACGAGCACTGTGTTCTCTTTCACGTTCGAAATCAGACCGTGAATACCGGCGTTGGTCACCACGCGATCGCCGGTTTTTAAACTGGAGGTTAATTGTTGTTGCTGCTGCTGCCGCTTTTTCTGCGGTCGGATCATCACAAAATACATGATGATGAAAATGAAAATCAGCGGTACAAAAAAAGAGCCAATGCCGCCGCCTGGGACTGCCTGAGGCGCCGCGCTTTGAGCTTGAGCAAGAATCATCTGGAGCATGCTAAAAAATTGAAGAGCGCACCTTAAACGCGAAAGCGCGCGCTGCAATCGTTCTTTCGCGTCGCTCGTATTATCGGACCGATGTCACCGGAGCGGTAACGACCTGATTTCATCCCTAACAGAGCAGGGCGACTACACGACGCTGGCTTCGATCTCACGTTTCGTTTGTAGTCGTAGCTGCCCGCACGCGGCGTCGATGTCGTGACCTTTTTCCCGGCGAAGCGTCGCCGGGATTTTGTGCGCGCGTAAGATCGACAAGAATTTTTCCTGTCGATTGCGCGAAGGTCGCGACCAGTCAAGATCTTCGACGGTATTGTAGGGAATCAAGTTTACTTTTGCGGAAAGCCTTCTGGCGTGCCGCACGAGAAGATCCGCCTGAACGTCCGAGTCGTTTACGTCTGCGATCAGGATGTATTCGAACGTGAGCCGCTGTTTTTTGCGAGCAGCATAGTAGTCACAAGCGGAAAGCAATGTCTCGACGTTGTACTTGCGATTGACTGGCATGATTTGGTTCCGCACTTCATCGGTCGCGGCGTGCAACGAAATCGCGAGACGAATTTGCAATGGTTCGTCGGCAAGCCGCCTGATTTGGGGTGCCAGCCCGCTGGTCGAGACAGTAATGTGTCGAGCGCCGATTCCCAGGCCCCACGATGCATTAATGATTCGAATCGCCCGCATCACGTTCTCGAAATTTGCGAGCGGTTCACCCATTCCCATGAACACGATGTTGTCGATCTTCTCACCACTTTCGCCCTCGATCGCGATGATTTGATCGATAATTTCGTTCGGGCGCAGGTTTCGGGAGAATCCCTCCAAACCGCTGGCGCAAAATTTGCAGCCATAAGCGCACCCGACTTGCGTCGATATGCAAATCGTGCGGCGATCCGAGCTGCCTCCATAAAGCGCTGGTGACGCTGGAATCAAAACAGATTCAATCAGATTTCCGTCGCTCAAACGAAATAGAAACTTGCGGGTCGTGTCGTGCGATCCAAGCACCCGGACGATATCGAGTTTGCTGAAGGCGAATTGATTTGCGAGTTTCGCGCGCAACTCGCGCGACAAATTGGTCATCTCGTCGAATGACTTTACGCGCTTTTTGTAGAGCCATTCCGCGATCTGGCCGGCCCGGTAAAAGGGCTCGCCAAATTTGTGAAGCTCCTCTTGAAGCTCGTTAAGCAGGAGAGATCTCACCTCAACCTTGTCGGCGGCGGCCACGGCAAATCTTACGGAACAGCAGCGCTTGCATCAAACTTTCCCGTCGTAGGTTCGCAGCGTGATCAAGCGCGTTGCCGGCAGGGCGCTTAGAATCGCTTGTGGTTCAAGTTCCGGAAACGTAGTTCAGCCCAAGCCCCGACCGCGTTTCTTGAGATTGTCAGCGATTAGCTCCCAATACTTCATCCGAGTTCAAGTTGACGATGAATCGCCGCCTGTAGCTCCAAAAATGCACTGGGCATCATGGGCGTGCACAATAAAACCGGACGCTTTTTACTGATCATTCAGAACCGTTTGCGGTGCAGATTTGCTCAGTTCAAGCTGTGCGCTCACTTTTTGTAGGCCCGCGGTAAGTGCTTCAATTTCCTTCTGCTGTTGCGCGACAGTTGCTTCCAACTTTTCGACTTTACCATTGAGCATGGCTTGGGCTTGCGGGCGTTGAGGCACAGCACGCGGGTTGTCCGGGTTAACACAATCGACGCCAAGCTGTCCGAATCCATTCACAGTAACTTGACAAACGGTGACGCCGTTCCAGACCTGGAGGTTCGTGGCGATACCGTTGATAAAGCAGGCAGCGGTACCCGAAAAGACACTGCCGATGCGTATCACGCCGGTTTCGTCCCCAGGTGAGGCTCCTAGGTTGTCGAGGGTACCAGCGCTATCGCCGAGGTAAATGTTTTCCCCGCCAGCGATCACGTTTTGTCCTGAACTGTAACCCACGACTGTGTTGAAACTAGAGCCGGCATTGTTCAGTGCTGTGTCACCGATCGCTACATTTGCGACGCCCTCGACGTTACTTGCAAGCGCGAAAGAACCAATGGCCTCGTTGAAACGGCCAGTGGTATTGTTTGCGAGCGCGGAATCGCCGACGGCGTTGTTATCAGTGCCATCAATGTTACTACCGAGCGCATCGGCACCGACAGCAGCGTTGAACGAGCCACTGTCGTTAAATTCAAGCGCGGCTGTTCCATTGGCCGTGTTTTCTGTGCCGGTGGTGTTAAACAAAAGCGCTGCAGCGCCAGTGGCCGTATTTGAATCCGCGGTGTTAAAATCAAGCGCTCCAGCGCCAACAGCGGTGTTGAAGCTCCCGGTGGTGACGCTAGACAACGAAAACGTACCAATTGCTGTGTTCCCAAGGCCTAAGGTGAGAGCCTGAAGGGCGTGGTCCCCCGCAGCAGTGGTGAAGTTGGGATAGCCCCCGGGGGGCGGCGGCACGACGCCTTGCACCCTCTGTGAAAGCGCGAAGCAGACGAGTGTGAATGCAATGAACAATCTCAAGATTTTCATGATTTAATCCTTATTTTTGATTGATGTTTGGTTTGCGAGTGAACCCTTCGCAGTTTTCCCGAGCGGGAAGAATGTCAGGGGGGGCGGTTTATCGCTGCTGGCAGACTTGACCGCGCCGTGATCGTGCCGCTCTCGGCTGGACAGAGTCAACAACTTTTCGTGCTCCACACGGCAACGACAAAGTGATATGAACCGTCGCTATGACGCGGGCGACGTTCACGATTGCAGTTGCTTTTCTTTGCGCTGCGGCAGCTGCAGAACCGCTAGTTACTTATGAATCACCTTGCGAATGTCGGGACAATCACGGGAAACATCGCTGGGCCGAAAAGAATGATCCAGCCTTACCGCCTACTGACCCAAGCGCAATTCAAGCTGTGACGCCTCGCAAAACGGGTGAACCTACAGTTCAGATGCGAATTCTGAGTTTAAATGCTAAGGTCAGGCGCGAGAAAGAGTTTCGGGGGTATAGCTCAGCTGGTAGAGCGTCTCGTTCGCAATGAGAAGGCCAGGGGTTCGAATCCCCTTACCTCCAGTCTTCGCTCGCCTCGGCAGTCGAGAGCGAAGACTGTCGCGCCGTAGCCTTGGCGAAGGCGGACGCTTTTTCCTGGCTCTAGCCACCCCGCGAGCTACGACTCGGCAAGCCAGCTCGCGCTCTTATTTCACGTTCTTTCAAGACAATGAGCCACTCGTACCAAGCGAGTAATCGGCAATACGTAAAGCCGGCCTTGCCGTCCAGAATTCCGCCTCGAAACAAGTACATATAGATGAACCGAATAGTTGTTCTGCAGGGTAACCGCCTGAAGATCTTTTTGGCGGCTCGTCGGCGACGATCGGTCGCGACACTCAGAAGATCCAGGACGGGAAAATCGTTATCAGCGTAGCCGTAAACGTTTTGCCGTGCTTCATCCGTCGAATATCGGTTGTGTTTCTCAATCCAATCGTCAATCCCTTTTTCAAATGGAAAGTGAAGCAGGGAATTCTTTAACGTGCCGATCGCATCCGATGGGAGGTGCTCGCGTTGACCATGCCCGACTTGGGTAAACCGTAACTTGCCTCGGCGACCAAGCCGGACCTGGTACCACGGGAAAAGACCAGCATGGCGCAAAAATTTCCCATGGAACATGAGCTTCGATGAGACGCGGTAGGCATCTTTGTCTGTCGCGGCAATACAGCTGAGAATCTCGGCCGATAAGTCGGGCGTCATCACTTCGTCGGCGTCTAAATGAAAAATCCACTCATGTTTCAGTTCGCATTGGTCGAGCGCAAAATTGCGCTGCCCGGCGAAGCTATCGAAGGCCCGTTGCACGACGCGCACTCCATGTTCGCCGGCAATCTTTAATGTCGCGTCTGAGCTAAACGAATCCACAATCAGTACGTCGTCGCACCAGGAGATTGCTTCGAGGCAACGGGGAAGATTTAGCTCCTCATTCAATGTCAGAATAACAACTGAGATCATGATTGCCTGACGCCGATCGGCGTCATGTATTTTGTGGACGTCGGGCCACTGCGATCATCGATTTGGCAAACACTGGAACCCTTCCGATGCGTCGAAATGATATTCCACTGAATCCAGCTTCCATTAGCAGCTGTTTTAGAGTCGGAATCGACCAAAATTTTATATGCCCCTCATCCCATAACGCTGTGAAATGGCCGTCCAGTTTTCCGCTGAATGCCAGCCCAACGTTTTTTAGATATCCGTGATAGGGAGTTGACACGATGGCCAAACCGCCCGGTCTGACTAAGGAGAAAATGGTCGCCGCGAATTTGCGCGGATAATAAACGTGTTCAACTACCTCGAGGCTAAGCACGGCCTGAAATTTGCCGAACCGCGCTGCCAGATCATCGTACGCTGAACCCACAAAGAGCTGCAGATTCGGATAGGCGCGATGTCCTTCTCTGATTCCACTCGTGGATGGATCGACTCCAACGACTTCATAGCCGTGTCGTCGAAGAAGCTCGGCCATTGCTCCATTTCCACAACCAAGATCAAAAATACTCGTCTTAGGTGACTCGCCTTCGCCTGCGAGAATACGGAGTACCGCAGGCAATAGATATTGAGCAGTGTGCTCAGCATCAGCAGAATCGAATGGGAATTCGTCCGCCATCATTCAGTGACCGCGCGCCGCTTAATTGCACGTGCCGGGTTTCCTACTGCAATCATCCATGGAGCTATATCCTTTGTCACCACCGCACCGGCGCCGACAATCGCGCCTTCGCCGATTGTTACCCCCGGCCCCACAAAGGCGTCAGCGCAAACCCAGGACTGATCCCCGATGAAAATCGGAGGACGCAGCAACGGAAAATCTGACTTCGTGTGATCGTGTGTGCCCGCGCAAAGGTGCGCACGATGTGAAATGGTTGCGCGCGCGCCGATTGTTACGCGCCCAAGATTATAAATGTAGGCATATTCGCCGATCGCGCTCTCGTCGCCCGCTTCCAGTTCCCACGGATAGTAAACCATGGCGGAATTATAGATGTGAACATCACGCCCAATCCTCGCTCCGAAGCATCGCAGCAAAAATCGCCGCCATCCGAAACAGGGCCTTGGACTAAAGCGAAAAAGGGGTTGCACGAGGGTCCAAAGCACCCGGCGAATCATTTCGCCGGAGGAGTATTTTCTGGCGCGACGATTTTGTTCAATGTCCAACATGTTTGTAGCAGCGGCTGTGTTGGGGGCCCATGGGTCAACCGCAGATTACGCGGATCACGCGGATTTTTACAGACCAAGATTGCGAATGGAATGACTGCCGCTTTGAGGTTCAGGAGACCGTTTCATCTCTAACTTCTGACGCCCGGCCTGTGACCGCCAAAATTAATCAACTCTCACTACTTCCGGCGGTGGGCCGCCGCCCAGCACCCATTCGTAAACCGAGCGCATCTGTTCGCCAACTCGCGGCCAGGAAAACTTTTCGGCGACCAAGGCACGCCCACGCTCTCCCATCGCAGCGCAATCGCTATCAGTCATCTCAATCAACTGTACCAACCCTTTTGCGATTCCGTTAGCTGTCGTGTCGATTTTTACCGCGGCATCGGCCGCGAAACCTTCGGGAAGATTGCATTCCAGGGTCATTAGAACCGGCTTTCCATACGCCCAGGCTTCCAGCACCGCCATTGGCAGGCCCTCGCTCAATGACGGCAGTACAAACGCCGTCGCGTTCTGGTAAACCGACGCTTTGTCATCGCCGAACATCGGCCCAAGAAATAGCACGCTGTTCTCCATCTTAAGATCGCGTGCCTTCTTCTTCAGCAATGCTTCATACCCACCCTGATCCCATCCCGCGACCGCAAGCACCCACTTTTCTGACCCCTGGTTACCCGCCTTTGATCTGTGAAGAGTCTTCCATGCATCGAGTAACGCCGACAAATTTTTTTTGGAGTGCAGTCGCCCGAGATAAAGGAGCATTTTTCTCTCATCCGGTGTCTGGCTTCCACACTTTGAGGCGGAGCGCGTTCTCGTGGGCGGATCGATCCCATTCGGGATAATGCAAATTGGATTTCGCAGACCAAAATCGCGAACTGATTTGGCCTCGTGTTGCGAATTTACCTGAATGCAGGATGCGCCCTCAAGGGATCGCCGTTCGTAAAGCGCGCTAACGATTCGTTTTTTCATTTGCGCATTCCGACGCGCCCACGGCTCAAGCATGCCGTTGGCAGTTATCACATATGGGCGGCCATGCCGTTGGGCCCAGGCTAAAAGAATGACAGAGGTATGCATCCAAAGCGCATGGAGATGAGCAACCTCGGCTTTGCAGCTTAGGAATGCGCGCCGCAAAGCGGGTGAGTATCGGAAGTTATCCGGTCCTCGGTAAGGATAAGCTTTGGGAGTTAACGGTTTCCACAATGGCAAATCGATGGATGTATATTTGTCTTCCACCCCATAAACCTCGATGCTCGTGTCCGGCAATTGCGCCAAAGACTGCGCGAGGCGGCGCTCGATTTCGAAAATACCACCTGCATCGCGCGATAGGGATGGAGTTAAGAAAGCAATTTTCACAAGCAATTCGCGGCCGACAGCGATCCGAAATTGTTCCAGCCGTTGACTGCCATTAGATCAGGATTTGCCTGCTCCAAGGTCGAGCACGGCGCCAAGCTTACTGACTCAGCTGACCAGCAAACACCTGCACTGGCCCAGCATTAGCGGGAACGACAGTTACCAATTGCGGCAGCGGCCCAAACCGCTTCCTGGCCCAGATCTCGGTAAGGCGAATGAAAAAGTATGCAAATATGGCAGGCCAGAGCACCAGCATGGTGATGTCCCGGCCGAGGTTGAAGGTCAGACCCGCGCCAAGCATGAACAACATGAACCGCAGAAGCGACTGTCTTTGTTCCCACCAGCGGATAAGCAGACCGGCCCAAAGCGCCATCAGCATTCCGGCCGCCATTGGACCAAGGATTTGGCCAAAGTTCAGAACGCCACCCCCTATCATTCCGCTGGCGATGGTGGTGTTTACACCTGTCTCACTGTCCTCACTCTCAAAGCCGCGCCAAATCGCGTAGTCAATCCCAAGCAGCGGCTTTGAAGGCCAGATCGCACGCGGAATGAAATTCAATAGCTCGTTCAGATACCTTACACCATACGCTGGAGACGTATCGCCCGAAGCCAGGTAAGCATTCACAAAGCAAAGCTCCTGAATCATGTTGAGCCCTTTTTCTCGCACATCTTCCTCCATCAGCTCGTAAGGATTCTTAGCAGCTAATACCTCTCTGAAGCCACCCATGCGAAACTCCGTGACGAACTTAAAACCTTCTTTTAGGCAGACGAACGCAACCGCCAGAATGGCCAATTTTATTATGAGGAAATGACGGCCATAAAACAGATACGTGATGAGAAAAGGCACGACCGCTGCAAGGAAGTGGTTACGCGATCCTTCGAGAAAGAAATAAGGCAGCGTGATGGCGAACATCGCCGCCGCGAGCAAGCGCCAGAAAGTGCTGCGTTGAAAGAATACCAGAACGCCAAGAAACGCTGTTACGGCGTTAAAGAGATACGCTGCCGAGGAGATCAGGAATCCGCTCGCGCCCGTTTCCACTGCACCACGCCCCCACATCGTCGCGCCTGCGCGCGAATCAACCGGAAACATCGCGCCGATCACATCACCGCCCATCCGATAGATA
>Ga0137404_10002626_pt1 | contig 11931 bp, 9 predicted proteins | sample CZOMad2_1_16fung_FD_108285 | JGI IMG/M metagenome (GOLD analysis project Ga0137404, IMG submission 108285) | Vadose zone soil fungal communities from Angelo Coast Range Reserve, California, USA - CZOMad2_1_16fungal (Illumina Assembly) | ecosystem: Environmental > Terrestrial > Soil > Vadose zone...
CCATATCTGCTTACGCTGGCCCAAAGTCCCGGGAGCTGGGCCGTATCTGCTTACGCTGGCCCAAAGTCCCGGGAGCTGGGCCGTATCTGCTTACGCTGGCCCAAAGTCCCGGGAGCTGAGCCATATCTGCTTACGCTGGCCCAAAGTCCCGGGAGCTGGGCCGTATCTGCTTACGCTGGCCCAAAGTCTCGGGAGCTGCGCCGTATCTGCTTACGCTGACTCAAAGTCCCGGGAGCTGAGCTGTATCTGCTTACTCTGGCCCAGAGTCTCGGGATCTGGGCCGTATCTGCTTACGCTGGCCCAAAGTCGCGGAGCTGCGCCATATCTGCTTACGCTGACCTGTCGTGCGGCGCGCTCCTCTCGCCCTCCGCCGGTCGATCTCGATTTAGAGAGAAAGGAGTGGTTCCCGATGTACTCGGGGACCGCTTTGTTCGCTGCCCCTCTCCAGGATCTGTCGATACGAGGTCCACATGTTCCCACTTCCAACGACAAGTGGGAGAAAGAACCCAATTGGGCGCACTGTATCCCGTGGAACGGCCCTCTACTCCATGCCGGGGCAAGAGAGACGCCGCTTTCGAAAGGGGTTGGTATGGCCCGTTTGCCCTGCTCTCGCAGTGCCTGCCTTGTTTTGGTCCTTCTTCTCTTTGCCTCGTCCTCCCTCCTGGCCGCCGACCGCCACGGCCAGAAGGCCCCCAAGCCTCCGGCTGCGAGCCTTGCGAGCCGGACATGGGCAAAGGTGGAAAGCCTCCTCGCGCGGCTGGGGTCGACCATGGACCCCGATGGCAAGTCTCAGCCGCCCGTCCTGCCCACTTCTGACCTTGGCTCGACGATGGACCCGAACGGCGGCAAGTAGATTCCACAGGTGCCGGTGTTTTTCCGACGTGCCGTCGCTCGCCGGCACCTCTTTTTTCACCGTCCCGCGATTCTGCTTGTGCTCGGGCGACCCGCGTAAGAGAATCGAGCGTCTCTAAACTGTTGTGGAGGGAAGATGGCCGACGTCCACATCACCCGAGAACTGCTGCGAGCCGCCGATCGCGGCGAGCTGCCACCCCGGCTTCTCTTGGAGATCGGGGCAGGCCACTTCGCCCTTCCTCCGGAGCAGCGGGCGGATCGCATCAAGCGAGCCCATGAACGTTTCAGAAGCGGGGCGCTTTCGGAGCTCTTGATCGAGGAGAGCCGGAAGAGAATCCCCTCGAATCCTCACGAAGCCTTCCACTTGGCCGAGCTTGCGCGCATCGTCATTCACCGCTCGCCCAATGTCCCCGGGGCCTTCAACCTCATGGCCCTCTCTACCGCCTACATGGCGAACGCCTGCCGGGTGTCGGGCGACCTGCGCCGGGCGGCGGAGCACTTCGGCCATGCACGCTACATCATCACTCATGAAGAAGTGACCGACCCGGAAGTCCTCGCCCGGGTCGATGAGTTGGAAGGGTCTCTTCTCAAGGATCAGCGCCTCTTTGACGAAGCGGAGGAGCATCTTGCCCGGGCGGCTCTCTTCTACCGGCTGGCCGGGCTCAAAATCGAAGGTGTCCGGGTAACGATCATTCTCGCCGACGTTTCCTTCCACCGCGGCAACGTTTCCCGAGCGATTGAAATCCTGCAGCCCGCCCTAGGCCAGCTCCACCGGGTCGACGATCCCCGGCTCTTCATGTGCGCTCGTTACAATCTGGCCCGCTATTTTGTCGAGGTAGGGCAGTTCTGGGAAGCCTCCGACATCATCGCGACCGAAGCAGACCTCTTCCGCCAGTTCCCGGAGCCCTGGACACAGCTCCGTGTCACGTGGCTACGCGGCAAGATTTTCGCCGGCCGAAACGATCTCGAAGCAGCCGAGAAGGCATTCAGCGAAGTCGTCAAGGGGTTTATTGCCGAGGGAGTCGGCTACGATGCTGCCATGGTCACGGTCGAGGATCTCGCACCTCTCTACCTAAAGACCGGCCGCACGGCGGACGTGAAGAGATTGGCCGAGGAAATGATTCCGATCTTCCAGGCGGCCGACGTTCACCGTGAGGCCTTGGCAGCTCTTCTTCTCTTCCAGGAAGCGGCACGGCACGAGACGCTGACCGTGAAACTCGCCCGCGATGTGGCCCGCTACCTCAAAGCCGCTCGCGTCAATCCCTCGCTCCGCTTCTCCGCGGAGAAGCCGTCGTAGATGGGGTAAAGTCAATCAATGTTTTATAAGTTATCAAGCACTGGCGAGCAGTCCCTGGCTAACATCCCGGAAACTGGAATGGACTTCCAACTGGTCCAGGGAGAGCTCAAGATTCATGGCAGTGGCCAATTTATGGTTGTGGGCTCAAGTATAGTCCTTCCAGCAAACTCGGCGAGCGAACTCCAGGAAAATATCCAAGCACTAGCGGATACTGGGACCACACGCCTCGATGAGCTTGAAGCCACACACGTGGACTTCCAACGGGATCCCACACTAGTGGCTAGCCATCTCGACCCACAGCCGAGCATCAATAGCTCCGCACTCGCGTTGATGAAGCCTTCGCTTGTGGTTGCAGGCCGGCGGTCGGCACAGGCCAAACCTATGGCTTACTTCCGATTCTCAGCCAACCCAAAAGATCCCAGGGTCCTTCCGAATGGAGACTTAGTCAATGGCACATATGCCACCACTTACAACGACCTGCGTATGGTTCCTAGCGGGTTTGCGGCAGTCGGTCGCTACGCTCTCCCTAGCCCTCTATCGGCGAAGTTTATGTACATTATTGTCACCGATTCTGTTCCACAGTTGATAGGTACCGCCGTCCCGAACTTTGGCCAGGCAGGTGGCGGCGTGGAAGTTCTATTCCTAAACGGGGCTACGGCACATAATGGCATACCGCACGAAATTTCCACGGAGTAATTGTGCTGCGCCAATGCGTGCCGAGCCCAAGGCTTGTACTCGGCCGCCTGGCTGCGCCGTCCGCCGATGAAGCGCAACGACACTCGTAATTGGAGAACGCCATGCCGCAGAAGGAATCTTTGGAATACTTGGAAGAGCAACTTGCGGCCCAGATCGCCAGTTTCGATTCCAGTCGACAGTACTTCCGCACGCAGCAATTCAGATTCACAATGGCGACAGCTGTTCTATCTTCTGCAACGACAATTCTGATAGCAGCTGAAAAAATCATCGATTTCAAGTTACTGTCCCTTGTCGCACTCGTGTGCAGTGCTGCCATCACTGTCGTCGCCGCCTATGATCAGTTTCTTCGTTCGCGCGACCTTTGGGTCCAGAAGACCGACGCATGGATGGAGCTTAAAAACCTTGAGGCAAATATGAATTATTCAAAAATACGGACAGCAGAGCTCACGCAGGAGGAGATAGACAAGTTCTACGACCGGTTTGATCGCATACTAATGGGTGAGCACGAAGCCTGGAAAAAGGTGCGCGCTGCACAAGGCCCGAAACCGCCGTCAAGATCGAAGGGTAAGCGTGCCTAACCCGCAGCTAGAAGAGATGCGGTGGCCGAGTTCGTCAAGCAGCACGAAAGGAAGGCTTGGTTGAGGCCATCAACCAGGTACTTCGAAGATGAGCCGCCGACCGCGGAGGAGACGGCGCTCCTGCAAGGCATCCGCAAGACCCAGAGGAAGCTGCTAGAGCCCGAGAGTTGTAAATTCACCAGATGACTTCAACGGCCCCAGAATCGCGAATGTTCTTATCGCTGCTGACGAGCGGAAGCCCGAGGTGAAGAGCGGTCGCTGCAATGATCCTGTCCGGCATGTCAGGGACCTGATCCCGTGGAACCCTCTGAAGGCTCCAGGCCACCCCCAGGTCCAGCGGCGTGAGATCGAGCCCGGACCGGGGCCGCCCGAGGTGCTCGTGAATCCGATCCCAGGCTTCAGCGGGAAGGCGCCCCTTTTCGACGAGGTAGAGGACCTCCACCAGGCAGATCGTGGGGACGAGGAGCCGATGCCCATCCTCAATCGTCGCCCGCATGGCGGCGAGAGCGGGACGAGAAAGCTGGGGAGAGGCGAAGAGAAACCAGAGAAGCGCGTGGGTGTCCGTGACAAGACCCGGCATCAGGGAAGCTCGCGGGGAAAGGCGCCCCACATCTCGCGCCGTGCCTCGGCCAGATCTTTCGCATTGAAGTCGACTCCAAGATCCGCGAGGAGACCGGCCGGGCTCTCGATCCGCTCCTTCTGGGGAGTGCGGGTCCGTACGAACTCGACGAAGTCGAGGACTTCCTGCTGCTTGTCGGCAGGCAAGTCCTTGGCCTTTTCAGCGATGATTTCCCAGGTCGTCATGGGTCAGCCTCCGAGACCTATTGTAGACAAAAACAGGAGAGGGGAGGGGGAACGGTCCTATAGGCGCTAACTTTGCGACGGCGAGGGGTGTTCGTAGAGACGCCCAGCCGCTACCACGAACCCTGCCTCAACCACCGTCGCCAGGGCGTCTCCGCAGGTCGGAAACGCCTACGATCCTGCGGCGCTGGAGACGCCCTGGCGTTCGGGGTCAGGGAAAGGCCTGTGGTAACGGCTGGGCGTCTCTACCGCCCTACCCGGGGCAAGACGCCCCTCCCGGCGGCAAAGCTAGCGCCGATGGGTAACGGTCCTGCGAAGGTGTTGGAGGCGAGATTCGGCGGGAGAGGGAAGAAGAATCCGGGAGCGTGACGCGCCACGCCCCCGGTTACTCGGCGGGCATACTTACTTCGTGACGGGATGATCCGCCGGGGCCTTCAACTCGACCGGCGGCGGCGGGGTCGTGGTGGGGGGCGGCGGGGTCTCCGGGTTGTCCTTCTTCCCCTTCCGGCCACGGAACGGCTGGATGCCGAATTCGGACAGCTTCTCGGCGCGGATGCCGTAGTGCTGCTTGATCGCCTGGCGCAGCAGCGTCGCCAGACGCTCCCCCTCGGTGATCACCCCCCGGACCTGCTTCGACAGGTCCTGCTTGGCGGCCACGTGGACCGCCTGCGCCTTGGTGGCGACCAGGCCCTCGGCCAGGAGCGTCTCCAGCTGCGCGCTCGACGTCGCCAGGTGCGGCAGGTCGGCGGCGTTGGCCGCGATGGGGGCCAGCAACCGCTGCCAATCGCCCAGCTTGCCCGAATACGTGTTCTCCTTCGACATGATGACTTCTCCTTTCGTGAGCCCCATGGGCTCGATAAGAACGACGCCAAGAGCGGCGCCGGACTTGCCAAGATCGAGAACAGGCTGTACACTGCCGTGCATGAAGCCCCTCAGCTGTTCGCTGAGGCATATTCTTGTATCAATACGCACAGCATGTCAACCCCCCTCATGGGGATTGGAGTCAATCGGATGTCCGAGCTCAAAGCTTTTGCCGGTCTGCACCAGGCCATCGCCCGGCTCTGTTTACGCGACGGCCGCCAGCGCCGGGAGATCGCCGAAGCGGCTGAGATCAACCCTTCGGTGTTCTCCGGCTACTGCTCCGGACGGCGGGTGCCCTCGCTCGAGCACCTCGACCGGATCCTGACCGTCCTCGACATGGGGGTCGAGGACCTGACCTATGAGTTGCGGTCGGTCGCCTACCGGTCGCCGGGCGGCGCTCCGCTGGTGCTCTGGCCGCAGTTCTTCGAGAAGAGGGAAGGCGAGGGGGCGGCCCTGATGCTGACCACCCTCCTGGAGGAGGTGCGCTCGTTGCTGCGGGCGCAGCAGGCGCGAGACCTGAGGAGCACCGCACCAACGCCGGTTCTGCCGGTAGAAGACGACACGCCGGCGGACCCGTCGGCGGCAACCGCGCCCCAGCGCAAGGGACGGCAGAGCGCGTCGCCGCGCCGGGGCCAAACGAAGCATTGAGGATCCGATCGCAACGGAGGGGGGGAACATGGAACCGACGACGGAAGGAGACATCACCTATTCGAAGGAGGAGCTGGGCGCCCGGCTGCGCCAGTCCCGGCTCTGGTGCGGGGCGAGCCAGAAGAGCCTCTGCGCGGCCACCGGGATCAGCCGGAGCAGCCTGGGGCGCTATGAGAACGGGCGCGCCGAGCCGCGGGTCGAGGATCTCGTCCGCCTCGCCCTGGCCCTCCAGGCGAGCCTCGACTACCTGCTCTTCGGGGAGTGCCCGCCGAGCGAGGAGGAGATCGCGGCGATGCGCCTGACCTGGACCCTCCGCCGGATTTCCGGCAGCGAGGCGGCGAACGTCGTCCACCTGATCGACGGCATCCTGTCCCAGATGCAGCTCCCCAGCTCCTCCCTCGTCAACTGACCCGGAGCCCCGGGGAGACCAGGCGTAGAGGAGCGAGGATTTTTCAGCATGCCGACGCAACTGTCGCTCTTCGACCTCGGGCCGGCCCCGCCGGGGGCCTCGCCGGGGGCGCCGACTCCCCCGCCGCCGTCGCGGTCCCGGGTGTGGGTGGTGCACGGCGCCCGGGCGGCGGAGGCGCTGCTCTTGGAGCAGCTCGACGACGCCGTCGCCCAGGCCGCCCGCGAGCCCCGGCTCCTCGCCCGGCCGGTGCGCGTCGTCGTGCCGTCGCGCAGCCTCACCGCCCATCTCGCGGCGCTCCTCGTGGCGCGCCGCGGCCGGTCGCTCGCCGGGATCGTCGTCCAGACCCTCTATGGCGTCGCCTTCGAGATCCTCGAACGGGCGGGCGAGACGGTCCCCCGCGGCACCCTCCTCTATGAGGTGTTGGCCCAGCGCGCCGCCCGCGACCAGCCGGCCCTGGCCCGCGGCCTCGACGGGCTGGTCGACGGCTACGCCGGCGTCTTCGGCACCGTGCGCGATCTCCTGGATGCCGGCTTCGAGCCGGCCCACGCCGCGGCCGCGGAGGAGGCCCTCGCCGCCCACCTCGCGCAACCCTCTCACTTCCCGCTGGGCGCCTCGCGGGCGGCGGTCGAGCGGGCGCGCGCCCTGGTCAAGGTCGCCGCCCGGGTCGAGGCCGAGGGGCAACGGCTGGGCATCGGCCGCGCCTCCCACCTCCTGCGCCGCGCCGCCGAGCGGGTCGCCCAGGACCCCGAGGGGTTCCTCCCCGCCCGCGCTCTCTACGTCCACGGCTTCGCCGACGCCACCGGCCTCGCCGCCGACCTGCTGACCGCGCTGCTCCGCCGGCCCACCGCCCGGCTGCTCCTCGACCGGCCGCCCGATCCGGCGGCGGAGGTTCCTCCGGATTCCTGGGAGAAGGCGTTCAGCGAGCGCTTTGCCGGGCGGCTGGAGCTGGTCGCCCGCTTCGAGGAGCGCCGGCCGGCGACGGCGCCTGCGGAGCGCGCCCGCCTCGCCCGGCTGGAGGGGGCGGGCACCGAGGCCGAGGTGCGCGGGGTGGCTCTGCGCCTCCGCGCCCTGCTCGACGCCGGGGTGCGGCCGGAGGGGATCGCGGTGGTGGCGCGCGACCTCGCCCCCTACGGGCTCGCCCTGCGCCGCCACCTGGGCCGGCTCGGCATCCCCTTCTCGGGGCTCGGTGCCCGCGGTGCGGTCGAACCGGCCGGCCGCCGGGCCACGGCGCTCCTCGAGCTTTTCCGGCGGCGCGAGGAGACCCCCTGCGACCGCTGGCTCGACGCCGCGGTCTCGCTCCCCAGTCCGGCCGGCGAGCGCCAACGCCTGACCGCCGGGGGACGGCGGCGGATCGACCTCCGCCTCGCCGTCCGCGCCCTAGGGGCCGGCCGCCTGCGCGACCTGGCCGCCCTCGAACCGGCGGCCCTCGCCCGGCTGCTCGACCCGCACGGCCGCTACCGCCTGCCGATCCGCCAGGGGCTGCGGGTGCGGGCGGCCGGCAAGGAAGAGGACGGGGCGGAGGACGAGGGGGAGGGCGCGGAGACGCCGGTCGCTTCCCGCGCCACCGCCCGCACCGTCGCCGGGGAGGAGATCCTGCGCGCCATGGCGGCCGCGCACGCCGTCTGCCGGCGCTTCGCCGACTGGCCCGACCTGGCGCCCGCCGGGGAGCACCTGGCGCGCACCGCCGCCCTCCTCGCCGAGGACCTGGGATGGGGCCGCGACCACGGCCGGAACGGCATGCCTCCAGTATCAGACCCCACCGCCGAGGCCGCCGAGGCCCTCGCCCAGCTGGAGCGCGAGATCCCCGCCGGCTTCCGCCTCCGCTTCGAGGAGCTGCGGCTGCTCTTCACCCGCGCCCTGGCGACCGCCGGCCGCTCGCCGATCGGCGGCCGGGGGGGCGGGGTGCAGCTGCTCTCGGTGACCGAGGCGCGGGCGCGCACCTTCGAGCATCTCTTCCTCATCGGCATGAACCGCGACGTCTTCCCGCGCACCGTGCGCGAGGACCCGCTGCTGCCCGATGCCCTGCGCACCGTCCTCGCCGGCCCGCTCCACGACGGCGTGCTGCCGGACGTGCCGGTCAAGCGCCAGGGATTCGACGAAGAGCGCTACCTCTTCGCCCAGCTCCTCTCCGCCGCGCCGGCGGTCACCCTCTCCTGGCAGAGCGCCGACGACGACGGCCGCCCCCGCTCGCCCTCGCCCCTGGTCGAGCGGCTGCTCGCCCCGGGCGGCGCCCTGCGCCTGCCCTCCCTCTATGCCCTCCCCGCCGGAAAGGGGCCGCGGCCGGCGGACGAGCAGGCGATCCTCGCCGCCCTCCATGGCCCGCGCCATCACTTCGGCCGGGTCCTCCCCTTCGCCGTGGCCGAGGGGCGGTCGCTGCTCCCGGCGAGCGCGGTCGATCCCGCCGATATCGCAGGCACTGCCGGCATCGCTGCTGCGAGACTCGCCGTGCTCGACGAGATCGACCCCGACCGCCGCACCCCCGAGGGGCGGGCCGTCCGGCAGCGCCTCGGTCCCTGGTTCGGGTTCGTCGGGAGCCTGGCGGGAACGGCCGCTCCGCCCGCGGTCGCCGATCCGCGGCGCGGCGACCTCTGGGTCACCCACCTGGAGGGGATGGCCGCCTGCCCGTGGCAGACCTTCCTCACCCGCCTCCTCCGCCTGGAGCCCACTCCCGATCCGCTGGAGGCCCTGCCGGGGGTCGACGCCCTCCTCTTGGGCAACCTGGTGCACGCGGTGCTCGAACGGATCGTGCTCGCCGCCGCGCCGCCGGGCTGGCAGGAGGAGGGGGAGGATGGGAGGGGGGGATGGGCCGAGCGGCCGCCGGTCCTCGTCGCCTGGCCGGCGGCGGACGAGCTCGAACGGCTGCTCCGCGCCGAGGCGGTGCGGGTGGTCGAGGAGGAGGGGATCTCGCTCCCCGGCCTCGCCCGCGCCTTGGCCGAGCGCGCCCGCCCCTTCCTCGTCGTGACCGGGCAGGCCGAGTGGGGGGAGCCGCTGCCGGTCGTGGGCGTCGAGGTCTTCGGCGAGGTCGAGGTCGAGGATGCCGGCGATGTCGGCCGGCTGGCGCGGCGGGTGCGCTTCAAGGCCGACCGAATCGATCGCCTGGCCGGAGACGGGCTGCAGCTGACCGACTACAAGACCGGCCGGCCGATCTCGACCGCCAAGACCGAGAAGAAGCGGGCCGAGCATTTCCTGAAGGGGGTGCGCTCGGGGAACCGGCTGCAGGCCGTGGCCTACCGCCTGGCCGGCGGTCCCGCGGCGCGCGGCCGCTATCTCTATCTGAAGCCCGAGCTCGAAGAACGGGAGTTCGCGGTGGGGCCGGGGAGCCCGGGAGAGAGCGAGCTCGAACGGGCCTTCCGGGCGGCGACCGGCGCGGTGCTCGGCGCCTGGCAGGCGGGAACCTTCTTTCCCCGGGTCGTCGACCTCGCCGGCCGCGCCGAGCCGCCGCGCTGCAACTTCTGCAGCGTGGCCGAGGCCTGCCTGCGCGGCGACTCCGGCGCCCGCGGCCGGCTCTTCGACTGGGCGAGCGGACCGGGGGCGGCGACCGGCGAGCCCACCGCGGCGGCCTTCCATGCCGTCTGGCGGCTGCCGGCGGGGACGGCTGGAGAGGAAGAGGAGAGCTCGGTCCCCGGTGGGGAGGCCGGATGAGCGCCCCGGCGGAGGCCCCGGACGCCCGGGCGGCCGACCGCGCCGCCCGGCTGGCGGCGCAGCGGGAGTTCTCCCGTCCCCTCGTGCTGGAGGCCGGCGCGGGCACCGGGAAGACGACCACCCTGGTCGCCCGCATCCTCTCCTGGGGCCTGGGGCCGGGCTGGGAACGCTCGCGGGCGCGTCTCACCCGCCCCCGCCTGCCCCGCTCGCCCGCGGTTTCAGAACCGACGATCGAGCACATCGCCGCCGACGTCCTCTTAGGGGTGGTCGCCATCACCTTCACCGAGGCGGCGGCGGCCGAGATGGCCGACCGGGTGGCGGAGGACCTGGCGCGGATCGCCGGCGGCTTCGGCGAGCTGCCCGGCTGGCTCGACCCCGGGCTCCTGCCTCCCGGTCCCGAGCGGGTGGCCCGCGCCCGCGCCCTGGTCGGCACCCTGGATCACCTGGCGGTGCGCACCATCCATGCCTTCTGCCGCGGCCTCCTCGCCACCTATCCGCTGGAGGCCGGCCGCCACCCGAGCCTCACGGTCGACGCCGACGGCCGGCTGCTCGAAGCGATCGCCCGCGAGGTCGTCGAGGCCCGGCTACGCGAGGGGTACGGCGACCCCGGCGATCCCGACCTCCTGGCGCTCGCCGCCGGCGGTTTCGGGCCGCCGGAGATCCTGGAGGCGCTCCTGATCCTCGCCGGGGAGGGGCTCCCCGCCGCGGTCCTGGCCGAAGACCCCTTCGCGCCGGAGCCCGTCGCCGCCCTCGGCCGCCGCCTGGGCGAGGCGACCTCCCGGCTCCAGGCGCTCCTCGCCGCCCACCCCGGCGGCAGCCGGCAGCGCGGCAACCTGCCCGCCATCGAGAGCGGGATCGGGACCCTCCTCGGCCGGCTGGCGGAGGGAATTCCGGACCTCCCGACGCTCCTCGCCTGGGTCGCCGCGCTGCTTCCCGGGAACCTCGCCGATCACGTGAAGAAGTGGAGCAAGGGCGAGCTGTCGAGCCAGGCCGAGCGGGAGCGGCTGGGCGGCGTCGTGGGTCCCCTGGCGACCGCCGCCGGGGCGCTCTGCCGTCTCCTCTCCCACCTCGAACGGCTCGACCCGGCGCTCCTGGGCGCCGCCCGGCGGGCCCTGGGACCGCTCCTCGGCCAGGTCGAGGCGGAGCTCCAGGCCCGCGGCGTCGCCACCTTCCAGTCGCTCCTCGCGGGCGCCGCCGCTCTCCTCGCCGGCCACGCCGAGGTGCGCACCCGGGTGCGCCGCGGCATCGACCAGCTCCTCGTCGACGAGTTCCAGGACACCGACCTGCTACAGTGCGAGATCCTCCGCCTCCTGGCACTCGACGGCCCGCGCGACGAGCGCCCCGGGCTCTTCCTGGTGGGCGATCCCAAACAGTCGATCTACGGCTGGCGAAACGCCGACCTAAGGGCCTACGACGGCTTCGTCGACCTCGTGAAGCGCGAGGGCGGCGAGGTCCAGCCGCTGGTCGAGAACTTCCGTTCGGTGCCGGCGATCCTCGCCGAGGTGGCGCGGGTGATCGAGCCGGTGATGCGCGAGCAGTCCGGCCTCCAGCCGCGCTTCCAGCCGCTCCTCCCCTGCGCCGCCAAGGCGGAGCTGCCGGGGTTCCACAAGGGTGAGATCGGCGAGACCGGCCCCCGGCTTCGGCCGCGCCGGCCGGTCGAGTACTGGGTCTCCTGGAAGGCGGAGGGGGACCCGGGGGAGACCCTGGCCCGCACCCGCCCGGGCGCCGCCGCCGAGCTGGAGGCCGACGCCCTGGCCGCCGATCTCCTCGACCTTCACGCCGCCCACGGCGTGCGTTGGAAGGACGTCGGGGTTCTCCTGCGCAGCACCGGCGAGCTCGACGTCTACCTGGAGGCCCTGCGCCGCGCCCGCATCCCCTTCTTCGTCGGCCGCGACAAGCAGTACTACCGGCGCCGCGAGGTGATCGAGGCGGCCGCCCTGGTGCGCGCGGTGCTCGATCCGGGAGATCACCTGGCCCTCCTGACCGTCCTCCGCTCGGCCGCCGTGGGAGTGCCGGACGCGGCGCTCATCCCCCTCTGGCAGCAGGACTTCCCCCGCCACATGACCGAGCTCGCCGGTCCCTGGCCCGACAAGCTCGCCAACCTCCGCCAGGCGATCGAGGCGGCGGCCGGGAAGGTGCCCGCCGAC
>Ga0137404_10002627_pt1 | contig 11931 bp, 10 predicted proteins | sample CZOMad2_1_16fung_FD_108285 | JGI IMG/M metagenome (GOLD analysis project Ga0137404, IMG submission 108285) | Vadose zone soil fungal communities from Angelo Coast Range Reserve, California, USA - CZOMad2_1_16fungal (Illumina Assembly) | ecosystem: Environmental > Terrestrial > Soil > Vadose...
CGCTCTTCCACAACGTCACTGATTCTTTTCCATCGGTTGTCTGGCTGACCTTCTGCCCGGTGGCCACGAAGCTGTACTTCTTGGGATTTCGGAAGTTCAACTCGAAGTCCGAGCGGAACGCAAAAACGTCCACGCCCGGTTCATTTTGGAACACGCCTATGATGATGCGGACCGCCATCCGGTTCTTGTCCTCTCTCGCGACATATCCATCGGCAAAGAAGAGCTGTGGAAAACAATGACAACAGCTCTTGTATTACTGTAGGAGAGCTGCTATGGTTATGCCTAACAGCTCCGAGTTGTTCACATTTTCCGAAAGCAGATTTAGAGCTAGAAACGAGGAAGCATGAAAGTCCAGTTCCCCGCCATGAAGGGCGTAATCGGCCAGCGGACCTACTACGCTTGCCTCATGAACTTGAGCTCAATCCCAAAGATGTTCACGTTCCAGGACTGGATCGAATTTCGGCCGGAAGACCGAGAACAGCGCGTTCTAAATAGGAAGCGCGTTCCCGAAATCGCAAGGTACATCACGGAAAACGAGGACGAATATCTGTTCTCGTCGATAACCGCGTCGTACCAATGCGACGTAAAGTTCAAGGCGGTGCCCGGCGAAGATAGCCTTGGCATGCTTGAGATGGATTTTGAGAAAGCAAATTTTGTTATCAACGACGGACAACACCGCTGCGCTGCCATCGCGCAGGCTTTGGACCAGAACCCGGCGCTAGGTAGCGAGGCCATCTCCGTTCTGCTCTTCCCCTACGAGAGCCGCGAGAGGGTGCAGCAGATGTTCTCAGACCTCAATCGCTTCGTTGTAAAGACTTCCAAATCGCTCGACATTCTGTACGACAAAAGAGATCCGCTTGCGGCCGTAACGCTCGATGTCTGCGAAAAGGTTACTCCGTTCCAAGGAATGGTGGAGAAGGACTCCGTCTCGCTGCCAGTGCGGTCTGCCAAGCTGTTTACACTGGCTTCGATCTACGATGCTAATAAGGAGCTCCTGGGCGAAATCCAAGACGACGATGCCGCTACGATTCAGGCAATGGTAACTACGGCTGTGAGCTATTGGAACGAGGTAGCGGCACAAATTCCCCTTTGGATGAGAGTCAAAAATGGCGACGTTCGAGCCATCGAATTTCGGCAAGAGAATATCTCATCGCACTCGGTTGTAATGCGCGCACTCGGTGCCATCGGAGGAGACCTCCTGAAAGAATATGAGACCGATTGGCAAACGCGGCTGACTGCTCTCGCTGACGTCGATTGGAGCAAGAAGAATCGAGACTGGGAGAATGTATGCATAGTCGCAAACTCCGTCGTCTCCAACAGACAGGCCCGCAGCGCCACGAAGGCCTATCTCAAGAACAAGTTGGGTTTAACGTTGACCGACGCTGAATCGAAGAGCATCGCCAATGCGGCTGCTGTCGAAGCCGCCTCCGAGGCCGCCTGGGCGAAGGCGGAACGGAGGTCGGCATGAACGACTATCGGCAAATCCAGAACTGCCCTTCATGCTCCGCGCTCCTGGCTGAACGTGGCTTCTTTTGCGCGTCCTGTGCCGTCCAGGTGCGCTGCAAGGAGTGTCGTGAATCTCTCGAAAACGGCGCGCGGGCATGTGTAATGTGCGGTACGCCCGTTGGCACGGGCAAAGCCGAAGCTAACGTGAACGGAAGTGCCTCTTCAATGAATACACTTGAGCTGCAGGAAGATACACGGAGCCGCTCTCTTCGCATCAGCTTCACGGATGCTGCCATCGGCAGCATTGGCGCGACAGTTAATGAACTCGTTTCAAACAAACTCGCTTCGCACGATCCGCGATCGCTCAAGGTAGTTGGCGGCACCATACCTACAGTGCCACAGTTGCCAGCAGCCGGGTCCGGAGCCACGGGCCCGGTAATTGATGCCGCGCGGGTGGAAGACCGCAAACCCCTTGTGCCACCCACTGGCGATGCTGAGCGAATGCGCAACATTTTCGAGTTCGACGGCGAGGATTTTAAACTCGAAGAGAATCGCCTGAAGGCCGACAGTCGCCTCGACTATGCGCGCCGGTTGACGTACTTGTTTATCTACGCGCACGAGCTTGCCGGAAGAAAGCCAGTTGGGTTCGACCGCGTGAAAAAAATACTGGAAACATCGAAAGTGTGGGACAACAACACGCGCCACATGCTTAAGCAGAAGATGGCTGTGGAGATCGACGGAGACATGATCCGTCTTAAGAAAGAGGGCCGGGAAAACGCAATTCTGGCGCTGGAAAAGATATTGGACACTGCCCAATCTGATGCTGGCTGGACTCCGGAGTCCCAGAGCAGGGTCACCAAGTCGGGCGGAGATGCGAAAGAGGCAAGACCGGCGGGCAAGGTGGGCAGAAAACGATCAAACCAAGCAGAGGAATGGGCCGCAAAATGGGAGAAGCACACGGACAATGTCGATGGCCATTTCATTCTGAAGGACAAGACCATCATCGAAAAAGCGATACTGGCTCTTTGGGCAATTCACAAGGTGGGCGGAAAAGTGGCGTCCGCTCTTTTCATACAGCGGTTTATAGCTGCTGCCTTCTCGTTCAGCGAAAAGCAAAGATCGATTGGTGTGACGTTGGAGCGTGAGAACGCCCGCGAATTTGTCATCCAAGCCGATGGCGGTTATAAGCTGACGCCAAGTGGGACGAAGCGTGCTGAGCAGATGACAAAGGCGGCAAAATAGTGAGCATTTCGGCTGCGCAGCTGATTGCAGAACTTGCGACCGTCGTCGATGCTGTCTTCGCACAAGCAGCTGTTGAAAGCTACGTGGAGATGCAGCAGCGTTTTCTGGCAGGCGACTGGAAACCTGCCGAACTTGATGGAGGCCGCCTCTGCGAAGCGGTCTCTCGAGCTCTCTATCAACTCGACACCGGGCTGGTCACCCACAGTGACTTGCCGGGCACTCTCTGTGATCTTTTGGAGGATTTTAGAAAAAAGGCCAGCCACAAGCTGGCGGAGGGAGACCGTCGGCATTTTTGCAAAGCCATCCGTCTCGTTTATAAATTTCGGTCTGATCGCGGACCAGTGCACATCTCACCGGTATACACCGCGAACTACATGGACTCCATGCTCGTTCTTCACGCTGGAAAATGGATGTTCGCTGAGTTTTTGCGCCTTGCATGGACTGCTGACAAAGAGGTTATCGCCGATACGATCGGTCAGATCGTCCAACTTCAGCACACGCTGATTCACGAATTGGACGGCAAACCGCTGGTCCTTGCTTCCGGCATTCCGGCGGCGGATGAAGTTCTGCTCCTGCTGAATCACGCGGCGGGGAACCGACTCAGTCGCGCAGCAATCCGGGAGCGTGCGCCATTGCAGAAGGCCCCAACCCTGAATGCAGCGATAACGAAGCTCATTGCCGATCGCCAAATCCGGCAAGTAGACAATGGCGATATTGCCCTAACGCCACTCGGTCAACGCCGAGTCACGCAGGACGTAATTCCAGAGCACGGTCCCTAAGACCTCGGGAGCGAGCCCTGCCTGATGAAACCAAGGAATGAAATCTGTCTCCATCCTTTTTTCGCGCGACGATCCCGTTTCCCTCGACAAATATATCAGTATGGAGACAATTTCGTTCGATGATACGAGATTTCATGGGAGATTCTGTGTGAAGCCGAATCCCGGAAAGGGATTCGTGACTCCGAGTCGACATCTCAGCACGAATTGGTTATCGCTGCGAGGCACCGACTCACGCACCCGTAGCTCTCACTAAGCGATGCGGCGCGGACATGCGTAAAATTCTTGGCTTGCTCCGGTGGGGTTAGATTATGAGCCAGAGCGACGAACTTAGCCCATGATCGGAAAATGGGTTGTCGTCGTTACCAGAAACTGAGTTGAGATTGTGGCTCGGCGGTTCGAGCTGCTGCGGAGATCCACCAATAGGCACCAGCATAGGGTGTGCGCTCCGGTTGAGCATTAGGCGAATGCGTCGCTATGAGTCCCGCGCGGCGCCACGCAACCGTCAAAGGCAATCCAGTGAGAGAGACCGCGGAACTCCCATCCGTTGTCGTAGTTCCAGATGGCTCAGCCTCTAACTTTGAGAGGAACCGTTCATCGTCGACATGAGAATGCGTTTTCGGCAGGGCAATGGCATCTCCCGAGACCGAAAACGATACTCGTAGAACCAGGTGCTCGTCCTTCTTCCGCCTGACGGGGCGAACCTTTAAGAAACCAATCGATCGTCGTTTCAGACAGAGTTGCGTTGCGACGACTTCTTCAGAGAGTTTGGCTTCTTCCGCAGCCCATCGTCGAAGACGAAAGGGAGAAACTAGTTGGTCCACCTGAACAGTCCCCAGCCATTCTTCCAGTACGACATCAGGGATCAGAAGAGTTGCTGCAAACCTGTTCATCCATGTCTCTTGTGTCCAATACGTGTTTTTTTCCCGCGCAGGCGGCAGGTTGAACTCTCTGAATGCAATCAAATGCCCTAGTTCGTGTGCCACTGAGAAGCGCTCACGCGGCGTCAAAAGGTGTTCTTCGCTTACCGACAGAAATCTCTGGCCTCTTGTGGAAGCTCGCCGATTCAAAAATATGGTATGGGGTCGCAGTCCAAGATCCAGGCATGCAGGTGAGGAAGGGCGTGTAGTATCGAATCTTACGCACACCTTGGATTCAAGCTCTTGCGCAACTTCAAGAACCGACACGAAGCGACGCCCTTGAGGGCGCAATTGTGAGGCGAATCCTTCAAGTCGAGACTGGAAAGCCTTGGATTCAAGCATCACTAAGTATCTATATCAAAGGGGATGCCGCTCGGAAACGTGAAGTTCTTGAACTTTTCCACAGCCGGTGGATTTCCAAAGCTCGATCGAAAAGCCGAAAGCATGGTTTCTTGGCAAACCGTCTGAATTGAGTACTCCACCTGAGACCGAGCAATCTTGAGATCTGTATCAGGATACATCTGATAAAAAAATGACTGAATGACAGACCGCAGATTGCTACGCGCCGAATCGGAAAGCCGATCCCAACAAGTGCGTTCGATGAATATGTGGACGCTCCACAACTCGTAGAAACGCTTCAGCTGAGCGAGCAAGGCCCCTCCTGTGAGGCCAGAATCTCCGTGTCCCCTCTCATATTTGTCAAAGGGATAGATCTCTCCCTCAATGAAGAGTTTCACTTTCGCTATTTTTGCGTTCATCCTCGCATCCGGCGGGCAATACATGACTGTTGAGCCAGATGGCAACCCACACCGTGCTTCGAGAGCACCCAAGAAAGCTAGGCGATTCTCCGGCAAGTTATAAAGCTCCAGTACTCTCTTCAAACGAGGGTTGTCTGGTGTATGTGGGCCCGTAAAATCCGAAATTCTGAGTTTGTAGGCAAGGGTATAGACTTCGCGGCTTTTCAGGCGATCAATGAGAGCGTGTATGACTACGACTCGGGCACGAAGGTCACCCCCTGCCAAGGGTACCTCCTCTCCTTCGTCGTAAAGCTGTTTGCTCTTTCCCATCTGTGATTCTACAGCCCTCGCTTCTGCCTTCAGTGCCGCTTGAAGTTTCTGCTTGTGATCTGTCCCACCTGCAGCGAGTTTCTTAAGCACACCAACTAGCCCATCGTCAGAGCTATCTAGGAGTAACGTCTCTAGCGTTTTCTTTAGTTCGTCTTGGGAATTCCCCAATTCCCGAAACAGACCCTGCAGTTCCAGCAAGCATCGGTCTAGCAGACCCGTCAACGCCAACTTCGTACGATGGAATAGAACCGTTTCTGCAAGCTTGTAACGAGCAGTCAGAAGCTCGAGGATGTCCGTCAAGGCATCATGTCTGATCTTCTCGCGGGCGCCGACATTAATCACAAACTGCGGCGGAAGGGCTTTTTTACCTTCGTTTGGAACGAATCTACGGATCTCCATGTACTGATAAAGCCTCTTGTCGTGATAAAGCGGCTTTCCGATATGTAACCAATCGCGAAACAAATAATCGAGGAAGTCAGCGCAAATCGTTTTGTTCCGCGTGGCCGTCGCTAGGACGGCCTCAACGCAGTTATTACAGAGGCTATCCTTGGTGGCTGACACTAAGTTCGAGCTACAGTCCGGACGCCGCGCCTCTGCTGACATCTACTTTGCAACTGATAACCGTGACGGTAAGTTTGGTGATTGAATCCTACAGAAGTGACCACGTAGGTAAGATCGGTGGTTCTACTGCGACACCTTCTGCGGCAGCGGCAATGCGCTTCTTGTGTCGAGTGTCGAGATCTTTTTTTTGCTGGCTCTGCGCAACTGCAATCTGAACAATCGTTATGCAACCATAAATGAAGAACATGAAGATCACGACGCCCAAGACAATATTGAAGGAAAGCATCGAACCTCTCGCGATAACGCGGACCTGAGAGAGCTCTCGAATTAGGAAGGATACGGTCAAGAGCTGTCCAAGCGCTCCCCAAACGGTTAAGCCGCTGGCAATTACAAATAGGAACGCATATCCACTGTAGACGGTTAGGGGGTTCCCTGAGGGATCGGTTGTTAACAGAGGTGTTCGAAGGAGATTGTAAACCAAAGGTGCCAACGTTATGAGTCCGGCGAAAAGGAGGTTCAAGCTCAGGTAGGCGCTCTTGTTCATGAAGTGCGTGTATTCCGGAAGCGCAGCGAATTGCAACAGGGTAGTAAGCAATCCTGCTCCTACTGTGATGTTTGAGCCCCAGCTATCGTTGAAGTTCCACGAAGGCTGGCCCATGAGATGGGTTAGGGCAACGCCGTTCATCGGAAGGCGCACGAGAGAAATCAATACGACCACGAGTGCGGCCAACATGGACCAGACCACGACCGCAGTCGAATGTGGTGAGGGGAGCGGTGCAATAATCTGGATCGGTCTGTATTTGTAGGCCGGCGTGATGGTAGATGTCGAATCGCTCGCTAATCGAAGATAGCCGGAAAGCGGCGCTTGCTGTTTGCCGATCTCAATGTCGAGAGGGATCGCCTCGGTAGTGTTCTCCGCAATCGTGCCGTCCCAGCCACGAGGGCTTATCGTTGCGTTGGCGGGATTTCCGCTTTGAGTCTGGAGTCTCGCAGAAATACTGAGGTGAAGCGGCACATTCTCTTCATTACGCACGAAGACGGTCACCGAATAGACGGAATCAATGGCATTGTTGGCGATGAGCGCAGTATTTTCGGAAAATTCGATCTTTGCTGGTTTTGGCTCCGTTTTGCCGACTGTGTTGGGGTTCACGGTCGTTGTATTTGTCACAGGGGAAACGGAAGCTGGCGGTGTTGCAGTAGATTGCGGGGAAGAGCCCAACCAGCCGTCATTCACTACTAAAGCCGCAGCTATCAATGTGAAGGCCCAAAGCGGTAATGTGCGCATTTCAAAGACCCTTCACTGTCCAGTCAAACGAGCATGAACCTCTTACAGCGACGAGTGGTACGTCGCTAAGTCCGGAAACATAGCTATCCGTTTAGCCGCTCTGAGATTACTTGACAAATTTATAAACCTCAAGTAGAAACACGCCACTCGCCATTCATTCCCGTAGCATCTCGACTGTGAACCAAGAGAGGAGGGTAATCATGGGAAAAGATCGGAAGGTCAAGGGACCAGTCCGCGCGGAACTCGGGCTTTGCGTTGGCTGGTATCATGCCGAACAGATCGGGCACACCATGATCCTAACCGCCACCGGTGCCCACCCAACGACCGGATATCACGTTTTTCTTCAGCAAAGCCCGATTGACGTTTTTCCGCCGGAATTCACACTATGGCATAAGACTCCGTCTGGAATCGCGCTACAGGTTGTCACCCCCTATTCGGAGTCGATTTACTTCATTTCTGCTGTGCCCGTCAAACAAGCCGTCGTGCACGACGCAAATGGGAGGCATACCGTCAAGGTCGAGCAGGCGTCCGCCGAAATTCAAAACCACCTGAAGAAGTTACGCAAGGACGGACCATTCCCGATGGGAAAGAAGCCGACAAAAACCTTGTTGGCGATGACCGTTACGGCCTCGGACTCGAACGACGCGTGGACAAATCTAAAGAGAATTCTATTTCTCTGGAGCAAGGTTGATGGTCCTGGAATCGGGGACAAATTGAGCTGGCTCTGGGCACAGAATTCAGGCGGACAGTCATACGCCAACGTTGGAGTACCAAATCTGATCAACCGCTTGCAAGGGGATTCGTTTTTCGGACCGTGTCCTGCTACTGGAACTCTGGAAGCACCTCAGTTTCTTCCCACGGGGAAATATGTCGCCGTTGGGGACCTATTGGACGAAGTCGACTCCTGTGGTTCGTAACGTTGCGAGGTTCAAATGAAACGTAGGATGTACTTGATGTCTATTTTTTTCGGTTTCGTGACAACGGTGAGCGCTCAGTCACCCGATAACGCCAACCTGCAATTTCTCTGCGGTGCTCCAGGCGCGGATGGCGTACAGCGGCCGGAGTTGAAGGTCACGTACGACAGCCGAGAACCAAAGTTGGGATTGGACAATGCGAATGCCACCACGTCCAACTATGGTTTGTACCGCATCGAGGAAGCGGATTCGCCTCGAATGCGCGTTGTGCCGCTCACAATTCTTGTAGCGGGTACCGGGCCAGGGAGCAATCGAGTTGTGCTGAGAACAAGGGAGCTGTCGTGTCCGGGCACCGCCACCACGGGGCCCATGCCACCCGGTAGCTATATCTTGGAAATTACCGCGGCGGCGCTGAAAGATGACCGAACGGACAAATCGACTCCACTCAAGCCAGTTGATGTTCCATTCAAGGTAGGTACGGCGACTGTGACGGTAGCAGGAAATGTGTTTCTGCAACATCGCGAAGTAAGCGTTTATTCCGATGTGCCGTTGGCCACGAATTCCTTTCAGGGTCTTGAAGCTGAGCGAGAAACGCTACGGCTGACTCCTGGGAACGATATTAAAGATGATTTCCGGCCGATGAAAGCTGTTTACGCTGCCGAGGACAAAGCCAAGAAAGGGAAGTCGTCTAAGGTGCTACCCCCGGACAAAAAGCCCGACTTCGTGCTACCCCTGCGAATTTCCGACGGGAAGCAATACCAGGTGCGGTTCAAGAGTGGATTGCGCGACGTTTTGGGCGACCCAGTCTCTGCCAACGGTAGCTTCAAACTTCCCGAGGTGCCGAGGAATGATGATGACGCGAAAATATCAGGTAAGTTGAACACAGTTGCTGCCGTACACCAGAAAGCCGTACTTGAGCTCAGTGGAAAGTTCGCGCCATTGCACCGCTACTTCGATAGGGAGAACCGCACAATCTACTTGGATCCTTCGCTTACAGTGGACGTTGGTTTGCACTCAACGAAAGCTGCGAACTCAGTGATTTTTAGCGGCCTCTTCCGGGACGTCATCACACGCTGTGCGGGAAGCAGGGACAAGGATTGTCAGCCCCAGCCCGAGTGCGCGAAATCGGCCGACCCGGACGCGACCCTGAGAACATATCAAGGCTGGACCAGGACGTCGCCATTTTGCCTTTCCGAGGTGCGGTTTGCTTTTGGTCCACGCTTTGAGACAGACCGCAATTTCCAACGAATCAATACGCTCGCCGAGGCGCGTTTTGATTTTGATTTCTGGCGGTTGATAGGTGCGATTGGCGACAAACGCGCGATGATTCTGGGCGACTTGAAAAATAGCGCGAAGTACCGTGCGAAAGCTGACCTACTCGAAGGACCGGATGTCGGATTTTCGTTGCTTCCCTATGTTGAATTCGATGCAGGAGGTCACGCAAATGAAGAGATGGTGACGAATACAAAGGCCAAGACGAGCGTTGAAGTGCCGAGACACGGAATATTCCGAGTGTATGCGGGTGGCGTCGCCAAGTTTGAATACAAGCGTGCGAGCCTGAAGCTCGATTCGGCGATGATCGAAATGGCCACGCAGGAAATGGTTGGTGTCATCACAACGACCGGTGTCGCGTTGCGTCGAGTCACCGGCATCCAACCCCACAGCCTGGCGAGTCTGGATTTTGGGATGGATCCCGCTCGTCACTATGTGATTAGTTTCAGTTATGAAAATGGGCGCACGGCACCGAACTTTGAATATCTGAACAAGTTTGCGTCGGGGATCAAAGTGATTTACTAACAATCGCCTGTATACGTACGCTGGAGGCTTGACAAGAAGGCTAAATTGATGTCTTCATATTACCCTTCTTGGTAGATTAAACGCGTTTCCTTAGACAGAGCTTGGCAGTCGTGCGAAGAGACTGCCAGTTGGGAGGCCGACATGGCCACTCCTAGAGGATCTAAACCGAGTCACCACGCCGGCGTTTCAAGAGAAACGCTAATACAACAAGAAATGAAAGATAAAGGATTCGCCGATGTCATGGTGAGTCTCACCGGTGCGCCGCGCGCTGTGCCTGCGCGTGCCCGGGCCGCCGCTGCAGGTGTCGGACGTGGCGCAGCGCTTGGCCTTGCTTCCTTGGGTGCCGAGATCGGCTCTACCATTGAGACGCAAATGGCCTTGCCGCCCGACCTCTTGAATTGCTTCGAGTCATCCTATGAGTTGTCCACCGAAGCGGGCTTCGCATCGCTATCCCTTCGAGCCTCCAAAACGGATCGCAAAGCGTCGGTCTTGTCAAATCATCAAGTCGCTCCAGTCCAGTACCTGGACAAGCTGGGCGTAGTGCTGGGATCAGTGAGTACGACCGGTCTCAAAGCCTTGCGGCGTCACACCATGGTCCGCGAGGTGCGACCGATTCCCGAACTGACGCTAGTGCGCCCTCGCCGCATCGCACAAGCTCAGCCGACGCCAGACGTCACGTGGGGAATTGAACGGATGAACATCCCCTATTTGTGGAAGCAGAATCTGGAAGGGCAGGACATTAAGGTAGGCCATCTCGATACTGGCGCAGATGGCACACATCCGATGCTGCAGGGGGCATTTGCCGCGTTCGCTGAAACCAATAATATTGGCAGACTGATCGATCCCCCTCCACCGGAACACGACACAGACATTCATGGAACACATACAGCCGCTACGATCGTGGGCAGGCCAGTGAGTGGCTATCGTATGGGCGTAGCGCCCAAAGCGCAACTGGCTTCGGCGATTGTCATCGAGGGAGGCAGAGATACATTCCGCATTTTGGTAGGACTGAACTGGACTCTGAAGCAAGGAGTGCGCGTGCTTAGCATGTCCCTTGGACTTCCGGGCAGAGGAGATGAATTCCTGGACATCACAGACAGATTGCGAGAACTCGGGGTGCTCTTGGTCGTGGCGATCGGCAATGAGGGTTCTGGCACAAGCCGCTATCCCGGGAACTATCGGACCGTGTTATCGGTTGGGGCTGCTGACACGGAAGGTCGGGTCGCCCAATTTTCCTCGAGCGAGCCGATGCCGCCTCCGCGAAACCGAATAGTGCCGGATCTTGTGGGTCCTGGTGTCGCGATTGTGTCGGCTGCGCCCGGCAATCGATATATGTCGATGGATGGCACATCGATGGCGACGCCTCACATTGCTGGTTTGGCTGCCTTGCTCTTTCAGGCCAAGCCGGACGCGACGCCCGACCAGGTGCAACGGGCGATCTTCAATTCGTGCCAACGAGCGAGCGGGATGGCGCGCGAGCGTGCCAACCGCGGTATCCCCGACGGCAAGCTGGCCTTGGAAAGCCTGCTGAATTCCAAGTAGCCGACCTCGCGATTTCGCCGCTCCTGCACGGACCGGAAATTCGGTGTGAGGAGCAACATTCGGTTGCTCTGGTTTTCCAGCTGTAGCCCACCTTGACGTTTTGCGCATCCAATCTGTAACCCGCCCTGGTGTTTGCATATCAGTGGTAAAATAGGCATGCCTTAATGGGGAGCCAAAGCGAGCATGAAGCTCAGTAGCAGTGCAAGAATCGATCCGGCGCTCCGGATCGAACTAGAGGGCGCTTCCTCTGAAGCCGCGCCTATAGCTGCGGTAATCAAGCTCAGACCGGACCCAGGACATGTCAGTTTGCCTCCGGAGGAAACGCAGCGAGTAACGGAAAAGGTCTTGGAACGGGTTCGCGAGCACGCCGGCGACCGGGAG
>Ga0137404_10002629_pt1 | contig 11929 bp, 10 predicted proteins | sample CZOMad2_1_16fung_FD_108285 | JGI IMG/M metagenome (GOLD analysis project Ga0137404, IMG submission 108285) | Vadose zone soil fungal communities from Angelo Coast Range Reserve, California, USA - CZOMad2_1_16fungal (Illumina Assembly) | ecosystem: Environmental > Terrestrial > Soil > Vadose...
TCCTCGGCATAGATGAGGTCGGTGGCCCCGCCCCAGCGGATCTGATAGGGCCGGCCGAGCACGGCGGCCTTCATGGCCAGCGTGGGGTCGGCGGTGAGGCCGAAGTCGCGGCCGGGACCATAGACGGACAGCGGCCGGAAGCCCATGGAGGGGATCTTGTGCTCCTCCCAGTAGACACGGGCGGTCTCCTCGTTGGCGACCTTGTAGACGCCATAGTGCGTGGCGGGGCGCGGTGGCGAGTCGTCGGTCACCGGGCCGGGGCCGTAGTGCTCGGGCGGCCCGAACACCGCCCCGGAGGAGAAGTAGACGACCCGGGAAACCCGGTCGCGGTGCGCCTTCACCGCCTCGAAGACATTGGCGGTGCCCACCACGTTCACGAGGGCGCCGCGGGCGGGATCCTGCCGGCACAGCGGCACCTGCCAGGCGGCGAGGTGGATGACGCGATCGGCCTTGTGCTCCCCGATGACGCGGATCAGCGCGTCCTTGTCCGCGATGTCGCCGCGCACCATGGGCACGTCACGGAGCGCGTCGGCGCCCACCAGCATGCGCATGCGCCATGGATCGTCGCCGAGGTCGTAGACCACCGGCGTCTCCCCGGCGGCGAGCAGGCGCTTGACCGCCCACGACCCGATGCAGCCGAACGCGCCGGTGACGAGCGTCGTCATCCTGTGAAACCTCCCGTTCCGGTATAATGCGGCTCGTGCTCCACGGCAAGCCCATCTTCCAGGAGACCTCATGAAACCACACATCGTCGTCGGCGGCGGCCTGCATCCGGACGGGCTCAAGCTGATGGAGGCGGAGGCGCGCGTCACGCTGGTGTCCGACTCGGAAACCGAGGCCGGCATGGCGGCGGCGGCGAAGGACGCGGCCGGCATCCTCTTCCGCTCCAAACCGCTCTGCTCGCGCTCGCTCATGGCGGCCCTGCCGAATCTCAAGGTGATTGGCCGGCACGGGGTCGGGCTCGACATCGTGGACCTGCCCGCCGCCACTGATCTCGGCATCGCGGTGGTGCACGCGCCCGGCTCCAACTCCAACTCGGTGGCCGAGCACGCGATCCTGCTGATGCTCGCCTGCGCCAAGCAGGCGGTGGTGGTGGACCAGCGCACCCGCAAGGCGGAGTGGGGCAAGAGCCGGTGGGAGACGCTCTTCGAGATGAACGGCAAGACCATGGGCATCATCGGCGTGGGCAATATCGGCCGGCGGGTGGCGAAGACGGCGGGGGCACTCGGCATGAGGGTGATCGGCTATGACAAGTACCTGTCCGCGGAGGAGCTCCGGAGCCGCGGGGTGGAGCCCATGCCGGACCTGGCCTCGGTGCTGCGCGCCGCCGACGTGGTGACCTGCCACACCCCGCACACGAAAGAGACGCACCACATGATCAATGCCGCCGCCGTCGCCCAGATGAAGGACGGCGTGATCTTCATCAATACCTCGCGCGGCAAGACGCAGGACGAGTCGGCGCTGCTGGCCGGACTGGAGAGCGGCAAGATCCGCGCCGCCGGGCTCGATGTCTTCGAGGAGGAGCCGGTGTCCTCGGACAACCGCCTCCTCCAGCTGGACCAGGTCGTCGTGTCGCCGCATATCGCCGGGGTGACCCGCGAGACCATGCGGGGGATGGCCATCCAGGTGACCGAGGAGATGCTCCGCGTGCTGCGCGGCGAGAAGCCGCACGTGCTCGCCAATCCCGACTGCTGGCCGAAGCTCGGCCATCTCACGTAGGCTGGAGACGACCATGCCGATCGACGCGCGCCATCCGAAGGAAATCCGGGCGGATATCCGCCGCGGGGCATTCACGGGCGTGACCGCGGGGTTGGCCCCCGGCTTCGTGCAGGCCAATCTCGCCATCCTGCCCAGGGACGCCGCCTATGACTTCCTCCTCTTCTGCCAGCGCAACCCGCGCCCGTGCCCGCTCATCGAGGTGACCGACGCGGGCTCGCCTGATCCGGTGGGGGTGGCGCCGGGCGCGGATCTCCGCACGGATCTCCCGCGCTATCGCATCTACAAGGACGGAGTCCTGGCCGACGAGGTCACCGACATCACACCCTTCTGGCGCGATGACCTGGTGTCCTTCCTCCTCGGCTGCTCTTTCACCTTCGAGTGGGCGTTGCTCGACGCCGGCATCCCCCTGCGCCACATCGAGCAGGGCAAGAACGTGGCGATGTGGAAGACGTCGATGGAGTGCCGCCCGGCGGGACGCTTCCACGGCCCCATGGTGGTCTCCATGCGCCCGATCCCCCAGAGCATGATCTCCAAGGCGGTGACGGCCTCCGCGCGCTTTCCCAATGCCCACGGGGCGCCGGTGCAGGTGGGCGATCCCGCCGCGATCGGCATCAAGGACGTGTCCCGGCCGGACTGGGGCGACTTCGTGGGGATCCAGGCGGGCGAGGTGCCGGTGTTCTGGGCCTGCGGCGTAACGCCCCAGGCGGTGGCGCTCGCCTCCAAACCCGAGTTCATGATCACCCACAGTCCCGGCCACATGTTCATCACCGACCTGCCGAATCACCAGCTGGCGGCGATCTAGCGCGGGGCCCGCCCGGGTGAGCTATCCCGAGCCGCGCCTCCTGCCCTGCGGCGACCTCGCCGTGTCGGTGGAGCTGGCCGACGAGATCGATCGCGAGGTCAATGCCCGGGTCCTGGCGCTCGAGTACCTGATCCAGCAGAAGGGGATCGCCGGCATCACCGAGACCCTGCCGACCTACCGCTCGCTGCTGGTCTACTACGACCCCGCCGTCATCGGCGCCGACGAGCTGCACGCCACCCTCCGCGCGCTGGTCGCGGAAGCGCGGCCCGAGGTGCTGCCCCCCGCGCGTACGGTGGAGGTGCCCTGCGGTTATGGCGGCGAGCTCGGGTTCGAGCTGGAGGCCGCCGCCGGCAAGCTGGGCCTGGCGCCGGAAGAGATGGTGCGGCTGCACGCCGGCGCCGACTACCACGTCTACTTCGTCGGCTTCACGCCCGGCCTGCCGTACATGACGGGGATGCCCGAGCGGCTCAATATCCCGCGCCTGGAGAATCCGCGCACCAAGACGCCGGCGGGCAGCGTGGCCATCGGCGGGGTGCAGTGCTGTATCTACTCGGTGGAGAGCCCGGGCGGCTTCTGGGTGCTCGGCCGCACGCCGGTCCGGCTCTACGATCCCGCCGCCGCCGATCCCATCCTCCTGCGCGCGGGTGATCGCGTGCGGTTCCGCCCCGTCGCGCGCGCCGAGTACGACGCCATCGCCGCCGAGGTGGCGGCGGGCCAGTTCCGGCCGCGGGTGACGGAGGCGCGATGAGCGTCAGGGTGATCGATGCGGGCCCGCTCACCACCGTCCAGGATCTTGGGCGCGCGGGGCACCTGCGGGTGGGGATTCCGCCGTCGGGGCCGGTGGACAAGGACGCCTTCGTGCTCGCCAATCGCCTGGTCGGTAATCCCGAGGGCGCCGCCGGGCTCGAGTGCACGCTCACGGGCCCACGGCTCGAGTTCGGAGACGCGCGCTGGGTGGCCGTGACCGGCGCCGAGACCCCGGTCACGCTCGACGGCGCGGAGATGCCGCGCTGGGCCTCGTTCCCGGTGCGCGCGGGCGGCGTCCTCAAGATCGGGGCCGCCCGGGCCGGCGTGCGCGCCTATCTCGCCATCTCCGGCGGGCTGGCCACGCCGCTCGTCCTCGGCTCGCGCGCGACCTATCTCCGCGGCGCGCTCGGCGGAATAGCCGGGCGTGCTATCAGAAGAGACGACGTGTTGCCGCTGGGCGCGCCGACTGGCCACGCGGTCGAGAGGCGGGTGCGCGCCGAGCGCATTCCGGCCTATGGCGCGGAGCCCGAGGTCGCCACCATCCTCGGTCCCCAGGCCGATCGCTTCACCCCCGCCGGGATCGCCGCCCTCTTCGAGGGCTCGTATGAGATGCTGCCCCAGTCGGACCGGATGGGCGCGCGCTTCCGCGGTCCGCGCATCGAGCATACGCGCGGCCACGACATCATCTCGGACGGCATCCCGCTGGGCGGGATCCAGGTGATCGGGGACGGGCAGCCCATCGTGCTCCTGGTGGACCGGCAAACCGCCGGGGGTTACACGAAGATCGGCACCGTGTGCTCGTACGAGGTCGGCCGCATCGGGCAGGTCAAGCCCGGGCAGCGGCTCCGCTTCAAGCACGTAGACGTGGCGGAAGCCCATGCTGTCCTCGCGGCGCGCCGCGCCGCGCTCAGTTCCGCGATCGCTTAACCTGTCAACGGAGGCTATGCCATGACACTCGAGACCGCCATCCGCGACTACCAGGCCAAGACGCCCCGCTCCCGCCAGCTCTTCGAGGACGCGCTGCGCGTCATGCCGGGCGGCAACAGCCGTACCACCACCTTCTTCGACCCGTATCCGTTCTACATCGCCCGCGGGGCGGGGGCGCGGATCTGGGACGCGGACGGCAACGAGCGGCTGGACTTCAACGGCAACTATACGAGCTTGATCCTGGGCCACGCCAATCCGACGGTGGTCCAAGCCATCCAGGATGCGGCCGCGCACGGGATGTCCTTCCCCGGGCCCAGCGAGCACGAGATCCGGCTGGCCGAGATCCTCACCCGGCGCATTCCTACCATGGAGGTCATCCGGTTCGCCAACTCCGGCACCGAGGCCACCATGCACGCCATCCGCGTGGCCCGCGCTTTTACCGGAAAGTCGAAGATCGCCAAGTTCGAGGGTGCCTATCACGGCACCCACGACTGGGTGCTGGTGAGCGTGTCGACCGAGGAGGGGCAGGGGGGCTCGCGCAAGCGGCCCAAGTCGGTGGCGTGGTCGGCGGGGGTGCCGGCGGCGGTGATGAAGCACGTGGTGGTGCTGCCGTGGAACGACCTCGACGCCTGCGTGAAAATTCTCGAAAAGGAGGCGGGCGACCTGGCCGCGCTCATCATCGATCCCATGCTCGCCAATGCCGGGATGATCCCGGTGGCGGAGGGTTTCCTCGAGGGGCTGCGCGCGGCCACCGCGAAGCTCGGTATCCTCCTCATCTTCGACGAGGTGATTTCATTTCGGGTGGCGACGGGCGGCGCGCAGGCACGCTTCGGCATCCGGCCCGATCTCACCACGCTGGGCAAGATCATCGGGGGTGGCCTCGCGGTGGGCGCCTTCGGCGGCCGCGCGGAGGTGATGAACTACTACGATCCGCGCGGGGGCAAGGGGCGGATCAACCACGGCGGCACCTTCAACGCGAATCCCCTCACCATGGCGGGCGGCGTGGCCACCATGGAGCAGCTCACGCCGGAGGCGTACGCGCGGCTCGACATCCTCGGCGACCGGCTGCGGACGGGGGTCGCGAAGGCGCTGCGGTCGCTCAAGTATCCCGGCCAGATCACGGGCACGGGCTCGCTCTTCTGGCTGCACCACACCAAGAAGCGGCTCACCGACTACCGCTCGCAGCGGCCCGCCGACCCCACCGCGTCCGTGGAGACCTTCATGGCCCTGATCAACGAGGGCTTCCTGATCTCGCAGCGCGGGCTCGGGGCCTGCTCCCTGGCCATGACCGACGCCGACGTGGACCGCTTCGTGGAGGCGGTGAAGCGGGTCCTCGGGGCCCGCGTGTGAGAGATGCGAGGCGGGCGGCGGCGCTCCTCTTGACGGGCGCCGTCGTCCTCGCCGCCGGTGCGGGGGCGGAGGCCCAGGCGCCGGCCACGAAGACGCCGGCGGCGGCCCCGCGCGCGGGCGGCACCCTCACGCTCTCCTTCCATCCCGAGCCGTCCGCGCTCACTACTATCGCCACCACCGCGGTGCCCACCGCGCTGGTGGCGAGCAAGATCTTCGAGAGCCTGCTCGCCTACGAGGCCGGCATGAAGCCGGTGCCCGCGCTCGCCCAGTCCTGGAGCGTCACCCCCGACGGCCTGACCTGGACCTTCAAGCTTCAGCGGGGGGTGAAATTTCACGACGGCAAGCCCTTCACCAGCGCGGACGTGAAGTTCTCCGTGGAGAAGATCGTCCGCCCGCTCCACTCCCGCGGGCGAGCCAATTTCCGCGACCTCCGCGCCATCGAGACGCCCGACGACCACACCGTGGTGTTCCGGCTCTCGGCGCCCCAGGCGCATTTCCTGTCGGTGTTCCAGCCCACCGAGGTGCCGATATTCCCCCGGCATATCCTCGAGAACGAGACGGACTTCCGGAAGAGCGCCTTCAACAATCAGCCGGTGGGGACGGGGCCCTTCAAGCTCACCGAGTGGGCGCGCGGGAGCTATCTGGTGCTCGGCAAGAACCCGGACTACTGGAAACCCGGGCGGCCGTATCTCGACCGCATCATCTACAAGGTGATCCCGGATGGCGGCGCGCGGGTAGCCGCGCTCGAGACGGGCGAGGTGGATCTGGCGCCGTCGGGCGCGGTGCCGGAGGCCGAGATCGGACGGCTCGTCAAGCTCCCGCATCTGGCCGCCACCGACCGGGGCTACGAGGCGCTCGGGCCGCTGATGTGGCTGGAGCTGAACCTCCGCGACAAGCATCTCGCCGACCTCCGGGTCCGGCGCGCCCTCGCCCAGGCCATCGACAAGAAGGTGGTGGTGGACACCATCTGGTTCGGCGTGGGGAAGCCCGCCACCGGCCCCATCGTCAGCGGCAACTCCACCTTCTACAACCCGGCGGTGCGGCGCTATCCCTTCGACCCCGCCGCCGCGGAGCGGCTGCTCGACGAGGCGGGCTTCCGGCGCGGCGCGGGCGGGATCCGCTTCGAGCTGACGCAGGATTACCTCCCCTACGGGGAGAACTGGGTGCGCCTGGCCGAGTACGTGAAGCAGGCGCTGGGCAAGGTCGGCATTCGCGTCACCACGCGCGCGTCCGACCTGCCGGGCTGGCTCAAGCGCGTCTACACCGACTGGGACTTCCAGCTCACCTCCACCTTCAGCAACAACTACGCCGATCCGGCGATCGGGGTCGAGCGGACCTATATCTCGACGAATATCCTCAAGGGCGTGCCGTTCACCAATTCGATGGGCTACAACAATCCCGCGGTGGACCACCTCTTCGCAGCGGCGGGGCGCGAGTTGAATCCCGCGGTACGAGTCCAGCAGTACAAGAAAGTGCAGGAGATCCTGGTCGAGGATCTGCCCGTGCTCTGGCTCATGGAGATGGGCACCACCACCGTGTACAACCGGCGCGTGCAGGACGTGTTCCGCGGCCCCATCGCCCTGTATTCCAGCTTCGATCAGGTGTGGCTGAGCAAGTAGCGCGCGCGTAGCCCGCAGAACTCGCCCGCGGGCGTAGGCCGCAGAAGCGGCCCGCGGGCGTAGCCCGCAGAACCTGCCCGCGGGCGTAGCCCGCAAAGCAGGGAGGATGCAGCATGACAAGCGACGAAGTGGTGCACCGGACGGTGGAAGGACAGCGCTGGAAGGCGACCGCCACCGAGGGCGTGGAGTACTGCGGGCTGCGGAGCCATGGAATCGACGGGGGCGCGTCGTTCCTGGTGCGCATCGCCCAGGGCGCGCGGGTGCCGCTGCACGACCACCCGGGCGGCGAGGAAATCTACGTGGTGGGCGGCCGGGCGCGCATCGGCGGGCAGCCGGTGAAGACCGGCGACTACTTCTGGACTCCGCCGGGCGGCCGGCACGACCTGGTGGCCGACGAGGAGACCCTCATCTTCGTGAGCGCGCCCCGCGGGGTCCAGTTCCTCGAGTGAGCCCGCAATTGCGGGCTCCGCGCCCTTCGGTTAAGATGACGCGGGCGTTCTGATGACCGCACACGACTCCGGCCCGCTCAAGCGCACGCCGCTCTTCGACGTTCACGTCAAGGCCGGAGCGAAGATGATTCCCTTCGGCGGCTGGGAGATGCCCGTGCAGTACGTGGGCATCGTCGAGGAGCACCGAGCCGTTCGCTCCGCCGTCGGCCTTTTCGACATCAGCCACATGGGCGAGTTCGAGGTGGGCGGCCGCTCCGCCCTCGCCGCGGTGCAGCGCCTCTGCACCAACGACGCCGCCCCCCTCACGGAGGGCCAGGTGCAGTACTCGCTGCTCTGCTATCCCGAGGGCGGCATCGTGGACGATCTGACCCTCTACCGCGTCGCCGCGGACCGCTACATGCTCACGGTGAACGCGTCCAATATCGACAAGGACTGGGGCTGGGTGACCGAGCACGAGCCGGGCGCCGCCTGGAAGAACGTGAGCGCCGAGACGGCCCTCCTGGCCGTGCAGGGCCCGAAGGCCGAAGGGCTCGTACAGCGGCTCGCCGACACCGACGTGGTCTCGATCCGCTACTACCACTTCGCGAAGGGCAAGGTGGCGGGAGTGCCCGCCCTCATCTCCCGCACCGGCTATACCGGGGAGGACGGTTTCGAGCTCTATGTCCCCGCCGCGGAGGCGGCACCGCTCTGGCACGCTCTCATGGAGGCGGGCCGGCCCGACGGCATCCGCCCCATCGGGCTCGGCGCCCGCGACACCCTGCGGCTCGAGATGAAGTTCGCCCTCTACGGCAACGACATCGACCAGACCACGAACCCGCTCGAGGCCGGACTCGGCTGGGTGGTCAAGCCCGCGAAAGGCGAGTTCATCGGGCGGGCGGCCATCGAGGCCCTCCGCGCCCGGGGCGTGGCGCGCAAGCTCATCGGCTTCGAGATGGTCGAGCGCCAGGTGCCGCGCCACGGCTACCGCATCCTCAAGGACGGCGCGGCGGTGGGGCTGGTAACGTCGGGATCGTTCTCGCCGAGCCTGGAGCGCGGCATCGGCATGGGGTATGTGCGCGCGGACCTCGCCGCCGTGGGCAGCGAGTGGGACGTCGAGATCCGCGGCGCGAGCCAGCGGGCCCGTGTCGTCCGCACGCCGTTCTATCCTTCCAAGGCCAAGAAGTAGGGGGGCGTGATGTCCAATGTTCCGGCGGACCTGAAGTACACGAAAGAGCACGAGTGGGCGAAGATCGAGGGCGACCGCGCCCGCATCGGAATCACCGACTTCGCCCAGGAGCAGCTCGGTGACGTGGTATTCGTCGAGCTGCCCAAGGTGGGCGCCAAGGTCACCAGCATGTCGACCTTCGGCGTGGTGGAGTCGGTGAAGGCGGTATCGGATCTTTTCGCCCCGCTCACCGGCGAGGTGGTGGAGGTCAATGCCGAGCTGCCCAAGAAGCCGGAGACGGTGAACCGCGATCCTTATGGCCAGGGCTGGATGCTCGTGATCCGCATGGCCAAACCCGCCGAGGCGAGCGCGCTCCTGAGCGCGGCCCAGTACGAGCAGCTCATCGCCGACAGCGGCCACTAGCCCCGACGGGCACGGTATAAAGGAACGCCATGCGCTATATCTCGAATACCCCCGCCCAGCAGAAGGAGATGCTGGGTCGGATCGGCGCGGCCAGCATCGAGGCGCTGCTCGCCAACGTGCCCGCCAAGGCGCGGCTGTCCCGCCCGCTCGGACTGCCCGCCGCGATGGCGGAGACGGACCTCGTGCGCCACCTGCGCGCGCTCGCCGCGAAGGACGCCTCCGCCGACGACTACGCTTGCTTTCTCGGCGCCGGCGCCTACGACCACATCGTGCCGAGCCCGATCAACCACCTCATCTCCCGAGGAGAATTCTTCACCGCCTATACGCCCTATCAGCCCGAGGCAAGCCAGGGCACGCTCCGCAGCATCTTCGAGTACCAGACCATGATGGCGGAGCTGACGGGGATGGACGTCGCCAACGCGTCCATCTACGACGGGGCCTCCTCGCTGGCGGAAGCGGTGCTCATGGCCCATGCCGTCACCGGGCGGAATGAGACCGCCTTCAGCCGGGGCATCAATCCCCTGTACGGCCAGGTGGTCGAGACCTATTGCGAGGGGCCGGACCTCCGCCTCAAGCGGGTGCCGCTGGCGGACGGTGTCACCGATCTCGACGCGCTCCGGCGCGCGGTGACGGAGCGCACCGCGGCGGTGGTGGTGCAGTACCCGAACTTCCTCGGCTGCCTCGAGGACGTCCGCGAGGCGGGGGCGATCGCCCACGCCAAGGGCGCGCTCCTCGTGGTGGCGGCGGACCCGGTGAACCTCGGCTTCCTGACCCCGCCGGGCGCCCTCGGCGCCGACATCGTGGTGGGGGAGGGACAGGGGCTGGGTGTGCCTCTCAGCTATGGCGGGCCGAACCTGGGCGTCTTCGCCTGCCGCGCGGAGCTCGTGCGCCGCATGCCCGGCCGGCTGGTGGGCGCCACCGTGGACCGCGACGGCCACCGCGGCTATGTCCTCACCCTCCAGACGCGCGAGCAGCACATCCGCCGCGAGAAGGCCACCTCGAACATCTGCACCAACGTGGCGCTCTGTGCCCTCATGGCGACGATCTACGTCGCGATCATGGGCAAGCAGGGCCTGCGGCGGGTGGGTGAGCTCGCGACCGCCAAGGCCCACTACGCGGCGGAGCGATTCGCGGGGGTCCCTGGTGTCCGGCTGAGTCACCGCGCGCCCTTCTTCAAGGAGTTCGCCCTCGAGCTGCCCACGGCGCCGGACCGCGTGGTCAAGCGCTTGCTCAAGGACCGCATCCTCGCGGGCGTGCCCCTCAAGCTCTTCGACCGCGGCGCCAAGAACGCGCTGCTGGTCGCGGTGACCGAGCGGCGGACCAAGGAAGAGATCGATGCCTATGCCGCGGCGCTGGCCGCCGCGGTGGCGTAGGCGGCCCGCCATGGAAGCCAGGCCCTCCTACGACAAGCTGATCTTCGAGCTTTCCGCCCCCGGCCGCTTCGCCCACTCGCTGCCCGCGCTGGACGTGCCGTCGGCCGATCCCGCCACCCTCGTGCCGGCCCAGTTCGTCCGCGCCACTCCGCCCGAGCTGCCCGAGGTGTCCGAGGTGGACGTGGTCCGCCACTACTCGCGGCTAAGCCAGATGAACTACGGGGTGGACACGCACTTTTACCCGCTCGGCTCCTGCACCATGAAATACAACCCCAAGATCAACGAGGACATGGCGCGGCTGCCGGGCTTCCTGCGCCTCCATCCGCTGGCTCCGGAGGCGGCCAGCCAGGGGGCGCTCCAGCTCATGTGGGAGCTGGCCCGCGACCTCGCCGAGATCTCGGGTATGGACCACGTCTCGCTGCAGCCCGCCGCGGGCGCCCAGGGCGAGTTCGCGGGCGTGCTCATGATCCGCGCCTGGCACCTTTCGCGCGGGGAGCGACGGCACAAGGTGCTGATCCCCGATTCCGCCCACGGCACGAACCCCGCCACCACCGCGCTGGCCGGCTATCAGGTGGTGCAGCTCAAGTCGGACGAGGGGGGTGAGGTGGATCTGGCCGACCTCGAGCGGCATCTCGACGAGGACGTGGCCGCCTTCATGATCACCCAGCCGAACACGCTGGGGCTCTTCGAATCCAAGATCCACCAGATCACCGAGATGTGTCACGCCAAGGGCGTGCAGGTCTACATGGACGGGGCGAACTTCAACGCCATCCTCGGCATCACGCGCCCTGGCGATCTCGGCTTCGACGTGTGCCACTTCAACCTGCACAAGACCTTCACCACGCCGCATGGCGGGGGAGGGCCGGGGTCGGGGCCGGTCGGCATCAAGGCGCATCTGGCCCCCTTCCTGCCCACGCCGGTGGTGGTGAAGGATGAGGACGGCAGCTACTCACTGGACTGGAACCGGGCCCAGTCGATCGGCAAGCTTCAGGCGTTCTGGGGCAACTTCGGCATGCTGGTGCGCGCCTACACCTATATCCGCACCATGGGCCCGGACGGCCTGCGCGCGGTCTCCGAGAACGCGGTGCTGAACGCCAACTACATCCTCAAGCGCCTCGAGGGCGCCTATGACCGTGCCACCCCGGGCCCGTGCATGCACGAGTGCGTGGTCTCGGCGCGACGCCAGAAGAAGCTCGGCATCTCCGCGACCGACATCGCCAAGCGGCTGCTCGACCTGGGTTTCTACGCGCCGACCACGTACTTCCCCTTGATCGTCGAAGAAGCGTTGATGATCGAGCCCACCGAGACCGAGTCCAAGGAGACGCTCGACCAGTTCTGCGACGCGATGATTCAGATCGCCCGGGAGGCGGAGACCA
>Ga0137404_10002634_pt1 | contig 11918 bp, 11 predicted proteins | sample CZOMad2_1_16fung_FD_108285 | JGI IMG/M metagenome (GOLD analysis project Ga0137404, IMG submission 108285) | Vadose zone soil fungal communities from Angelo Coast Range Reserve, California, USA - CZOMad2_1_16fungal (Illumina Assembly) | ecosystem: Environmental > Terrestrial > Soil > Vadose...
CCTGATTGTCCCAACCCCAACGCGGCGCCAATGGTCCCTTGGCGGGATAGAAAGTAAGTTGCCTTGGCACTCCACCCATTGCAGACACGACATAGACCTGCTCGTCACCATCATATTGCCCGGTAAAAGCGATCCACTTTCCGTCAGGAGAAAACTTGCCAAACACCTCCATGCCCGGATGCGCGGTTAAGCGCACTGCCGACCCACCCGCAGCCGGTGCAGTCCATAAATCACCGCCGTAAGTGAAAACCACACGGTCGCCATAGATGTCCGGAAAACGAAGCAGCTTCGTCTGGGAATAAGCGGTCGTTCCAAGGCCGAGCGTGAGCGCCAGAAATATGGTGTTTGTGAAGAGACGATGGAGTAGGCTGCGATTGAGCAAGGCTAGTTCCTCCTGAGCAAATGATACTTTTTGAAATTGCGCTTTTGAGTCTTCAGATCCGTCTGCTGGATTCCGGTTTTGCAGAACCGCGAACGGTAGTGAGCGGATGCTACAGTCAACATACTCGAAGTTTGTTAGCCTTTGACTAGTACATTACAGACTTGAGTCTAACATCCGCTCACTACCGTTCGCGGTTCTGTACTGGCGCAGGGTTGTTGTACGTAGCAGAGACCGCTTGCTAACTTTGGCTGCGAAAGAATGCTGAGCTTAGCTTAGAAAGCAATCCTGAAGCAAAACAACTACACAGGGAGTCAGGGCTGTTACGCGCAGAAGGCGCGCGAGGTTTCAAGCAAACGGAAGAAATACCGGGCAAGTGCGGAAGTTAATTATTCAGGGGTTTGCTGGAAACTAACGGATCGCAAACGAGGGGAGATTTAGCGCCTGATAATTACAGCCAGACTTGGGCCAACGAACGAGAAGGATGAGGGATGAAGGCGGAAGGATGAACGAAGGACTATGGAGATTGAAGGGCTTGGCGCGACTCTGGAGAAACGAAAGATTACTTCATCCTTCATCCCTCCACCTTCATCCTTACCATTTGACCGTGCCTTCTTTGGTCGTATCAATTTCCGCTTCTAACGGGGGCGCTTCGCCAAACAGGAACCCTTTGATGTTGTCGAACAGAAAATTTTGGGCGTCCGGATTGGTTAGGTCCAAACCGTAGTGATTGATGATTTGTGTTTGCTTCTGTAGCCAGCCGCTCCAACAAGGTTGGCAAATCTCGCTGCCAATGCGCTGGCCCAACTCATTGGGAAACGGAGAAAAACCGAGCGCAGTTCGTTTCTCACCACAATGTTTGCATTTGATCGTTTCAGCCATTCGTTTCGCTTTCTCCTCGGAAAGCGAATTATAACTTCTTCTTACATGGCGCTGCTATTCGTGCGCGCCTGGATGCCAAATTCAGAGATCAGTCTGTGCAAATACGATCGGCTTATCCCCAGGCGCTTGGCTGCTGCAACTTTGTTTCCGCTTTCTGCTTCCAGCGCGCTGATGATTAGACGTCGCTTCAAAGTAGTGACTGCGCCTTCAAAAGTCTTATCGCTTGACACGCCCGGCGCAGGCTGCACTTTCAACATTTTTTCCGGAAGAAATTCCAGGCCCAGCGTAGCTCCTCGATCGAGCAGCACCAGGCGCTCCATCAGATTTTCAAGCTCGCGAACATTTCCCGGCCACTCGTATTCGTACAACGAATCCACCAACGCTGGTTGCAACTGCGGCGTGGTGCGACCATGCTTCTCGGCTGCTTTGGCGGCGAAATGCGCGGCCAGGCCGGGGATATCTTCGGCGCGCTCGCGCAGCGGCGGCAGCACCAGGGGCACAACGTTCAGCCGGTAAAAAAGATCGCGGCGAAAGTTTGCAGCTTCCACTTCCGTTTCCAGATCGCGATTGCTGGCAGCGATGAGACGAATGTCAACGGTCAAGGTCCTGGTGCCGCCCACGCGTTCAAAAGCACGCTCCTGCAAAACTCGCAGCAGTTTTACTTGCACGCTCGGGGTTAACTCGGCGATCTCATCCAGGAACAAAGTGCCGCCATCGGCAAGTTCGAAACGCCCCTGCCGTGAATAGTTGGCTGAGGTAAACGCGCCTTTCTCGTGGCCAAACATTTCTGATTCAATCAGCGACTCCGGGAGCGCCGCGCAACTTACGCCGATAAACGGTCCGCGCGCGCGCTGGCTTTCCTCGTGGATTGCGCGCGCCAGCATTTCTTTGCCGGTCCCGTTTTCGCCGATGATCAGAACCGTGGCACTGGTGTCTGCAACCGCGCGAGCCTGTTTCAAAGTCTTTTCCAGCGCCTGACTGGAACCAATCAAACGACCAAAGCCGGTCGCGCCCACCAACTCGTCGCGCAAACGCGCATTTTCGAGTTCCAGCCGGCGCATGCGCACTGCCTGGTTGACGATGTGCACTACTTCCACCGCGTCGAGAGGCTTTTCAAAAAACCCATAAGCGCCGCGCCGGACGGCTTCCAGCGCTGCATGTTTCGAGTTGCTGGCCGTGATAACTACGACCTGGACCGGCGGATTTCTTTCGCGCGCAGCTTCAATAATTGCCAGGCCTTCGGTAATGTCTTCAAGGTGGGGCGGCAAATGCAAATCGCTGAGAACGAGATCAATGCTCTCCTGCTGCAACAGCTTTACGGCTTCTTCACGCGAGGCTGATTCCAGGACGCGATAGTCCGAGTTGAGCGTCCAATAAAGGCCCCGACGCACTGATTCGTCGTCATCTACGACCAGCAGAGTTTCTTTTGCTCTGGTTTCCTTGGTTTGACTTTCGTGGCCCATGGCAAATTTCGTGCAAGCGATTGCCGCAGTGGCTAAACAAATCGATTGGAAACGTCTGGGCGCCTGGTAAGGATGCAAGCGGGAATTATTCACCGCGTTTCGATTGGCCCGATGGTAGCACGACCGTAAATGTTGTACCAACACCTTGCCGCGATTCAACTTCGATAGTACCGCCGTTTGCGGTAACTACTTCGCGACAGGTATACAAACCAAGGCCTACGCCTTTTCGTTTCGTGGTAGCAAAAGGATGAAACAGCCTCTCGGCGATGAAGCGCTCGCTCATGCCATCGCCGGTGTCGCTCACGCTGAAATACGGTTTGCCGGTAGCAGTTTCGCCGGCTGCGATTGTTAATGTCCCGCGCTTCTGCCCCATCGCCTCCAGACCATTGATGATCAAATTTTCCATGACTTTGTCCATGCGGTCACCATCAACCAGCGCAACCAGCGTTTCCGGAAGGTCAATTCTTATCTCGTGCTGAACCCGGGCCTGGGCGGCGGTCATTGCAATCACTCGCTTCAGAATCGGCACCAGATCGACGGGCCGCGGGCGTTTGTGCTCGCCGCTTAACGTGTTCACCGGATTGCTCAAGCGCGCCACCAGCGCCCGCAATTTGTCGGTGGCGGCAGTCAACGACTGCATTGCGTCGGCGCGGAATTCTTCCTTTTCGTAATGCTGCTCCATGTTGTTGACGATTAACGACAGAGCCTCAATGGCATTTTTGAGATCATGGGTGAGCACCGCCGAAAGCCGCACGAAAGATTGAAACTGAAGGCCTTCCGCTTCGCGCGCGAGCTGGTCGCGCAGTTGCCTGGTCACCAAACCAACATTGTCGGCAAGCGGTCGCAAAGCGTCGTTCGAGAGCAATTCGATGCGATGGTCCAACTTGCCTTTGACTATCTCATCGACGCCGATCGTAACGCGCTCGATGCTTTTTGTGCGACGCTGATAATAGTTGGCGAGAAACATCGCGGCCGTCGAACCGATCAGAAGAGCAAGTGCGATTCCCAGCCAGCCATTGCGCCGCGCGTAATGTGCGGCCAGCGAATAGTTACCAGCGACCGCCAGCGATAGCCGGGTGGACTGTAGGGGAGCGTAAGCTGCTAGCCATTCGTCGCCATCGGCTGAACGGTAGAGTTGAATTCCTGACTGGCCGGCTATCATTGCAGCCGCAACTTCACGGAAGTAAGGCATGGAATTCTCACTCTGATGTTTAAGTGCAGCATTAGTGTGATAAACGATTTCACCTGAGTCATCCAGAGCAATAACCATTACGGACTGCGAGGAAGTGCCCTCTCTTTTGAAGAAAGGAACTCCGGAGCGGGGAACGATAGATGAAATCAATACATCGGTTCTTAGATCAGCAACCAGAGCGCCACGAGCCTTTGGGTGTTCTTCCCAGACCAGAATCGGCGTGGTACATCGAAGCGTTTTGCCAAGCTCCGGCTGAGCAACAAGAGTGCATTGAGCTTGTTGCTCGCTCGTCGTCCAGACGGCTTCATCTGGCCGGATTTGATTCGAAAGCAAGTCTTTTGAGTGAAAAACTATCTCATCCTTTGCTTCCGACCGTGGAAATTCTGCGACACTCAGCAAACGTCTGTCTGGTGAGACAACTGCGACAGCGGAATAGAATCGCCTATCGCGCAGAAATTGGGTCAGCGAGTCCTTAACTTCTGAAATCTGATCATTACCTGAAGCTTGGACGACTGAGGCCTGCGCCTGTGGGGCAGTTACGTACTTGCGCAGGGCATCGCTCGCTGCCACGTCGTTTAGTTCTCTCTGCCGGTGACGAAGCAGATCGTCAAAATCGTAGGTAGCGTGGGCCAGCTCGTCTTCGACTTGTTCCGTCAAAAGCGACTTGCTGGATTTCAGGTGCAGGAAAAAATTCAGGCCGCTGAGAAGCAGCAAGGGAAGAACGCAAAATAGCGCAAACGTGAGAAAGATTCGTGATCGACTTTGCACTGCATGACTCCAACCCTCGAGGATGGCAGAGATATTAGCCCAGCGGCGGGTTTACCGTAAGGACTATTTAGCTTAATGGGATTAGGCTGGCGATCGGCCAAACTCAGCCATTAGAGGGACCAGAGCTGAAATGATTTCCTGATGGGCGATGCCGTTGCTGGCAACAATGCCGTTCCGGTTCTGAACTTCGGGCGAGTTGTAACGAAGCGGGTTCCCAAACAGGTCCGTTAGTCTGCCGCCTGCTTCCTGCAAAATTATTTCCGGTGCACAGGTGTCCCATTGTTTGGTTCGCGGCGACAAGTGCACGTAAAGGTCGCACTGCTGTTCAACAATCAAGCCGACCTTTATTCCTACTGAGCCGCGACGAACTTCCTGCTTGACGCCGAATTTTTGGACCACGCGGTCCATGCGCGGACTGCGATGCGATCGGCTGGCCGCCAGTCGCATCGTCGTGAGATCGACGTGCTCAGAAACTCTTGCTCGTTCGGCTTCCATTTCGGGCCGCTCGACCCACGCGCCACCACCGCGAACGGCGCGATACAAGACTCCCGTCAAGGGCTGGTAAACAACGCCAAGCACGCATTCACCCGCTTCCGCCAGACCGATCTGCACCGCGAAATCGCCGTTACCTTCGATGAAGCCGGTGGTACCATCGAGCGGATCGACCATCCAGACGCGTGACTTGCCGAGCCTGCGCTCAGTGTCAACAGATTCCTCAGCCAAAATGCCGTCTTCCGGAAATTCGCGGCTCAGTCGCTGCACAATAATTTCATTTGCAATTCTGTCGGCCTTCGTGACCGGCTCGCGATCGCCCGCGCCCGTTTTCTGTTCAATCTCCAACGGCCCTTCGTAGATTTCGAGTATAGCTGCGCCCGCTTCGCGCGCGAGTTCGAGCGCGACCAACATCTCACGATCGTATGATGTTTGCTGAATGATTCTGCTCATCAGAATATGAGGCACAAAGTCGCCAGAAGCTATTCAACCTTGGTAGCCTCGCAGGTTGGGAAGGGTGGTTTACCCCCGCTCATTGAATGCCATTCAATTCAGAGCGGGGCAAGCCCACCTTCCCGACCTTGAGATTCTTTACCGTGAGTCATTTCCCTCAGCTCCGAGCCGAATATTCACATTGCTTTAGCCGCGTCGCGAATGATCTCAAGTGTTTCCTCGATATCAGCCCGCGTAGTGCGAAAGTTTGTGATGCAGGCACGCAATGCAAACTTGTCGTGAATGGTGGCGCTGGAAAGATACGCACGGCCGCCTCGCTGAATCGCGTACATGATTTTCTCGTTCAGTTTATTGAGTTCAGCCTTAATCGCGTAGTTGTCTTGGGGCATGCCGGCTGAACGCAAGCGCAGCGCCGGCGGCACGTAACGAAAACAACAAATGCTCAACTGTGGCCGTGTCACCAGTTCAAAATCTTCCGCCTGTTCGACAAGCTCAGCGAGATATGCAGCCAGCGCGTTGTCTTCGGTAATCGCAGCCGCAATGCGGCGCACGCCGTAGTAACGCAGCATCAACCAAATCTTCAAGGCACGAAATCGCCGCGACAGCTCTGGTCCATAGTTCCAAAAAGCAAACGACTCGTCCGCATCTTCCTCGAGCACCTTGATGTAATCCGCGTCTTCAGCTCCAAACGCAACACGCGCGCACGCTTCATCGCGCAACAACAGGCAGCCGCAATCAAGCGGAGCGTACAGCCATTTGTGCGGATCAAGAGAGACGGAATCGGCGCGCTCGAGACCAGCAAAAAGCGGGCTCTTCGTTTCGTCAAGAACTGCCGGCGCGCCGTAAGCTCCATCGACGTGAAACCAAAGCGCAAACTCTTTGGCGACATCGGCGATCTTGGAAAGCGGATCGACTGCGCCAGTGTTGGTCGTGCCGGCGCTCCCCACGATGCAAAACGGTTTCAGTCCAGCTTGTACGTCCGTGAGGATGCTTTTTCGCAGAAGATTCACATCCAAGCGAAACTGATCGTCGCAACCAATCAGTCGTACGTGATCGCGTCCGAAGCCGAGGATGTCCGCGGCTTTTGGTATCGACATGTGAACCTGCTCAGAGGCATAGATGATCATCGGTGCATCACTTCTCCAAAGGCCCCTTCGCGAAGCTTCGCCTCCCGCCTTCGCCCGATGTGCGATCATTAACGCCGTCATGTTGGCCATCGATCCGCCGCTGGTGAGAAGGCCGCGCGCGTTTTCGTCGTAGCCAATCAAAGCACCGAGCCAACGCACAACCGTGCACTCGATTTCGGTAGCGGCAGGGCCGGATCGCCACGAGGTAACATTCGAATTGAGTGCCGATGCGATCAGATCGGCAAACGCACCTACTGGCGTTGCCGGCGACGCTACATAGCCAACAAAGCGCGGGTGACCATTATGACGGCTCTTTTTGATGATGGTGCGGCAGTCGTTTATGAGCCGTTCGAAGGGTTCGCCTTCGGCAGGCAGCGTTGATCCAACCTGCTTGAGTGTGTCACCGCCAAATGTTTTGGGAAAAACCGGGAGATCACGTACTTCGGAAAAGTATTCGAGCACGAGTTCATTTGCCCGCGCCGATAACTCGCGCAACTCTTCCGGAGAGATATCGAGTGAAGAGGGTCGCGCGGATGAATGGTCAGTCGTGTTCATTTGATCGGCGGCGGGGCGATGGCCACGAGCAATGAAAGTCGCTCGTTGCCTGAATTAGTGACGCCATGTTTTATTCCTGCAGGCGCCGCGACGACCGTACCTGCTTCGGCTTGTCGTTCTTCGTCGCCAACGGTAAAAGTTCCCGAACCTTCCAACACAAAATAGAATTTGTCGGCGCCTTCATGCGCGTGGACACTTTGCGTTTGTCCCGGCTCGAGACAGTTTAGTCCGACCATCATATGCTCGCCCTGGCACAAGGTGGTCTTGTAAAGCTTATCTGGCTTGGAGCGCGCATGCTCTTGCCAGTTGAAAAAGTAATCCATAAGCATCCTTGAATTTCGTTAATTGCAAAACTACCACAGGCTTCCATAAGCATGAAGCGCTTGCCGGTTTCACGCGCGCGCGTATACTGTGCTCCTGCGGAACCGCGAGCGGTAGCGACCGGATGCAAGCATTCAACGCGCGAATCGCGTTGTACTATTCTTTTCTGGTTGAGCATAGCATCCGGTCGCTACCGCTCGCGGTTCTGCAAAAAATTTATGTTAATTAACAACGCCACCACCGAAGGCACCACTCGTTACCGCGCTCGCTTTTCGGACGTAGCGGAAAATCATTTCCGCGAGCAACAGCAACTCTGGTTGTCATCGATTGGCATCGGCACGTACCTCGGCGATGCGAATGAACGAACCGATCAGGCTTACACCGACTCAGTTGCACGCGTCGTTGAGCTGGGCGCGAACGTGATTGACACGGCCGCCAACTATCGCTTTCAGAGAAGCGAACGTGCGATTGGGAACGCCTTACGTGATCTGACCGGAACAAAAGGCTTTTCGCGTGATGAATTGATCATTTGCACCAAGGGCGGATACTTGCCATTTGACGGCGCGCCGCCGCGGGATATTCGCACTTACATCGAAGAGACCTTCGTCAAACCCGGCATTGCTAATTTTGAGGACATCGTCGGTGCCAGCCATTGCATGACACCGCGGTACTTGCAGAACCAATTGGACCAGTCGCTCACAAACATGAAGCTGGCTTGCGTGGATGTTTACTACATTCACAATCCGGAATCGCAATTACGCCACGTTTCTGAAGAAGAGTTTTACGCGCGACTGCGGGCGGCCTTTGCGCTGCTTGAAAATAATCGCGCGCAGGGCAAATTGAAATTCTATGGCGTGGCGACCTGGAATGGTTTTCGAGTTCCCGCCGGGTCAATCGGCTATCATTCATTAGAGCGCATGGCTTCTCTTGCCCACCTGGTTGGCGGTGAAAGCCACGGCTTTCGTTTTGTTCAGCTTCCTTTTAATCTGGCAATGCCGGAGGCGTTGACGTTGGCTAATCAACTGGTCGACGGCCAACAGTTGTCATTGCTCGAAGCCGCAGAGTTATTGGGAGTAACTGTTATTTCCAGCGCTTCAATTTTCCAGGGACGCGTCGCCCGAGGTTTGCCGGCGGATCTGCGAGAAACGCTTGGTTCATTGTCTACCGAAGCGCAGACAGCGATACAATTTGTTCGCTCGGCTCCGGGAATTACCACCGCGCTGGTTGGCATGGGCAACCGCGAACACGTCGAAGAAAACTTGAAACTTGCACGCGTCGCTCCCGTTGCCGCCGAACAATTCATGCAACTGTTTGCGACACATTAGTGAGAGTCCGACAAACTTCAGTTTGTCGACTTCAGGTTTCAATGGGTAGGCAAGCAGCGACAAACTAAAGTTTGTCGGACAGTCAATATGGCTCGACGACAATACAACTCGTTTAACGAATTTTGGCCACACTATGTTGCCGAACACGGCAAGCCGCGCACGCGTCTGCTGCACCTGGTCGGCACAGCAATCGCGCTCGCCTTGGTTGTTTTCTTCATCGCCATTGGCAAGTGGTGGTTGTTTCCACTGGCTTTGGTGCCGGGCTATGGCGCCGCCTGGATTGGCCATTTCTTCATTGAGAAAAACAAACCGGCAACATTTCAGTATCCGCTATGGTCGTTCATGGGCGACTACAAAATGATCTGGCTGATGCTGACTGGCAGGATGACTGGAGAAGTTAAGCGGGTTACCAAAGTTTTCTAGCCGCGGATTTACGCGGATGAACGCAGATCGGATTAAGGTAAAAACTACCGGAAAGAACCCGCCACTAAGATTGGTTTGATTTCAGATTAATGCAATCCGCGTTAATCCGCGGCAAATAATTCGTTGCCGTCCTTTAATGGCTTAGATTGAGTTCGCATCAGCAAGGACTCGAGGCATCCAAGCCAGCTTCTGCAAATTCAAGATGTGCGCGACAAACGCCGGGCGCGCATAAAACGCTCGCGATGTGCTGCCGTGCCCGCGTCCCTTCGTTCGCGCCTGCACGTATTTCCCGGTGTCTCCGGTTAACGCGTCCACACCCTTAGCCCTGATAATTTCGCGAATCGCTTCATAGTCTTCTTCTACTTGTTTTCGAATCGAAGGATTGTCGAGATCAAACTCGGCTGCTGAATGCAGGTACGCCGAAGTCTCCTGCACGTCCTGAAAGATTCGCGCCACCACAATCATGCTGCGCAGCTTGTCGTAAAGGTGACTGTCGGTGAATTTGTTGGCGACGACCTCGGCCGGCTCGATCATGGTTATGGCCATTGATTCCTTCACCAGCACTGTTCCTTCCAGCCCCGGAATGACTGGAACAACTTTCAATTCCCAACTGCCAAAGTCGGGCGCCTGCAAAGAGTTTTGCGGCAGGCCCAGATAGTGCTCAATCACCTGTCCCGCCCAGCCTTTATTCTTGTGGCCGTTCTTCCAGACAGTGATGCCATACTGATCCGCCATAGGCCGCAGGTCTTTGCCGGTAAGCAAACGGATGCGTCGCAGCGCTTCAGCTCGCGCCAGAGTTTGTGTTTGTATTACGAGCACCGGAAAGATAAAACCAAATTGGTTTTGATGAGTGATCCTTTAGAAGCGCCGGGCAGTATAGAATAGACTTGCGCGATCGCTAACGTCGTAAAGCAAACTGTTAGTTTGCGTTTCATAGCAAGAGCGCTTGCATAAAATACCCGAAACTTTTCACACACGATGAGAGGCAACATTCCCATTCCAGAAATACCCCAGGGCGAAGAGCTGTGGTTGATGGTTGTCATTACATCAATCCGTGAAAAACGAACGCAACAAGGGAAACGCTTTTGCGATGCTACCGCAAGCAACGCGACCGGGTCCCTGGCTTTGAAAATCTGGGGCGAGACACTCGATACATGGAAGGACATCAATCCTGGTTTGTGGGGCATCACCGGCAAACTCGAAACTTTTCAGGATCGTTCGCAGTTTGTAGTTAACGAATATCGACCCATCACGGTTGAGCAATATCGCGAACACCAGAATGCAGATCCGGTGCTGCCGCTCGCTTACACGATGGACATTGAGACGCTGACGCTGCCGGACTTTCGCGAGCGGGTTGGGCCGCAACTCGAGCGCCTCTTGAGACTCGGAAACATGCGACTGGAACAGCAGCAGCGTTATCTGGAAGACATTGCCATCGAAGAAGAGCGCTGTTATCAGCTCGGATCGCTGAGCGCGACCTCAGGCCGCATACTCTCCATCGCCGTGCATACGGGGCCGGTTGCTGGAATCGATTTTGGTGTCGAGCAGCCGCAGGGTGAACGCGTATTTGGCATCGACAAGGATGGCTTTGAGCAGGACGAGAAGAAATCGCTGCTGTCATTTCTTGAGTTCATGAAAGATTTTGATTGCTATACGGACGAACTGGTCGGCCACAACCTGATCGGTTTTGACTTGCCGTTTATCTTTCAGCGCTGTCTTGTCCATTGCATTTCGGCCAAGCCGCTGGTTGATCTCTCCGAGTATCGAGTTCAAGGAGTATTCGACACAATGCATCACTGGTGGCTGGGAGCGAAACGATTTGTCAGTCTTGATGACGTCGCCTGGGCGCTGGGAATCGAATCGAGCAAAACGGCGACGGCGGAGGGCAGCAAAGTCTTTGATTTGTATCAGGCTGGAAAGCTTGCGGAGATTCGCGAGTATAACCTCAACGACGTGCGCGTGACGCGGAAAGTTTACGAGCGCATGGTGGGATGCTTTGGGAGATAACTGAGTGCTCCTTTTCAAGTAGAGTAGATGCGCAATCCAAGTAGTGTTATTCTCTTTTTATGAAGATATTTACGGCAGTAGTTGAGAAATGCGGCGACACCGGCCTCTACATTGGGTACGTTCCAGGTTTTCCCGGTGCGCATTCGCAGGGTGAATCTCTCGACGAACTCAATCATAACTTGAGAGAAGTCATTGAGATGTTGCTGGAAGATGGCGACCCTGTCCTGGATTCGGAGTTCATAGGTACCCAGAACGTATCAGTCTCTAGTAATGGCCAAGCCTCCGGTTCTCAAACCTAGAGAGATCGCTGGAATTCTTCAAAAACTCGGCTTCGTTGAAGTCCGCCAGCGCGGCTCGCACAAGCAATACCGTCACGCAGACGGACGCTGCACCACGCTTCCGTTCCATACCGGTCGCGATATTTCTCCGATACTGTTAAAACAAATCGCTAAAGATATCGGTCTAACGAGTGAAGAATTGGTGCGAAATAGATAGTAACGTGTGTTAGCCCGTTAACGCGACGCTGTTTCA
>Ga0137404_10002635_pt1 | contig 11918 bp, 9 predicted proteins | sample CZOMad2_1_16fung_FD_108285 | JGI IMG/M metagenome (GOLD analysis project Ga0137404, IMG submission 108285) | Vadose zone soil fungal communities from Angelo Coast Range Reserve, California, USA - CZOMad2_1_16fungal (Illumina Assembly) | ecosystem: Environmental > Terrestrial > Soil > Vadose zone...
TCCGGTGGTTGTGTCGAGAGGGTCACACCCGTTCCCATCCCGAACACGGAAGTTAAGCCTCTTGGAGCCGATGGTACTGCGCGGGCAACTGCGTGGGAGAGTAGGAAGCCGCCGGGATTATTAATAGCAAGCCCGCTCAGGGTAAACTTGAGCGGGCTTTCTTGTTTCTTGCGCGGGATCCACTTAGTTGATCCATGGCTGCTTCACTGATGAACTTTTCTACTTACTTTCGACTGGCCTCTTACGCGACGACTGCCGCCGCGGCGCTGGCCCTGTTTGTGGCCGGCGGAGTCGGCGTTTGGCTGACGCTGGCGTTCGTGCTCGTTTTGGTCGGGGCCTGGAAGTTTGAAGGCACGCGCTGGCAATTCTCTGAGCGCGCGGCGCTGATCGTTATCCTCGTGTCTCTGCCGTTATTCTATGTTGATTGGCGGCTGCTCCATTTGTTTCTTGACGCTGAAATCCTTGAGGGCGGGGCCGCAGCTCGCAGCAGCGTTGAGGTCGCCCTCCTCGCTCACCTGATCTTGTTTCTGGCGGCCATAAAACTGCTACAGCGCAAGAGTGATCGTGACTGGTTTTTTCTTTATCTGATTTCATTTTTCGAGGTTCTTCTGGCCGCCGGTTTGAGTGCCAGCCCAACTTTTCTGGAGACGCTCGCGCTTTACCTGTTGTGCGCGTTGACCACGATTGTGGCTTTTGAAATTCAAAAAGCCCGACAGAAAGTGGCGGCGACCCAGACGCGCCTGTTGGTGCCCCCTGATTCAACTTTCTTTCGTTGGCTTCCGATGCGGCAGTGGCGCCGGCGCTATCTCGAAACGCGTCGGCTGCCATTCGTTTCCGCGTGCCTGCTCTTGCTGATCGTGGTTTTGGCACTGCCGTTCTTTTTGCTTGCGCCGCGCACAACTTCGAGCGCTCTTAAGCGCGGCGGAAGCGGAGTGTCGGGTCTCATAGGCTTTTCCGACAGCGTGACACTCGGTGACATCGGACAACTGAAGCGTAACGATGAGACTGTCATGCATGTCCGGGTCGAGAACGGCGCTTTGACACCCGCAGCAGGTCTGCGCTGGAGAGGTGTAGCGCTGGATCAATTCACCGGTCGCGGCTGGATCAAATCGGCCGACGCGCGACGCTTTGAAGACAAGAAGGACGACCGCGGGTTCTTCAAGCTGGGCACCACCGAAGACGTTACGCGACTGACGGCCCAGACTTTCTTTCTCGAACCCATCGATACGCCGGTGCTCTTCGGCGCGCCGCGGATACTTGCGGTGCAGGTGGCCCTGCCGTTTATTCGGGTTGATGCGGAGGGGTCAATTCAAACCGGGCTGCACGATCAGCAAAAGGTCGTATACAAGATCTATTCTGATACCACGACGCCCAGCGCGGCCGTGCTGCGTTCGGATCGATTAGATTATTTAGCGCCTACGGCGCGCTACCTGCAACTTCCCGGGAATCTCGATCTGCGTATTGCCGCGCTGGCGCAGAGCGTGGCCGCACCGGCAGGAGCGCGCAGCGCTTATGATGAGGCCCGCGCGATTGAATCCTATCTCCGCGAAAACTACCAGTATTCTTTGGATCTTAAAGCGGGTGGCCCGGATCCGCTCGCTGACTTTCTCTTCAATGTTAGATCGGGACACTGCGAATATTTCTCGACGGCGATGACCGTGATGCTGCGCACGCGCGGCATCGCCTCGCGCGTCGTCAACGGCTTTCTTCCGGGTGAATACAACGAGGCGGCGGGCGCATATACTGTGCGCCAGAGCGACGCTCACTCCTGGGTGGAAGTTTACTTTCCGCGGACGAGCTCCTGGGTGACGTTCGATCCTACGCCACCAGCGGGTCGCACCGCGCGCGTCCGCACCGGTCTGGCGGCTGCACTTAGCAAGTACAGCGAGGCGCTGGAGTTAATGTGGTTTCAGTACGTGGTTGGTTACGACAAGCAGGAACAGCATTCTCTGGCCAACTCACTCCGCAAGGAGCTGTTCGATCTGCGGCGCAGCTCGGTGGCCACGTTCGATCGTGCGCGTAGCGCGCTACCCGTGATACTTCCGCCTCTCCTGATCGGCGTCGTCGGTCTGGGCTCGCTGATGGCGCTGGTTCTGCTGGCCAGGCGTATTCGCCATCTTGGCTGGCGGCGCGGCCTGAGAGTGTGGCGCGCCGGAACTGAATCAGAAAGTTCGCGAGTCGATTTCTATGAACGGCTGATCGCATTGCTCGAAAAACAGGGTGTCAAGCGCGAGACGTATCAAACGCCCTCGGAGTTTGCTGCAGCGTTGGGATTGAATGAAGCGCGCGCTATTACGAACGCCTATAACCGGGTGCGCTTCGGAGCAGCGAAGCTGTCCGTGTCGGAACGAAAGCAGATCGAACAGTTGTTGGCGCAGCTTGAACGAAATCGGAAAGGGCATTGAAACGCAGAGGAACCTATCGTTTTGTTTAGAGGCGGGCTACTGCCCGCCCTCTTTGGGCGCCCGGCAGCCCGCCTCTAAACAGTTTGTTTGCCTATGCATTTAAGATTCAGGGTTTCATGAATTTATGAAAATTGGTTTTATCAGTCTCGGCTGCCCCAAGAACCTCGTCGACAGCGAGGTGATGATGGGTCAGCTCAAGCTAAACGGTTACGAGATCACGGCCGACGCTACGGAAGCAGACACCGTGGTGGTCAACACGTGTGGCTTTATTGAATCCGCCAAGCAGGAGTCCATTGACACGATCCTCGAAGCGGCGCGTCTAAAAACGAGCGGTAAAGCGACGCGGCTGATAGTTGCCGGGTGTCTGGTCGAACGTTATCGCGACGAGCTGAAAGCTGAGATGCCCGAGGTGGACGCGTTCATCGGCACCAGCCAGATCAATGACATCCTGGCCGTCTGCGATCCGCGCACGAACACGGGCGCGCTGCCTGTCGTCCCGCTCGGCAATCAAAGTGCCACCTATCTTTACGATGAGTCGACGCCGCGAGTGCTCGCGACTCCCGGCCACTACGCCTTTATTAAGATCGCTGAAGGCTGCGATCGTCCCTGTGCGTTCTGCTTCATCCCGCAGATGCGCGGGCATTTTCGCAGCCGGCGTTTTGGTTCAATCGTCGCTGAGGCACAGCAACTCGCGGAAGAAGGCGTGAAGGAATTAATTTTGGTGGCCCAGGATTCATCGCGTTACGGCGAAGACCTGGGTAAGCAGGACGCTCTGGCGCATCTGCTGCGCGAGCTGGCCCACACTGAGGGCATCGAATGGGTGCGGGTGATGTACACCTATCCGACCCACATCAGCGATGGGTTTCTCGAAGTATTGGCTGACGAACCGAAGGCCGTCAAGTATCTCGATATGCCTTTGCAACATGCTTCACAGAACGTACTAAAGCTAATGAAGCGAGGCGGTAATCGGGCCAGTCTCGAGCGCCTAATCAAGCGCGTGCGCGAACGTGTGCCGGGCATTGCGGTGCGCACCACTTTCATTACGGGCTTTCCCGGCGAGACGGCGGATGACTTTGAAGAGTTGTTGCGGTTTGTGAAGAACGTCGAATTTGATCGCGTGGGCGTGTTCACTTACTCAGATGAAGAAGGAACGCCGGCGTACGATCTGCCTAATAAAGTCGAGCCAAAGATTGCCAAGCAAAGACGCGCACGTTTGATGAAAGAGCAGGCCCGCATCTCGCTGCGGAAGAACCAGGCTCGCGTTGGGCAAACGGTGCGCGTAATGTTCGAGGGCGAATCGAAAGAAACCAAATTGCTTTGGCAAGGACGGTTGGAAACACAGGCTCCGGACATCGACGGCTGCGTTTTGATAAGCGATTCTCCAGAAGGGTTCTCTCCTTTGCCAGGACAGTTTGTAGAGGTCCAAATTAGCGGTGCTCACGAATATGATCTCATAGGCGCGATAATCGCATCGTGACGAGCCGCGAAACAATTTACCTGTGCCTGGAATCGGCACAGAGTAGAAGGGGCTACGCATGTTTACCTACGATGACTATCCTTACCGAGTTTTCATCAGCTACTCTCGACAGGACCATACATCGGCCAAGAAAGTCGCAGATCGTTTACGCGAGTTGAATCTTGAACCCGTCTGGGACGAGGATAATTCGGGCGGCTGGTCGTTCCTGGACGTGATAACTAAACAGATTGATCATGTGCACCTTTTCGTTCCTCTTCTCACTGGTGAATCCGAGAACAGCAGTTGGGTCAATCATGAGATCGGATATGCGATGGGCCGAAATATTCCAGTCCTGCCGCTCAGTCTGGGGCATTTGCCCAGAGGCATGGTAGCCGGCATTCAAGCTGAGGTCGCCGAGCGCATCGAGGATCTGCTTCCGCGTCTGAGGTGCGATCGAATTAAACGCCTTGTGCAAAAGGCTCAGGCGGCTGCGGTCTATGACTGCGCCAGTCTTGCCGAGGACAGAACTGATGCCATCCTGAGGCATTGCGAAGAAGTGGAAGGATTTACGTTTCAAAGGGCGCAGCGCCTACGGCACCGGGCGGCTTTTGGTTCCTTCAGCTTACCATTTACTGCCCACGATCCTCTGTGGGAAAAACGTTATCAGGGCCAAGTGGGTCAAGGTCGCAGTCCAAGAAGGATACAGAGGCTAAGCGAAGAAAGAAGAAGGCTTGAGGATTATGCCTTGAAGTTTGGATGCGATCTTGTTTTGTACCCAAAGCTCTCGCACCTATCAAGAGACGCCACTGAAGCACGTCTTCAAACTCTTCAGGCCTTTTTACGAAAGGCGCACGACGCCCAGGCAAAATGCCGCGTCGTTTTCGACGAGTCGGCGTTGGCACAGAATATTCTAATTGTTGGCGACTGGTTCTTCGCAGAATCGATAACTCCCCACCTCGATGGGTATCGACACACCATTATTACCTGCCACGCGCCAACCGTTTTGAGGGAAGTCAAAGAATTCGATACACGGTTCCACGCACATGACGATATCATGTCAGCCGACAGGGCCATCGTTCGTTTGGATGAAAGTCTCGCTAGTCTGTGAATAACTATAGGCCTGCGGGAGTTACGGGTGCGGTGGCCACGACGATGCTCGGGTAGGATAACGAGTCGATTCGGAAAAGAGATCGTTGCCAGCAAGTGCTTATGGTTTGGCGAACTATGGCAATCAAAGAATCCAGCGACGAACTCAACCCGGATGTCGCAACCGCGGCGCCCATGCCACCCGCATCCAAACGCAAGACGGCAGTTGATTACCTTGCCCTGGCGACCTCTACCTGTGGCGTTGGATATTTTCCCATCGCTCCCGGGACCATGGGCTCGCTGGTCGGGGTCGGGCTTTATCTCAGTCTCTGGGGCGCAAGTGCCAGCCTGCTTGAGACCAACGCGTTTGCCAGGAAGATCACCCTGTTGCACGTATGGACGCCGCAGATGGCCTTCATGCTGGTCGTAATCTTCTTAGTGACGATGGCGGGAATTTGGGCGGGTACACGCGCAGAGAAACTTTTTCGCAAAGAAGATCCTTCGGAAGTTGTTATTGATGAAGTTGCCGGTCAGATGATTGCGCTGTTGTCGGGGCCGTTCTGGCTGCACACCTGGTGGAGCCTCCTCTCGGCATTTTTGTTATTTCGCGCGTTCGATATCTGGAAGCCTTATCCGATTCGCCAGCTCGAGAATCTGGATTCCGGACTGGGTATCATGGCTGACGATCTCGCCGCGGGAGCGTATGCTTTGATTGTCAATTCGGTCTTGATCTCCGCGTATCTGCTCTTGTTCCCGGCAGCTGGTTAGGCAGGCGGCTCACTCTTCACCCTTTCATTTTTTGGCTTGCGCCCGCCGCCTATCCAGCCGCGCCGCCAAAAGAAACCGAGCATACCGGTCGCCACCACCACCATCAGGCCCCAAGTCGTGTAGTAACCATAACGCGAATGCAGCTCGGGCATGTTGTCAAAGTTCATCCCGTACACGCCCGCAATAAAAGTAAGTGGCAGCATGACTGCCGAGAAAATTGTCAGCACCTTCATGATCTCGTTGAGCCGGTTTGAGACGACCGACAAATAAGCTTCCAGCGTCCCACTGATCAGATCGCGATAGTTTTCCGCCAGGTCGGTGACCCGCACCAGGTGATCGTAAATATCACGAAAGAAGGGCAGCATCTGTTGATCGATGAGCGAGACCTCGCCGCGGCTCATGCGATAAAGAATCTCCATCTGCTTTGAGGAAATGCGACGCAATCGCAACACGCCGCGTTTGAGATCCATGATCTCAGCCAGGATTTCGTTGTTCGGGCTCTTCAAAGTGAAGATGTCATCTTCGAGTCTGTCTATGCGCTCATCAAAATCATCCAGCACCGGCGAGTAGTAATCGACAATCTGATCCAGAATCTGGTAGAGCAGAAAAGGTGCGCCACGTTTGCAGGCGATCGGGCTGGTGCGGATCAGTTGCTTGACGTTGTTGATGCTGCGAAACATGTCGTGATGGTAAGTGATTACATAATTGCGTCCCAGAAAACCGTCGAGCTCGATGGTGTTGAAGTGATCCGGACTGGTGTCGGCGCGCACGCCGTGCACAATAAAGTAGAGATAGCCGGGGAACTCTTCGATCTTCGGGTAGTGGCGATTCTCGCGGCAATCTTCAACGGTCAGCGGATGAAAATTGAAGATGTCGAGGAGTACTTGCTCGTCGGCTTCCGTGGGCGATTCCATATCGACCCAGACGATATCGCCTTCATTTTTCAGCAGATCAGGAAGCTGCTCGACAGTGAAGCCCTCCTCGATATGCTCTGCGCCCTGACGATAAAGAAAAATTTCCATTTAGCTCTCCTCACCTGTCCATTATGTGTGCAGCCCAGCCCTGGGAAGCTCTGTACAAGTTGATGAAGATTTGTATTGAGCCCGCGAAGCGCGGCGACAGCATAAAGCCTGGGGTGGAGCGAAGCGCAACCCCAGGGATCGTTGGGTATGAAAGAAGAGCCCACGAAGTGGGCGACAGCCATTCATCACGGATAAATTGCACCGTTAGCGCTGTCGCACGCTTCGCGCGCTTGGTGGTCTTGGATTTCCGTATCCTGGGGTTCCGCTTCGCTCCAGCCCAGGCTTTATGCTTGCACCCGCTACGCGGGTTTTGAAAACGGCACGGCTTCATGACTTGTTCAAATCTGTCTTTGGTCTGTGATTCCACTTGAAATCAAAGACTGAAGTCCGGGCCACAACTCGACGCGAATTCGACAGACTGCTACCATAACATCTCTTTGCCGACAAGAATCAATTAATCCATCCGACTCGTTCATGTCCACCAGCCAAACCAAAATCTTCGTTGCCGACGATGTGAGTGATACAGGCTTACAGCCCTTGCGCGATGCCGGGTTTGTAGTCGAGAAGCAGACGGGACTTGCGCCGGAGCAATTGCGTAACGCCCTTGCCGATGCGGACGGGCTGGTCGTGCGCAGCGAAACGAAAGTAACGCCTGAGTTAATGAACTCGGCGGGCAAATTGCGCGTAATCGGACGCGCCGGAGTCGGCGTCGACAACATCGACGTGACGGCGGCGACGGCCCGCGGCATCGTGGTGATGAACGCCCCCGACGGCAATACCATCACGACGGCAGAGCACACGCTCGCTTTGCTGATCTCCCTGGCGCGAAACATTCCGCAAGCCAACGCCAGCGTTAAGGCTGCAAAGTGGGAACGGAAGCGCTTCATAGGAGCCGAATTGCAGGGCAAGACGCTGGGCGTGATCGGCCTGGGCCGCATCGGTCGCGCGGTGGCGGCGCGTGCGCGCGCCTTTGGCATGAAGATCGTCGGGCACGATCCTTTCATCGCGCCGGACCAGGCGCGTGATCTGGAAATCGAGTTGGCTTCGCTGGATGAAGTCTTTTCGCGCGCTGACTTTCTTACGGTCCACACGCCTTTGACCTCTGAAACGAAAGGGTTGATAGGCGCGCAAGCATTCGCCAAGATGAACAAGGGCGTGCGCGTGATCAATTGCGCCCGCGGCGGGCTGGTGGATGAAACTGCGCTTTTTGAAGCAATCAAATCGGGAGTCGTCGCCGGCGCGGCGCTCGATGTTTTCGAGCAGGAACCGCCGCCGCCCGATCATCCCTTGCTGAGTCTTGCCGAAGTGATCGTGACTCCGCACCTCGGTGCTTCGACTACGGAAGCCCAGGAAGGCGTAGCTCTTACCGTGGCAGAGCAGATGCGCGACTATCTGCTGGCCGGGACGTTGCGGGGCGCCGTTAATGTGCCGTCGATTGGCGCCAAAGAATTGAGTGCGCTGCAACCTTACCTGGCACTGGCTGAGAGTCTCGGCCGCTTTCAAGCGCAACTGGTGGACAGCGCCGTACGCGAAGTGCGTCTGGAGTTTGCCGGCGAGATGGTCGACCTGGATGCCGCGCCCGTGACCCGTTCGTTTCTGGCCGGGTTGTTGCGCGATGTCAGCGCGCGAGTCAACGTCGTCAACGCATTTGTGATCGCCGAAGAGCGTCGCATTACGGTGACGACTTCGTACGTGCGTGGCGGCCACGGGGCACCGGCGATCCGCACGCGGGTCGTGTGTGAAGGCGGAGAACAAACCGCCTCAGGCACAGTCTTCGGAGTCGCCGCCGGCGAACGCGAAGGCCGCATCACTGAAATCAACGACTTTCGCATCGAGACGGCCCCACGCGGACGCATGCTCGTGATGCACAATCGCGATGTCCCCGGCGTTATTGGGCGCGTGGGCACAATTCTCGGCCAGCAAGGAATAAATATCAGCGCATTCCACCTCGGCCGTCGCGAGCGGGGCGGGGAAGCGATGGCCGTGATCGAGATTGACGCAGCCGGCGCCGAACAGGAAACTATCACTGCACTTCGCGCGCTTCCGGAAATCCTGACGGTGCGCGAAATCACACTGAACTAAGTCAGCTATGTCGTCAGTTCTGAAAGGCGATTCTGATGAGCCCAACCATGCCTGTCGAAGTTAGCAGTGAAGGTGGAAATATTCATCCACCATCGTCATCCGTACCCGGAATGCTAGAGCCGGGCCGATCACGTGTCGATTCAATCGATCTGCTGCGCGGCATCGTGATGGTGGTGATGATGCTGGACCACACGCGCGACTTTGTTCATTGGGGAGCGTTTACTTTCGATCCGGCCGACCTTACGAAAACAACCGTAGCGCTTTTCTTTACTCGCTGGATTACGCATTTTTGCGCGCCTGTGTTTGTTTTCCTCGCAGGCACGGGAGCCTACCTTCAATTAGCGCGGGGCAAGAGTAAGCGCGAACTCTCGAAATTCCTGTTGACGCGTGGGCTCTGGCTGATAGTGCTCGAGCTTACGGTGGTGCGTTTCGGAGTCTTCTTCAGTCTTGATTACCGCTTCCTTGGTTTCCTCCAGGTGATTTGGGTAATCGGCGTCTCGATGATTGTGCTGGCGGGCTTGATCCATTTGCCGCTACGAGTCATTGCCGGATTTGGCCTGGCCATGATCGCGCTGCACAACCTGCTCGATCGTTTTCAAGTGACCGGATGGCGAGGCCCGGGCAGTCGGGTGCCCAGCATTGGCGAGAAGCTCTGGATGCTCGCGCATCAGGGTTTTTCGGTATTTCCCCTGGCTGGTTTTCCGAGTCCCATAGTCATAGTTATCTATCCGCTGATTCCCTGGATTGGCGTCATGGCCGTCGGATACACCCTGGGCTCTCTCTATCAGATGGAGGCCGAGCGGCGCCGCCGCTGGTTGCTGTGGAGCGGAGTGACGGTCACATGGCTATTCATACTGGTTCGGGCACTGGACGTCTATGGTGATCCGGCCCACTGGTCGAAACAAAAGAACGTCGTCTTCACGATGCTTTCGTTTTTAAATACGACGAAGTATCCGCCGTCACTGCAATTCTTATTGATGACGCTGGGACCGGCGCTGCTGGCGCTATGGTGGTTTGAGTCAGACCACAGTGTCGCCGCGGCTCGATCATTAAGCACGCGACTTCGAGCTGCCCTGGTTACCTTTGGACGCGTGCCTTTGTTCTTCTATCTGCTGCAGTGGTACACGTCGCATCTGATTGCAGTCGTTCTGGGATTGCTCGCTCGGCAACCGGTCGCGTGGCAGTTTCAAAGTCCGATTGATAAGTTCACCACCCCTCCGCCCACGGGGGTGGGTTTCAGTTTGTGGGTTGTGTACGCAAGCTGGATCATCGGCGTGCTGCTGCTCTATCCGCTTTGCAAATGGTTCGCGGGAGTGAAAGCGCGCCGGCGCGATTGGTGGTTGTCGTATTTGTGAGTCGTTGACGTGATGGAGTCAGTACCACAGTCGCTCTGACTCGGTCGTTACAATCAGAGAAGGGAACAACAATGCGAAATTACCTGACCTTGCCAACTCTCATTATCTTTGCCGTGCTGACTTATGGTTGCGCCGATCCGGCGGCGAATAAGACAAAGGCTACTGTCGGTAACGCGCAATCTGAGTCGAACTCGCCGAAGCCCGCTGGCGCCGAAAAACTGGTTATCTCTCCGGAGAACTCAAAGGTCGAGTTTGTGGCCGCCAAAGTTACGCGGAGTCATGATGGCTCGTTCAAGCAGTTTGCCGGCACAATCGATCTCGTGCCCAACAGCGTCGAAAGCAGCCGCGTAACTATTGATATCGATACCAGCTCAGTGGTAACTGACACGGATGATCTTACCCACCATCTGAAGACGCCCGACTTCTTCGACGTCGCGAAATATCCCAAGGCCACTTTCGTGTCCACGAAAATTGAACCGGCGAATAGCGGCGCGCCACAAACCGTCACCGGTAACTTTGAATTGCATGGCGTGAAAAAGTCGATCACGTTTCCAGCGACGATCCAGGTCGCGCCCGACAGCGTATCGGTGACCGCCGAGTTCGCGATCAATCGTAAGGACTTCGGAATAGTCTATGCCGGCAAAGCTGACGATCTGATTCGCGATGGGGTGGTGATCAAGCTGACGATCAAAGCGCCGCGCATGAAGTAAGAAGTCAGAACCGGGAGCGATAGCGACCGGGTCCCGGTCCCTTTTCGATCACGCGTTGGGTCGAGAGCTGAGACCCGGTCGCTATCCCGACACACGTCGGGACCCTCACCCAACCTCTTCCAAAGGGAGAGGAGAGAATAGCTCCCGGTTCTGACCTCATGCCGGAACGTATGTTATCTTAAGGCCGCTTTTCCATCTCGAATTTTCGAACGAAGCTAAACCTATGTTGAGCGAAGCCCTCGCTCTTTATAACGATCTGCTGACTGACGAAGAGCTCGCGCAGAGTTCATTGACTCTGCTCGACGAAGGTCTCGAGCGCGCCCGGCTGATTTTTGGCGGTCGGCGGCTGTCTCCCTACTTGCGCCCTCACTTTGTCACCGAAGAAGATTTCGCGCGCGTCGTGCAGGTTTGCGAGACGGTTTGGAGTGCGATCGAGAAGGTAAAGGACGCCGCCGTTACCGACCCGTCCCTGCTCGGTGAACTCGGCCTGACCGAGATCGAACGCGAGTTGGTGCAGATCGATCCGGGTTATCGTGCCGTTTCACCGACCGCGCGGCTCGATTCATTTCTTACTGAAGATGTGTACAGCTTTGTCGAGTTGAATGGCGAGAGTCCCGCGGGCATTGCGTATGCTGACGCCGCGTACGAAATCTTTACGCAGCTTCCGGTGATGAAGCGGTTCGCCGAAACCTACAACTTGCGGCGCTTTGAAGGCCGGCCGTTGATGCTGAAGCTGCTGGTTGACTGCTATGAAGAGTTCCTGGGCCGCCGCCTTGATCGCGCGCCGCAGATCGCGATTGTCGATCTGAAAGGCATGCCGACGCAGAAGGAGTTCGAGCTTTTCCGCGAGTACTTTGAAGCGCAGGGCTATCCGTCAATCATTGCCGCGCCAGAGGAACTCGAGTTTAGCAACGGGCGTCTGCGCGTCGGCGAATTCGAAATCGACATTGTTTACAAGCGTCTGCTGGTCAATGAATACTTGCCGATCATGAGCCAGCATCCGGCGCTGCTTGAAGCTTATCGCGCGCGGGCGA
>Ga0137404_10002636_pt1 | contig 11917 bp, 16 predicted proteins | sample CZOMad2_1_16fung_FD_108285 | JGI IMG/M metagenome (GOLD analysis project Ga0137404, IMG submission 108285) | Vadose zone soil fungal communities from Angelo Coast Range Reserve, California, USA - CZOMad2_1_16fungal (Illumina Assembly) | ecosystem: Environmental > Terrestrial > Soil > Vadose...
ATTCGATTGAACGGCCGGACTCCAAGTTCATCGGAGCCGTGTCGGAGGGCTGGCCGATGGTCATATCGAATCTCAAGTCGCTGCTTGAAACGGGGGATGTTGCTCTCGTCTATCATCGCGGGCAGGGAGATTAACCATGGCAAAGTCGTTTCACGTGTTGCAGCAGCACAGCGCATCAAAGACCTAACCAATCGCTGGAGCCAACCGCTGGCCGCAGTGAAATCCACATTTGATTTTATGAAACCGTTTTCTGTGTTTGCCGCGCTCGCTCCCGCCAGCGGTGGCTCAGCTCTGTCTCGTTAGGTCTATGCGATTCTTGATCGTGCTGTTGCCGCTGGCTCTCTGCTGCACAGCCAGCGCGACAGATCGCACCGAGGGCGCTGCGCCTCGTTCTTCGGCCATTATCAGCTTTTATCGTCAGCCGACCGCGAAGCCATACTTGCGATTGTCCGTCCTCGGGTTACGGCTCTGATGCCCGGGGCGCAGATCGTCAGTGTTAAAGTCTTCAGAGGGGGACGAGAAGTCTATGCGACATTCGAGCGAGATTCGAGCGGGCCGGCGAGAGGGCTCGTCATCGAAAAAACCAAAGAAAAGTGGCGGATAACGTTTGAGGAGAAACCACCAAAGACCTAACCAAGCGATGGAGCGAACGCCATCCGCCGTGGATAAAGGCTGAAGGATGAATTGTGAAGGATGAAATGAAAGCAAAGCGCGCTCCCGGTGGCTGTCGCTGATCTTTTTCTCGTTAGGCCACATGAACGTGATACGCCGCATTGATGCCAGCGATGTCCCGCAACTTTTCCGGGTGCGTGCCGCGACGGACGAAAATCGCCTCACACTCGATCGGTTAGCCGCGCTGGGAATCAATGAGAAGAGCGTTAGAGAGAAACTGCTCAGCAGCCATCAGGGATGGCTGTGCGAGGAGCAGGGCTCGGTAGTTGGTTTCGCCATGGGGGATCGATCATCGGGGGAGATGTGGGTCATCGCTGTGCTTCCCACTCATATTCGCCGCGGGATCGGGGGCGCCTTGCTGGAGCAGGTTGAAGCGTGGCTTTTCAGCGAAGGTTGTTCGTCGCTGTGGCTTACGACGGACGTTGACACTCGGTTGCGAGCATACTCATTCTACAAAGAGCACGGCTGGCGGCGACTGGAAGATTGAGAACGGACTGCGCTATATGAAAAAATGCGCCTAACCAGGCGATGCAGCCAACAGCTGGCCGGCGTACGGCTTCACTTTCGATGATTAAAACACCCTCATTCAAAGCAGCAATCGCTCCCACCAGCGGTGGCTGATCTTGTTCTCGTTAGGTAGAAAATATAAAATGAATAATTCCGTCACTATTACGATTCGAAAGGTAGAGACTTCCGATATTTCCATTTTCTTCGAGCAACAACTCGACCTAGAAGCTAACCGAATGGCTGCATTCGTGAGGGAAGATCCACATGACAGAGCGGCCTTTGACACACATTGGAAACGAATCATGGATTCGACTGGAATCGTAAAAAAGACGATTCTTCGAGGAGAGGAGGTAGCTGGTCATATTTCGTGCTACCCCCAGGAAGGAGAACTTGAGGTCACTTATTGGCTTGGAAAAAAGCACTGGGGCAAGGGAGTCGCAACTCAAGCCCTCAAAAAACCGCTTCAAGAAATTACCCATCAGCCACTTTTCGCAAGAGCTGCGAAAGACAACATTAGATCGATCAGGGTGTTACAGAAATGCGATTTCAAGATTATCGATGAAAACAAGGATTTTGCCCAAGGAAGAGGTGAAGAAACAGAGGAATACATTTTCCGTTTAGATGGCGAAATCCAATAATCAAAATACCTAACCAAGCGCCAGAGCCAACCTCCTCAGCTGTCTCGCCTGATGCTTCCGCATCAGCCGTGCCATCTGCTTCGGTGGCTCATCTTTAACGTTAGGTTCTCATGCCGCCGTGCCTGTGATCGACATCACCACACACATCACCGCACCGATCCAACGCGTCTTCGACCTTTCTCGCAGCGTCGACCTTCACGCGGCATCCATTGCGCATACCCGAGAGCGTGCGGTCGCGGGCGTGACCAGCGGGCTGATGTCGCTCGGGGAGGAGGTCACTTGGCGCGCCCGACATTTCGGCATCTGGCAGAGTCTGACCAGCCGCATCACGGCCTTCGATCCTCCGACTCACTTCCGCGACTCACTCGTGCACGGCGCGTTTCGTCGCTTTGACCACGATCACTTCTTCTCACAGCGCGGCGAGATCACGACGATGCGGGATGTCTTTGATTTTCAGTCGCCGCTTGGCATTTTGGGCTGCATCGCAAACAATCTGCTTCTGACGCGCTATTTGAGGCATTTTCTTACCGCCCGCAACGCGATGATCAAGGAGGCGGCAGAGACGGACGAGTGGCAGCGGTACCTTCAAAAGACCTAACCATGCGATGGAGCGAACGGCGGACCGCCGTACGCTCCCTTTCGAGATGACTTCAACACTCCAACTTCGAGCGACGCGCGCCGTCGTCCGCCGTTGCTCATCTTGTTCTCGTTAGGCGCAGAATCCGATATGTAAATGAAAGGAAACACACAATGACAACAGTAAGCACATCAAACGGTAAGCTCGTCATCAAGGTTGAAGGCTTGGACAAACTCTGGGCGTTCAAAAGCCGGTTGGAGATTCCATTCGAGCACATTACTGGCGTGCGTTCGGCAGCAGAAGAGCGTGCCAGCGGAATTCGTGCTCCGGGTACTCACATCCCCGGTGTTATCACGGCCGGCACGTTTCACCAGATCGGCAAGAAGGTTTTTTGGGATGTCCATCATGCAGAGCGTGCCATCGCTATCGACTTACACGATGAGCGTTACACGACGCTCGTCATAGAAGTTGCCGACCCCGAAGCTACGATCCGCGCAATTCGGGCAGCGATAGCACCAGTCAGCGCCTAACCAGGCGATGCAGCGAACAGCGAGCCAGCCTTCGCTCCACTTTGTGAGTGTTTGCCATCCACCCTTTGCTTGCGAGTCCCGCTTTCGCGGGCTCGCGGTCGCTGATCTTGTGTCTCGTTAGATGCTACGCGCGTGAAAGCCAGCGTCACTGAGTTGCCATTCAACAGCTTCCTCCGTATTCAGCCTGCGGGCGACTCCACGCATCTACTGCGGCTCCCGGCTGGCGAGCAGTACCTCGATCATCTTGGGAACGTTCACGCCAGCGCTCAGCTTGCGCTCGCAGAGGCGTCGAGCGGCGAGTTCTTGCTGGGGCATTTCGGTTCGGCAGCTGGCATGATCCCCGTTGTCCGCCGCGTGGAAGCGAGGTTTCGCAAACCGGCGAACGGCAGCATTACATCTAGCGTTACAGTCGCACCTGAGGCGCTCGCACAGCTTGATACCGAGCTCTCGTCAAAGGGCCGTTCGCTCATCGTCATTCCGGTGGAGATTCACGATGAATCTGGTGCACACACGCTCTCTGCAACGTTCGAGTGGTTCATTCAGCATGAGAAATGCATCTAACCAATCGCTGGAGCCAACCGCAGGCCACTGTGAAGTCCACATTTGATTTTATGAAACAGTTCCAGATCTTTATCACGCTCGCCGCCGCCAGCGGTGGCTCAGCTTTTTCTCGTTAGGCGACTACACGCGCAGTGTGCAAATCGAGCTTCTCGCAAATCGACCTGAGTTTATTCCGACGCTCGCGGAGTGGCATTTTCGCGAGTGGGCTTATCTCCGGCCGGGCGATTCGGTTGCCAACCGTATTTGCCTACTTCACGAGCGCTCTGGTCGGCACGAGTTACCTATCACCTTTGTGGCTTCGTCTGGCGCGGAGCTACTCGGCTCCGCTATGCTCATTCATCATGAGATGGACACGCGGCCACAGTACACGCCTTGGCTCGCCGGAGTATTCGTCGCCCCAGCCGAGCGACAGCGCGGCATCGGTCGGGCACTTACGCAGCACGTCATCAGCGAGGCAGCGGCACGGGGCTTCCTCACAGTTTATCTCTTCACCCCTACTGCTGAGGCTTTCTTTTCTCACCTCGGCTGGAGTATTGTTGAGCGCACACGGTACCGAGATGCTGACGTCACGATCATGTCACACCAAGTCGCCTAACCAGGCGATGCAGCCAACCGCTGGCCGACGTACCGCCTCACTTTCTCATGACTAAAACACAGTCATTTCAAACCACGCGCTTGCCGTGGCTTATCTCCTTCTCGTTAGATGCACTCAGTAGCAACGACAACAAACTGATGACAGCATGATTACCTCAATTCATACGTTGATTTACTCCGACGATGCTAACGCAACGCGGGCGTTTCTGCGTGACGTTCTTGGGTGGAAACACGTCGCCGAAGATTTCGATAACAATTGGCTCATTTTCAAATCGGGGCCGAGCGAGATGGGCGTGCACCCAACTCACAGCGAATGGGAAGGCAAAAGCTACGACTACCCGCGTCACCACTCGATCGCGTTGATGTGCGACGACATCGCAACGACGGTCGGCGAGTTGCGCGCGAAAGGAGCGCAGTTCCGAGGTCCTATCGAGCAACGCGAGTACGGCCGCGTAATTATGATGATCGTGCCCGGCGCGGATGACATCCAGGTGTATCAGCCAACTCACAAGCTAGCGTACAATCTTTAGGACACAGACCACCACACCATCGACTGTTACGGTCTCATACATAAAATGAGTCCCGCGACCAACGCATCTAACCAAGGTGCTGCAGCGAACCACCGCCCCGCTGGGCAGTCGAGCGGTTCGGGTAATTTGCCAGCGATCGTTGCAGCCTATCGGGCGTTTCCGGCGGCGGTCGCTGAGCTTGGTCGTTAGACCGCAGAAGGGACCCCATGAAGCGCACGTGGACGATCATCGGGGTAGGCGATGTGCCGAACAGCTTCAAATGGTACCAGGCTCTGTTCGGTCAGCCGGAGACGTTACCCGCCCATGACGACTTTGGGCAAATCGTCGATTCGGATGGAACTGTCTTGCTCTGCCTCCACGAGTGGGGTGCCCATGAGCATCCCTCCTTGATGAGCCCCGATCATGCGACAGTGGGCAACGGGCTCCTGTTGTTTTTCCGAGTCGATGATTTCGACATGGCCCTGCAAAGAGCACGCACTCTTGTCACCCGGCTCGAAGAGGAGCCCCACGTGAATCCGAACACTGGAACTCGGGAGTTCTCACTCCGAGATCGGGACGGATACTACGTCACCATCAGCGCGCTCTCTGCGGCCTAACCAAGCGCTCCAGCCAACCGCTCTTTGGCGTTGCGCGTCGATGTCGATCTTGATTAGTGTATCCCCAATAGTTGTGCAGCCTTGCTCCCAGAGCGGTGGCTCAGCTCTATCTCGTTAGACCCAAAGCCAGACACTACATGATACACGTCACATCTGATGAGTTGATCGACTTCGTCTGTTCACGCGGCAGCCGCCAGTTGGAGAGGATTATGCATCGCACCGCCACTCGTTTCGGTCTGATCGTCACAGTCGCGCTTTTGGCGGCGAAGGTTGCCGCGCAGCAAGCGCCCTCCGCCACCGGTCCGCATTTACAGCCCAATGCGGGCGGCGAGGCAGCAGCGGTCAAGCGAGTGGTCGACGGCATCATGCAGCCGTATTTGGCCCAGGGACAACGTATGGCCCGTGGCCACAGATGGAGCCGATCTCCTTATCTGGGAGCGATCGTCGCGGTTTCACTGCACGGTCATCGCTACTTGTTCCCGTATGGAAAAGCTACCGACGCGGGCGCTCCGTTCACGCCCCACACCATAGTGGAGATCGGCTCCTGCACCAAGACGTTCACCACCACGCTGTTCGCGCTGGCCATCAACCGCAACGAAATCGTCCCGGACGCTTCCGCTCAGAAATACATGCCCAAAGGCTACACGCTCCAGGCGCAACCGTTGACACCGCTGGAGCTGGCGGACTTTACCTCGGGAATGCCGGACGATCCGACCAACCTGCCGCGCGGGCTCGAACGGCGAAGCATCGATCACTACACGGTGAACGATTTTCTCGCTTGGGCTTCGCGTTACGAACCGACGACCCAGTTGCCTGCGCCCTATCGGTACTCCAACGCCGGAATCGGGCTGCTGAGCTACCTGGTCGCGACTGCGACCGGCAAAACCTGGGAAGATCAGGTGAATTCCGAGATTCTCCAGCCGTTGGGCATGGCCGATACGACGCTACGGCCAACGCCTGAACAGCAGAAGCGCCTGGCACAAGGACATAGCCGCGCAGGCCAGGATGCGCCGCGCTGGCCGGTTTTCGCTTGGTACGCTGCCGGCGGACTGCGCTCGACGGCACAGGACATGATCAGCTTTGGCGAGGCCTACCTTGGCCATACGGAAGTGAATGGCAAACCGGTTTCCGCTGAATTGATCGCGGCGATGCAGCTAGCGCAGAAGCCGATCTACCCGATGCCGAACGGCAACAAGCAGGCGATGGCCTGGGTGAACAATATGGGCGGAGGCAATCCGAACCTGCATCCCGTGATTGTGAAGAACGGAGGAACGTCAGGATTCGGCACTGTGATCGCGATTAATCCAACCAAGGACGCGGCCATCTTCATCGGCATGAACCAGGTCGGAGCTAACCCTGCCGTGAAAGGGATTGAGATCCTACGGCACCTCCCGTAGGGATCGGTTATTCCGGCCGGCAACGTTTGGGTCACAAAGCATATGTGCATCGTCTTGAGCGAGGGCACAGGTTTCTGCTTTTACTGGGGATCATCCCAGTGACAAGCTTCGTGCTCTGCTACAAACCTCCAGCGCACGACGGCCAAGGGACGCAGCAGCAGCTTTCATTTGTACAGCCGAGCGATATGCAGCAGTCCATGTTAGGGTCTCGGCATCTGAGCAACTCTTTGGTGGAAAAGTTGGCTCGGGAACAAAAGCAACGTTGTTCAATGCTTCCCGTGGCTTATCTCTTTCTCGTTAGGCGCACTTACCACATGAGCATCGAATCCGACATCGTTGAGCGAGTGAATCGCGCAGCGCCCAAAAAGCAAATTCCTATCAGTGATACCAAGCAAAAATGACCAAAACCGCTTCTAAGATCCGTTTCAGAGCGAAACTCTTCCGGCCGGCGGCGACCGCGAAGGTCGGCTCTTGGACCTTTCTTACCCTACCAAAGAACGCCAGTGCGAAGCTCCCCTCGCGGGGCATGACGACGGTCGAAGGCACCATCAATGGCTTCTCCTTTCGAGCCACGCTCGAGCCAGACGGCCAAAGAAGCCACTGGCTCAGAGTGAACCGCAAGATGCGCGAAGCTGTGGGCGCAGACGCAGGCGACGTCGTCACGCTGGAGATCGCGCCGGCGGGAGAGCAATCGGAACCCAGGGTGCCGGCAGATCTGCGCAAGGCTCTCGCAGCCGCCCCGAAGGCGCGGGCGTTGTGGTCGGATATCACGCCGATCGCGCGCAGAGATTGGATCCACTGGATCGTCTCCGCAAAGCGGCCACAGACTCGCGCGCGTCGGATCGACAATGCCTGCGCGATGCTCGCTACCGGGAAGCGACGCGTTTGCTGCTTCGATCGGTCTGGGTTCTACAGTAAAAGCCTCACCTCTCCTAAAGCGGCGATTTAAATGAATACGAGTTTGTCTTTCAGCCAATCGGCCTTCTGATCGGAGTGACTGGTTCCACGATATTAGTCAGATCGCTCACCAAGAGGTCTAACCAATCGCTGGAGCCAACCCAGCCACTTGCGTTACACCTGCGGCCAAATCCAACCTTTTGCCTCAAGTGGCTGGGTGGCTTATCTCTTTCTCGTTGGGCGCCTTCCACCGGTAGGAAACAAGCTGACCAATGAACTGATGGCTGCTCAAACAATGAGTCAAAATATTGATCCGACTTCCGGTTCAGACCAGGATGGGCCGATCTGGGGCTATCATTTTGTCCCCAACACCCCAGCACGGTCGATCACTTCGGAGGAGGCGGTTGAGTTTTTGACCGCGCCGGGTCCCGGCCTACCGGATGAATTCATCTGGTTGCATTTTTCGCTTTCCAATGTGGCTTCTGAGCCTTGGCTACGGCGGTATCTGACCTTGCCCGATACCTTTTACGAATCGTTGCATAGCGATGTAGACTCAACTCATTTGGAGCAGGACGCAGACTCACTGGTGGCGCGTATCCATGATGTGCTTTTTGATTTCACATTTGACGCCACAGTTGCGACCACCAGTCTTTGCATAAAGCCGCGTGTGCTGGTAAGCGCGCACCTTCGGCCTTGGCGCTCGATTGACCAACTCCGGGCAGCGGTGCAAGCGGGCCGAGTCTTTTACTCGCCGATTGAACTTCTGTCGCGCTTGTTGCGAGATCAGGCCAATGTGTTGGTTGACATTGTGCGGAAAGTCACCAAGCAGGTGGACCCACTGGAAGAGCGACTGCTGGCCAAGCGCGTTTCCGTCAGTCGCAGCGAATTAGGTTCCCTGCGGCGGATGTTGGTTCGACTCCAACGGCTTCTAGCCCCGGAACCGGCTGCATTCTTTCGCCTTCTTAGTCGGCCTCCTGATTGGATTACAGAAGAGGAGCTTCAGAACCTGCAACAAGCCGCAGAGAAGTTCTCCACCGCCATCAGCGACACATCGGCCCTGGTTGAGCGCGTCAAACAGCTCCAGGAAGAATTGGCCGCCCTTGTCAATGAACAGACCAATCGCACGCTGTTTGTGTTGACGATAGTAACTGTGCTGGCCTTGCCGATCAACCTGATCGCGGGCTTGTTTGGCATGAACGTAGGCGGTATTCCTCTGGCTCAACACCCGTACGGTTTCTTCTTAGTCGTGGGCCCTCTGCTGGCCTTGACAGCGTTCCTGGCGTATTGGGGGTTTGGCAGGCGCCGTGACTAGGAGGCTTTTCACAGGTGATGCCCAACCAATCAAGCCAACGACCCCATAGCGAAGCAACTTGACTCATCCGCTCTCGCTCGTTCGACCCTTCGGCTCGCCCATTTATGTCGCATCGCTTCCCGCTTGCTCCATTCAGCGAGCTTGCACCGACACCCCGCCGTCGCTTATCTCTTGCTCGGTATGCCGCCTATGGAGTGCTTAATGAAAGCCAAAGGAATTGTTGCGATCTTCATGCTAGTCCTTCCGCTCTTTTGCGGTAGCAGCATTTGCAATGCAGACGGTTTTGATTCGGTTCACTGTGGATCTGACGTTCGAAAAGCTCTGCTCGGCCGCACGATGCGAAATGAGAGGACGGTTGTCATTGAAGAGAGGCACAAAGACTTAGGGCTTAAAGATCTAGGGGGTACAGAGATCTCAGACCGTTTATTCTTAATATCCTGGCGAATCTGTGGAGACGAGTACGTCCTTCTCGAAGATCACGATGTCGTGCGAGACGTGCTGAAATTTCCAAAACATTCAAAGGACTCACCCCAATTTATTGGTTCGTGCCAATTAAACGGCCACAATGTCCCGGGCACAGCGATTGGTGTGCTTAAGAATGAAGCTGGTGTTGAAATGCTTCCAGCAGTGACCGCATGGAAGATTGACGAGAAGCAGATGAAATTCGTCAAACTTCAGGCAGAAGGACTTCGTTTCTCTCGTGATGGAATAATTACTAGCGACGATGGTCTTTGAACCGTCGTGTAAATGTGGGCCTAACCAACCGCTGCACGCGAAGCTGGCTGGCGCTCGCGCTCATGAGCCTTATACGCTAGGCCGAACATTGAATCTGTATGCGTGGAGTTCGGATTAGCTACCTGATTGAGCACGCGAATACATCCCGCAATTGGCGCAGTGGCTGTTTGAGCAGTGGGATTCCATTCTTGGCGAAGAAACCCCTCAGGCTCGAATCAAAAAACTAAAGGCCCACATGAATCGAGATGAGTTGCCGATTGCATGGGTTGCACATGCGAATGGACAACTTCTCGGAACTGCCGCTCTTCGCATGCATGATCTTGAGGGGCGCGAAGACCTGACTCCCTGGCTCGGCGGAGTATTTGTCGGCTCGCAGTTTCGTCGCCGCGGTATTGGCGCCGCACTATGTGCCACCGTTGAGGACGCGGCTCGGTCGCGAGGGATACAGACTCTTTATCTGTTCACGCTCGACAAGCAGGCGTGGTATTCACGCCTGGGCTGGAGAGTACTTGGGCCGTGTCTGTGGCATCAGCGGCCCGGTGACATAATGTGCAAGCAACTGCAGGCCAGCTGAAAATCAATGGAGGCGACCCAGCCACTTGCCCGTGAGGACGAATCAGACATTTTGCTTCAAGTAGTTGGGTGGGTGAGTTTGGTCTGCTTGGAATCCGTGAGAGCATTCGTCGTAATCTTCGCGACAATTTTCTTCGTCGGTCTTCACTCTGCCTTCGGAGCCGATGCGAACGCCGAGCCAATCGATGAGGAGTTCCTGCGTGGCTACATGTCTGGACAATATGACCTCGTCGTGCGCAAGCCCGATTCGACTGCGACTTATACGGGACATGTCACACTTCGAGGCGAGAGAGGGGTTCTACAGGTTACTCGGACGATCGAGGGCAAGACTGAGAAATGCATAGCTCGATTCGATACCGTGGCGGGCGCTGATCGTATTGCCGTGCTAAGAATGCATTTTCGTTTCGACGGCAAAGAGTACGATGCTACCTACCGCTGGCAATCTGATCCTGACAATTACCCCCGATTTACCGGTTACGTTTATCTTGCCGACAGTAAATCGCCTGGTCTCGAAGCGCTCTTCCCAACCCACCAATGATGCAAATTCCTTTGCGGAAGGCGAAGAGCCGCCTTTGATTCACGAGAGAGTTTTCGATGTAGAGTCACGCATGAGCAACGAGCAAATAGCTGTGATTCTGAAATCGTTCGAGGAACCGGACGAAGTTCGGATTCTACAAAAAGGTCGCTTCGAGGTTGTGCATCTCGGCGGAATGACGATTGGTCGCGCCATCTATGAGCCAGGCTGGAAATGGAGCGAGCATGTCGGGCCGGACGTAGGTGCGACCCGATGCAACGTTGAACACGTTGGACTAGTGCTCTCCGGCGCTGCGACAGCTGCCTTCGATGATGGGCGCGTGGTCGAGTTACGCGCTGGCGAGCTTTTCTACATTCCGCCGATTCCCCACGACAGTTGGGTCATTGGCGATGAGCCGTATGTGTCATTGCATTTTCTCGGCGCCGAAAAGTACGCGAAGAAAAGCTAATTCGTCCGCAGATTACGCAAATTAACGCAGATTATTTTTGGTCAGAAGAATTCTGCGGCGCTGAATTTGCGAGATCAGTAGAGTTCTTGTCCGCGTTCTCCGTTCGAAATACCGCTTCTGTTCGCGCGGCATCGTAATTATCCTCGATCTCCATCTTGTGATGCGACTCCCTAAAATCATTACGCTCCTCAGCGTCATCGTTTTCGCGGCGTCGCTGACGCAGAAGTGTTTCTATACCGATGGGCACAATCCCAAGGTATGGCCTCCCGGTTGGTATTTACTATTGATTGGTCTGATCGGAGTCTTTTATGGAATCTTCGAGTGGCTGGCTAATCCAGTGTTGCTTGCCGCCTGGGTATTTTCTTTAGCCGGAAAGAATAAGATCGCGCTGTTGCTCGGAATTGTAGCTTCAGCCTTGATGGTCGCGTTTCTTTTTCGCCACACCATCGCTGCGAACGAGGCGTCGACCTATGCGAAAATCATCGGCTACGGCGCGGGCTATTGGCTTTGGCTGACTAGCGCTGCGCTCGTGATCGTAAGCGGCGCGACAGGACCAAGTGAAACAAAGGCACGGACGATTGAGATCAATCGCCCGTACCTAATTGGCGGCGACGAACAAACTCCGCCACAATTATTTCGGCGAACGGGCGTCGGCGTGCGTCTTTACGTCGCGTCTTTGCTTGTCCACGACGCGGCGCAACTCGCGCTCCATCGTTTTGAACGCGTCGTGAATCACCTTGTTGAGCGACTGGTGCGTGCCGTTGTCCATTTGTCTTTCATCAGCGACCACCTCGTGGCCGCGCGCCACAGTCACA
>Ga0137404_10002638_pt1 | contig 11916 bp, 10 predicted proteins | sample CZOMad2_1_16fung_FD_108285 | JGI IMG/M metagenome (GOLD analysis project Ga0137404, IMG submission 108285) | Vadose zone soil fungal communities from Angelo Coast Range Reserve, California, USA - CZOMad2_1_16fungal (Illumina Assembly) | ecosystem: Environmental > Terrestrial > Soil > Vadose...
ATGGCGCGAAGCTGTGGTAGTAAACGCCGTGCGCGAACGCTAAATCAAAGGCCCCATACTTATTGCGATCCGCATTGTGAAAATCATCCATCACCAGGCGCACGTTCGGCCAGGCCAGGCTGTACTGAGCGATCATCGTTTTGATGAAGCTGACGGCGCGCGCCTCGATGCAGGTGACGCTCTCCACTCCAAGATTTACGAGGCCAGCAGTCTGTGCGCCTTCCATCGGACCAAACTCGATGACGCGCCGGCCCGCCAACGGAAAAGCGGCGTCCAATTCAACCAGCGGACCAAAGAATTGTTCGCCGGCATAATATGTCGTCAACTCTTCCATCGCTTCGACGCAGTAGGTAAGTGAAGCCTGACCTTCGAGTATGGTGGTGAACGGCAGCACCAGTTCCTGTATGCCGGTCACCCGAGGGCCGTAGCTTTCCCTTAGCTTCTTGATGACCCGCCATTGCGCTTCGGTCTGCGGCAGGTTACAGATGATGATGAGTGAGGTTGAGGGAAAACGACTGAGATCTACCTCAGTCTGCCAGTCCCACTCAATGCCTTCCGCGACCACGTTGTACATGCTGAAGCTCGATCGCAGGTAATCTATCTGGCCTTTGTTGCCTAGCAACAGAAACGGCGCGCGGGTCGCCTCCAGCCGTAACGGGATTAGTGATTTGAACAGCTGGCGATTCCAGATGCTGGGTACCAGCAGACTGCCTTGCTCCATTTCAAAATGGTTATGAGTCTCGGTCTTCCGCGTCAGTTCGTATCCCAGGGTCCCGAACGATTTCTTAATCGCACTCTTGACGAGTTGTTTCACAGTATTATTCCTTTGAATTTTAGTTTCGCGCGTGCGCAGATGAGCGAGCTGCCGGCAGCCGAAAAAAGTATCTTATCAAACGTTCACTTGAGAAACACTGGAGCCCTTGCGGCGTTGAAAGAGGGAACGGACCGAGTACGCGAGTTTGATAAAGGGAGCTGGCGCTAACTCGAGGAATTTTTGTTTACAGAGGACCCAAAACAACCACGCTTCGGCGCGGAGCAGGCACCGTCCCGCGCGCCCATACAAGGGCGAGCCCTTTAGTGAGCCGATGTAAATGCGCGACCACAGGAAGTACCCGATAAGGTTGTAGACATGAAATCCAGGGGTGCGCCGGGCGACCGCGACGAATTCACCCATCAACCATCTCAACATCTGCGTCAGGTTCTGGTCGAAGTCTTTGATAAGTTCGGGCGCTCGTAAGTATTCGACGCTGCGGCGCGCCAGGTTCGCGCCTGATCTCTTGTACTCTTCGAAATTCGTATTGCTACAGCCCCACGAACCTTCATGTACGCGATACACGACCAGGGGCTGGTTCACATAAACGATTTTTTCCAGCAGGCCCATCTTAACCAGGTGCAGGTACTCGGTATGAAGCGCTATTTTTCCTCCGCTCAAGTCCTCAAGGCCGCCAGTTCGTACCAGATACTCACGATGGAATGCACCCATGGTGCCGATTGCTAAAATTGCCCCTGACCAGTAGAGGCGCAGAAACTCGCTGCCGCTGTAAACGCGCGCTTCGCCGGGCGAGCGGGCCGGATTGGCGAGAACTCGATCGCCATTGGTGAATGAGCTGAAAGCGCAAATCGGCAAACCAAATTCTATCAACGCGTCGTGCATCGCTTCGAGGAACCGCGGCGCCAGCAGATCATCGTCCGCCAGCCAGGTGAAATAGTCGCCGCGACTAAGTTTCACCAGCGCGTTCATGTTTCCCAACTCGCCGAGATTGTGCTCGTGGTTAACGACCTGGATACGCGGGTCGTTCACTCCAAGACTTTTTGCCGTGATCTTTCTTTGCGGGTTGTCGTTACCGATAACTATCTCGAAATCGGCAAATGTTTGATCCAATACAGAATGAAGCGTTTCGATTAGCATCTCGACGCGGTCGTAGGTCGTGATACCGATTGAAAAGAACGGTGCTCCGGAAGATGTGTGCTCACCGCTGCCGATCATGAACTGCGAATACCTCCCAGCAATTCAATGGTTTCAGCTATGCCCTTTTCCAGGCTGCCGCGGAACTCAAAGCCGAGCGCTCTAAAGCGATCGTTCAAGACGGTATACGACAACTGGTTCATGATGCGGGTGTCCACATACTCAATGGCAACGCCATCAACGTTCGCGGAAATGATGTCGACTATCTCGCGCACGGTCGCATTCAGCGTTAACACATTGTAGATGTTGCCGTCGAATAAGTCTTTCTGGACCACAAACTCAATTGCTTTGACGCAGTCCGTCAGGTCGAGGTAGGGCCGCCTTTGATCCAGTGCCGTACGCCAGACGGTGATTGGCTGTCCGGTAACGGCCTGCCAGCAGAATTTATTGATTGCTGTATGAAACCGCATGCCGATCGACGTGCCGAAGATCGTACCAAGCCGCATGATCACATGCCGGAGTCCTGAGGCGGCCGCCAGATTTTGCAATAGCTGCTCTGATTTTAGCTTCGATTCGGCATAAGGGCTTTGCGGCTGCAAGTCGGTAATCGCACAACCTTCGTCAACGACGTCGCTTTGCGTGCCGTACACACTGGTTGTCGACAGAAAAATTAGCGGGCTTCCCGCCGCGACGCAGGCGTGCGCCACTCGTTCAGTCCCGCTGAAGTTAACCATCTCCACCTGCTCGGCGTTCTCGAAACTGCCGGCGGCATTCGTGATCGCCGCGAGGTGCACAACCGCGCGAGCGCCGGCGAAGATGGGCGCAAGCTCGGAGGTTAAGATGTCAGCTTCAATAAACTGAAAGGCCGCCGACTTTGGAAGGTTGAACAGCGAGCAATAACGCTGGGTCGAAAGATCGTCCAGCAGCACAAGTTGCAGGTCGTCCGGAAAACACGCAGGCAATTCGCGGATGAGGCAGGAGCCGATGTGACCCAGCGCGCCCGTCACCACAATCTTGTTTCGGGCCGTCATGTTGTCCGCTCTAGCACTGCCTTCAGCTCGTTCAATGCCGATTTGAAATCATAGTGCGGCTGCCAACCAATCAAAGAGCGCAGCCGCTCAGACGAGAATTTCACGTGATCGATCTCCATGCGGCGGCGCTCATCCGGCCAGTCGATGTGCGTGACCCGGCCGCGTCCGAGAACCGACACGATTGTTTCCGCGATCTCATGCACCGAAAGGTGGTCGTCGCCGGTAGCGAAGTAAGTTTCCCCGATCAGGCGGTCGTCGTTCGCGGCGCGCCACAGCAATTCCGTTGCGTCATCCACGTACATCACGTTGCGAGTCTGCTCGCCGCTGCCAAAGATCTTAATCTCTTCGTTTTGCCAGGCCAGGTGTATGAAGTAATTAACAAAACCAAATTCGGGAAACCCCTTGCCATAAGGCCCATAAAGATTGGCGAAGCGCAGCACCACGGTCTTGAGATCATGCAGGGTGTGATAAATCCGATAATACTTTTCCGCCACGCCCTTGTTGGCTGAGTAGATTTCCAGCGGCTTTTCGCTGTGCGTTTCATCGACAATCGAATGCTCGGCTTTGCCGATGACTGTGCTGCTCGAGGTGTAGACGACAATTGCGCGATTGTTCAGCAGTCGAATAGTCTCGAGCAGTTTTAGATTGCCGACACAGTTGATGTCCGCGTCAAGCAGTGGGTACTGAATCGAAAGAGGATGCGAGGTCTGGGCCGCGCAGTTGAAAATCACATCCTGATCCTGCACCAGTTCGGAGAGCAAATGCTCATCGCGCAAATCGCAGCGAGCGAAGTGAATCCGCTCCCAGACCTCCTGGAGGTGTTTCGTCGTCGAACGCAGATGCGGGTCGAGGGAATCCATGACCGTTACTTTCGCCCCTGGTTCGGCGAGACAGCGCCGCACCAGATTCGCCCCGAGAAAACCTGCGCCCCCGATGATTAGGATGTTCATAAGGCGGCCTCAATCGTTCGGTCAATTCCTGCAGCCAGGCGTACGCGCGCTTGCCAACCCGTAGACTTAACAAAAAGATTCGAGTCGGCGACGAAGTTCCGCGCTTCGATTGGTGACTGTGGCTGCGGCGGCGCGACGTGAATCAAAGGTGCGCGAATTCCTGTCTTGAAGGCAACCCGTTCAGCAACCAGACTCATGGCTTCTAATATAGTATGACCTTCGCCGGTGCCAATCACAAAGTAGCGGCCATTCGTGTTTTCAATAGCCGAGACACAGCTCAGGAACGCCTTCGCCACGTCTTCGGTGAAGATGTAATCGCGCGTTTGCTTTCCATCACCATAGACCGTGATGGGCTGGCCGGCGAGGGCGCGACGAACCATCATGTTGAGCACGCCGCGATCGGCGCTGCTGCTGCGGGGCCCGGGACCGTAAACGTTCGCCAGACGCAGCGTCACGCCGCGCACAACTCCTTCGTTGGCATAATGGACCAGATATTTTTCCGCCATTAGCTTGTGCAAATCATAGATAGTGACGGGATGGTCGGGATGGCTTTCGTTAACGGGAATTGTCGATGGGAGGCCAAGCTCAGTAACTGTCCCCGCGAAAACAACAATCGGATTTGAACCTTTCACCTTGCACACATCCAGCAGATGCAGCATCGGGATGACGTTGGAATTCAGATCGGCTACGACATCCTGGTTCGCGGCGTAAACGCTCGTTTGTCCGGCGAAGTGAAAGACCACATCGATCTGCTCCAGCGCTGACTCCCAAACATTGCGCTCGCGCACGTCGCCGACTAAATCGTCAATTCGCGCGCGACCTTTTGGCGGAGTGGGTTTTTCTAAAGAACGGCCTAACCGAACCACTCGACATTCAACGTCCTTGAGAATGTCCAGCAGGCTGTGGGCGAGATATCCGCCGCCGCCGGTTATCAGGATGCCTTTGCCTTCGCAACTGGCGGTGATTTGTTTGTTCGAGGGCTGGTCCAACTTTGGGCTGCTTTGATCAACTAGCTGATGTGCGAGCCATAAACGACCTGAAGCTATCTATGACCTGCTGAGTATTCTGCTGACTCAACTCCGGGTACATCGGTAAAGAAAGTATCTCTTGGGCCGCTGATTCAGTCTCTCGCATTTGGCCCGGCACACGCAGGCGATGCTGGTAGGCCGGTTGCAAATGCACCGGAACGGGATAGTGCACCAGAGTATTCACGTCACGGCTTTGTAGATATTCCTGGGCGAGGTGCCGTTCGGGGACACGCACGACATACAGGTGAAAAACGTGCGTCGCATCTTCGCGCACTCGCGGCAATAGCAATCCGTTGTCGCTCAGACATTCATTATATTGTTGGGCAATAGCGATTCGCTTTTGATTTGAATCATCGAGGGTTCGCAACTTCACCCGCAGAATCGCGGCCTGCAATTCATCCAGACGCGAGTTTCCGCCGGGCATATGACTAACATATCGCTCTGCCCATCCATATTCGCGCAGCAACCGCGCCCGCTCGGCAAGTGCGGCATCCTTCGTGACAATCATGCCACCGTCACCAATTGCCCCGAGATTCTTCGTCGGATAAAAACTGAAACAGCCAATATCTCCACGGGCGCCGACCCGAGTTCCTTTGTAAATCGCCCCATGCGCCTGGGCACAATCCTCAATCACCCTCAGGTTATAACGCGCCGCAATGTCGAGAATCGGATCGAGATCCGCGGGTTGACCATAAAGGTGGACCGGAATGATCGCTTTCGTGCGGGATGTTATGGCCGCCTCAAGCTTGCCGGGATCGAGGGTAAAGAAATCGCGCTCGATATCGATAAGCACTGGAGTGGCGCCGGCCAGCTCTATCGCCGCGACCGTCGCAACTGCCGTATGCGAAACGGTAATGACTTCGTCGCCTTCTCCAATTTGGCAGGCTGCGAGGGCCAGGTGTAAAGCCTCAGTTCCGCTGCCCACGCCGACGCCGTGCGGCACGCCGATGAAGGCTGAAAACTCTTCTTCAAAAGCCTGTGCTTCTTCACCAAGGATGTATCGGCCGTTATTTAGTACGCGCGCAATCGCAGTATCGATCTCTGCCTGATGCGCCAGGTATTGCGCGCGTGGATTCGCGCACAGGATCATCCCAACACCTTCACTTCCGGAACATAGACGATCCATTTTCCGCCGGCCTGCTGAAACGCCGATTCCTTCTCGATGATTTCCTCCCCGTGATTCCACGCAAAGAGCAACGCATAGTCCGGATAATCATCGAGAAACTCCTGGTATGGGCGCACGGGTATGTGTGCTCCGGGGCTTAACTTGCCCTGCTTGATTGGGGTCGTATCGCTGATGAATTCGATCAATTCAGGAGTAATCCCGCAGTAATTCGTTACCGTAGTGCTCTTTGAGGTCGCGCCGTATCCCACCACGCGCTTTCCCTGACTTTTCAAATCACGCAGAAGATTCATGAGGTCGTCACGGGAACCCTCGATGTTGCGACGCAGCTTCTTATAGGTGGTGACTTCGCCGAGACCCATCTCGGTTTCTTTAACACGCTGGGTTGCGACTGCCGCTGAAGGATTACGGGCGCCTTTGTGTGCAATCACATAGCGCATAGAGCCGCCGTGAACATTCTGCGGAATCACGTCGACTACTTCCAGATCGTGCTGCTCAAATAGGTTGCTGATCGAAGCGACTGAAAAATAGGACGCATGCTCATCATAGATTTGATCATACGAAGTCTTTTCGACGATGTCGCCAATGTAAGGATCTTCGAAGACAAGCACTCCGCTCGGCTTTAATAGAATTTTTACTCCGGCAGCGACCGAATGCAGATAGGGGAGGTGACACATTACATTCGCGCCCAGAAACGCGTCTGCCTGTCCGTATTCCGCGACGATCCGGTGGGCCAGTTGTTCGTCGAAGAATTCGCAAATCGTATTGATGCCTTTCGATCTGGCAACTGCCGCCACATTCGCGGATGGCTCAATCCCGAGATGACGAATATTGGCCTGGGCAAAATTTTGCAGCATGATCCCGTCATTGCTCCCGATCTCAACCACAAAAGGATCGGGCAGGCGCAGGTAATCCTGTCTGACACTCGCGGCGAATTCGGAAAAGTGCCCGGCCATGCGAGTTGACGTCGACGAGAAGAACGCATACTCATCGTGAAACATTTTTTCGCGATCGACGTGTTCGGTCAGCTGCACCATCGTGCAACGATCGCAAAAACCAACCTGCAGATCGAAAAAATATTCATCCCGAACCTGATCGGAGGTCAGAAAGCCATTGGCGATCGGCATTTTGCCGAAAGACATGAAGGGTTCGATTGTTGAATTGCAAACCAGGCAGGATTTCACTGAAAAGGTTGTCTCCTTAATTCGTGACCAATAATTATTTAGCCTTCGCGGCCTTGAAAATCCAGCCACGCAGTTCGCACTGCTCCGGCGCGCCATGGATATACGGGCGGTCGCCTACTACGACTTCGCGGAAGAGTTCGAGTCCGGCGCTTTGGGCAACTTGCAATACTTCGGCCTGATTCAACTGCATATGAATCATCTCAGTTCCGTAGATACGCTGTCGAGCCGGAAACGAAGGACTGCTTTCAACCACCGGGAGCCGAGTGAGGAAAAAAAACTGATTGGCCGCGGCGGCGACGCGGCCCAGAGTCTCCTGCCAGTTCCTGAAGTACTGCAATGAGCCGTTCATCATGACTAAGTCATAAGATCGGTCGAGGCAACTGTCGTCGACGTACCAGTGAACCCCAGGGTTCAGCCGCTGTCCCACCGCCGCCAGCTTTGGCATCTCCTTGCAATGGAAATCAATCTTTACGTCGGGTAAGACCGCTCGTCCGATTTGATAATAATGACCCAGCGCTCCGCCCCAGTCGAGCACTGAAATCGCATCCTTCTGATGAGCTGTCAATGCCAGGAGATACGCATAAGTCATGTGAACGTTGTGGAATGGAACATCCCGCGTCACGCTCAGATCGGGATGTTCGTGCGCGAATCCCAGCGGACCGGCGCCCGCCAGATTGCGGCAGAACATTTCCCATTTTTGACTTTCAGTCTCAGCTACGTTTTCGGCGTTCCACCCGTCGACTTCCCCGTCTGGCGGGGCGACCGTTACGTCCCAGGCATCGGGCGCGTATTCCAAAATGTGGCCGGTTGAAGGCGTTGATTTAAGAGAGGTAACCGCCTTGAGTACGATTGGAGGCGTCAGGAGCTTTATGATCTTTTTGAAATTGTTCCGCACAGACATTCGCAAGTTTATCGGCCGGCAAGGATCGCAGCTTTGCGATCAGGATGCCGAGTCGAATAGAGATTCGTAGTTTACTCGTTCGAATTCATCCAGAAATCCACCTGCGGTGGCATTGATTATCTCGATGCCGTGCGCTGCCGCCAGCGAGTTCAGCTTTTTATAACCATTCCACAGTTTTCCCATGGCCTCGATCTCTGAAGCGTAAGAGTAGTTCAGTTCTCCCGTTGCCGTAGCATGATTCTCAATGCTTCGACCCGAAAAGAAATGTGTATCCTGACCACGATGAGCCAGCCAATCGTGATCAAGTCCCATTAGATAGATGGGCGTGCAGCCCATGAACATGGCCGCCATTATGGCCAGCTGGGACGCGCTAAACGGATAAGGCACCGGACCAGTCAGATCGAAAGTGTCCGCTACTGAAAAGCCAATCGGCTGTTCCTGGTAAGCAAAGAAATACGTCGACTCGAGCGGCAGCAGTGACTGTTTTTCAACGATCGGTTTGCCGTCCAGGGGGAAAATGTATTCGGCTGCGGAAGCGCGCTCGCGAACGGAAGCAAAGAACTGTTTCACCGCCTCTGAACCGTCATAACAGACTGGATCCGCAAAACAAAAATACTTCGGTTGCCAGGTGTCCAGGATGGGGTGTTTCCAAAAGGCATTCATTACAAAAGTCAGCTCGCCTGCCAGCGGCGTCAAATCCTGCCTGGTCAGCGAAGGCCCATTCCCGATTACAAAGCAGCGCTGTCCCGCATGACGATTGCGCAGTTTTTCATTCTCTCTTAAGACACTCTTCTGCGCGGCTGATAGCTTCGGTTCGGCGCGAAAGTAGGCACGCTCGGCGAGGCGACTTAGCAAGGCACCGCTTCGACGCAAAACGGCCGCGTTTGATCGCCAAAAGAACTCAGTTGGATTCATTGATTTCGTTGCCGATGCGACTAGTGAACGCCCGCCTGTATAGCATCAATTACGCGATCCTGGTCGTCAAGCGGCAAACCAGCCGAACAAGGTAAGGTCAACCCATCACGATGCAGCAGGTCAGCCACTTCGCCGCCACGTACCTGAAAGTCCCGGCAAGCGGGAGATTGGTGCATTGGTTGCCAGAGCGGCCGAGACTGAATGTCCTGTTTGGCGAGGCGTTTCAGTAACGCGCGACTATTTTCTCCGTAAATCGCTGCGTCAATCAAAACGGTGTACATCCAAAAGTTGCTGTTGGCCCAACTCGCCTGGGGCATTAAGGAGACTCCCGGCACGTCGCCAAGCGCAGAGCCATAACGATCGGCAATCGCCCGCTTTTTTGAAAGCGTCTCATTCAGTTGTTCCATCTGGGCGCAACCCAGCGCCGCCTGAATGTTGGTTAATCTGTAGTTAAAACCGATTTCGTTATGAACATACTCGATAGGGTCATCTTTAGCTTGCGTACTCAGATACTTTGCCTTTGCTGTCCACTTCGCATCGTCCGTGACAATCATTCCGCCGCCGCCGGTGGTAATGATCTTATTCCCATTGAAACTGAAACAGCCGATATCGCCCAGGCGTCCGGTCTTGCGTCCTTTGTATTCCGAGCCGAGACTTTCGGTAGCATCCTCAATCACGATCAAGTCATACTTGCGCGCCGCCGCTAATATCGGGTCCATGTCGCAAGGATGGCCCAGAATGTGAACCGGCATAATCGCTTTCACTCGCCGGCCAGTCGCTTTATTCCGTAGTTCGTGGTTCTGCCAACGACACTCGTTATCGAGAAAGTCCGCTACTCTCTGCGGGTCCATTTGCCAGTGCGCAGGCTCGGCATCAATCAGCACGGGCCAGGCGCCGGCGTAGCGAATGGTGTTTACTGGAGCAATGAAGGTGAGCGTCGAAACCAAAACTTCGTCGTCTGGTTCGACCCCGGCTATCAACAATGCCGTGTGCAGCGCGGCCGTTCCGTTTACGATGGCGACGCCGTGCTGCGTTCCCGCATAATCGGCAACCATCCGCTCAAAGCGGTCGACAAAGGGTCCGGCCGAAGAAACCCAATTGCTATCAAGACATTCCTTGAGGTACTTCCATTCATTCCCGCTAAACAGCGGGACCGACAGGGGGATCACGACACTGAGCACTTCATCCGGCAGTAATTCGGGCAGCGTTACCAGGTCAACGACGCGGCCTTTTTCATCCAGCAGCGGGATCTGTCTGACGTTCCGCTCCTGCATGATTTTTAGTAGGAGGGAGCGTTCAGTATCCGCCGGCGCAGTTACCGGAATCCGATAGGGCGAATCCTCTTTCCGTTGCAGCAGCGCAGTGATCGGGCTGGCAAGGTTTACGCCCGCCAGCATGGCGCGACGGATGTCTCCATCGGTGATGGTATTGAGCAGAGTTCTTTCTTCATCGACTACCAGCACGATGCCGCGGGCCGAACGATCCAGAGCCAACGCCGCCTCGCGAATGGAATTCTCGAGACCGATAAAGAGATTTGAAAAATCAGCTACCATGTTGCTAACAATTTTGCCTCAAAAGTCTGAAGGGGCTTACTCTCTTTCACATTCGGCTTCAGCCCGGTGAACAATGACCGCCAGAGCCATACGAACCGTTTCAGCGGTCCGCCTCACTCTTTCATTTACCTTTTCGTTAGAACTTTTGCGGGAACGCCGACCATCGTAACCCGGTCGGGAACATCGTCGATAACCACCGCGCCCGCGCCCACGATCGAACTACGCCCAACCCTTACACCTTGTTTGACGCTGGCCCCGACGCCAATGTGAGCTTCTTCGCCAATGACAACGCCGCCTGCCAGACGCGCCCCGGTCGCTATGTGCGCGTGATTCCCCACAATGCAATCATGCTCAACGATCGCACCCGTATTGATAATGACATTGTCGCCAATTGCGGCCGCCGCATTTACGACGGCGTTAGCCATAACAATTGGCCCCTCACCAAGACGGGCCGACGACGAGACGATCGCCTTAGGATGGATCGCTGAAACCAGTTCGAACCCGAGATCTTTGAGCTTACGAAAAAGTCCCTTTCGAATAGTCGGATCCCCGACGCTTCCAACTCCGATGAACGCGTTACTTACTCCTTGTTGGTAAAGATCAACCAACAAACCGTCATCGCCGAGTACTTTGATACCGCAGAACCGGCCACCGATTAGCGCTGGATCCGGATCCAGCAGGCCAATCAAATCATATTCATCGCGCAGCTGCAGAATCTCGATAATAACTTTGGCATGGCCGGCTGCGCCAAGTCCGACGAGACGGGTTCTGTCAGGCATCCTGAAACCGTTTCATTAAAAGCCTCTGATTTATCTCTACAGAGGCAAGTGTGTTCACGATCTTCTCAGCTGCATTGCCGTCGCCATAGGGATTCTGCAGGGTGGCAAGGCTCGCGCGAAAATCGGGATCAATGGCTCGTTTAATACCGGCGAGAACTTCGCCCGAGGAAGAGCCAACATCGATTACATTCTCGGGTCGCAGGCGACCACCTTGGCGATTGCCGATATTAACCACTGGCAGTCGGAAAGATGAGGCCTCGATGATACCACTGGAAGAGTTGCCGACCATCGCGGCGGCAATGCTCATCATACTGAAATACGCCCGCGTCCCGAGGCTGATCACCAGCTGAACGTAGCTCTGTCCCCGGGCAAACTGTTCGATAGTCTCAATGATGAAGTGTGATTGTGCATCCGCCCCGGGATAGGTAAAAACTACAGGGATCCCGAGGTTTTCGAGAGCTGACAACAGACTGCGAATTTCTACTTCCGTCTGTTCTGCTTCAATGGTTAGCGGATGAAAGGTCGCCAGCAAAAACGGTTTTGAAA
>Ga0137404_10002642_pt1 | contig 11909 bp, 10 predicted proteins | sample CZOMad2_1_16fung_FD_108285 | JGI IMG/M metagenome (GOLD analysis project Ga0137404, IMG submission 108285) | Vadose zone soil fungal communities from Angelo Coast Range Reserve, California, USA - CZOMad2_1_16fungal (Illumina Assembly) | ecosystem: Environmental > Terrestrial > Soil > Vadose...
AACCAGGGCATCCGCACCGGCAGGTCCGCCGCTTTGTGCTTCCGGCGGAAACTCAAGTGGCTGAGCAGGATGATGATCCACACAATCATCGCGTCGAACAGCGCGACCCCGAATAAATAGTTGTACGCGAGCGGAGTCAGCTTCGAGACACCGGCGGCCAGCAGAATGCAGGCACCGGAGAGGAGGATGGCCGTGATCGGTGTGCCGTTCTTGCTGAGCTTGCCCAAGAAGCGCGGCGCATACCCGCCCCTCGACAGCGAGAACAACATTCGCGAGCACAGATAGACATTGGTGTTCATGCTCGACAGGGCCGCGCTCAGCACCACGAAATTCATGATTCCGGCGGCATTCCGGATGCCGGAATGCGCGAAGACACGCACGAACGGACTCTGGGTCACGACGGTAGCACCCGTCTCCGTCCAAGGGACGAACGTGACCACGATGGCGAGCGCCAGAACGTAGAACAGGAACAGCCGCAGAGCCATTGTCCGCAGCGCCGCCGGGATCGCCCGCACCGGATCCTTGGCTTCGCCGGAGGTGACGGCGATCACTTCGATGCCGTTGAACGACAGAATTCCAATGATCACGGCCATCCAGACGCCGCCGAATCCATGCGGCATGAATCCACCGGGAAGACCGGTGAGATTGTGGAAACCCACGGGTTTCGTCCAGATCCCGAAGATCGTCGCGAGGCCGAGGAGGATGAACACGACGATCGCGATGACTTTGATGAGCGCGAACCAGTATTCGATCGAACCGAAATTATTGACAGACCGTGAGTTGAAGTAAAGCAGCACAAAGGCGAAGGCCAACGACCACAACCACACCGGCGTGCCCGGGAACCAGAAAGTCATGTACACGCCGGCCGCTACCGCCTCGCCGCCGACCGCGATCACCTGCGCCATCCAATAGGAGTAGCGCGCGACCATCCCCGCCCACGGGTTCAAGTAGATTTCGGCGTAGGTTCCGAACGAACCGGCGGTCGGATGCATCACCGCCATCTCGGAGAGACTGAAGACCATCGCCACCGCCGCGATGGCGGCAATGGCATAGCTCAGTATCACGGCCGGCCCGGCGTAGCCGATCGCGACGCCGCTGCCCATGAACAGGCCGGTGCCGATCGCGCCGCCGAGGCCGATCATCACCAGCTGCGCGCGGCTCAGGTCTTTGTGGAGGCCGGCCTCGCGGCTGGCAATCGCGGCTGCTTCCACGGCTGCCTCCTGGGTAACGGTGATATATTCGAAATCATATACAGTCTAGCATGAGGAAATGCACAGTCGGCGCGAGCCATGATGGAGCGCGTGCTCGACTGGCGGCATTTCAAGTTGCGGCGCCTGCAGTTAAGCTCGGGCAATAGACCAATGGCGGAGTGATGCTATGTCGGCATTTCAGCGTGAGGTTCTGGTCCGCTTCGGCCATTGCGATGCCGCCGGCTGGGTGTTCTATCCGCGCTACTTCGAAATGATCAGCGATTTCGTCGAAGACTGGTTCGAGGACGGACTGGCGGCGAGCGCCCCGGGGCTGTTCCATCACAAGCAGATATTGACGCCTTCGGTTCATTTTACCGTCGACTTCGTCAAACCCACGCGCTACGGGGACCGCCTCACCTTCAATCTTTGGACCGTGAAGGCCGGGACCACTTCCTGCGAGCTTCGAATCGAAGCGTCCCATCAAGGCGAGCTGCGCATGCGCGTCAAGCAGGTACTGGTTTTCACATCCGCGGCGTCCGCCCGGGCGACGCCGATTCCGCCGGAGCTCATCAGTCGCATGCAGCGGTTCGCGGCCGACGTCGAACCCCTGCCGCCCAAGACCAAGGAGCGGAAGCCGCGATCTCGGTAGGGCCGGCCTGCGCGCGAACGCGTCAACCCGGAATCTACGCCGGCGCCAAGGCAAGCACGCGCAGCGGGCTTCCCGAGCCGTTGACGATCTTCAGCGGCGGAGCGATCACGACCGCGCCGGTGGGCGGCAGGTACTCGAGATTGGTGAGGCTCGCGAGCCCGAACCGGTTCGATCCGTGCATGATGGTGTGGCACGGAAACATGGGATTGAAAGTGGCGGCCTGCCCCGCATCGGTACCGACGGTCTCCACGCCCACGCCGAGAATATCGCGCTCTCGCGCCAGAAACGGCACACAGTCGGGATGAAAACCGGGCGTGTGCGGGCCATCGGCCGCGATGTTGAGATAGGCATCGGCCCCGGCTCGCTTCGACCAATCGGTGCGGATCAGGACCCAGGCGTGTTCGGGGATCTTTCCGTGCTGCCTCTCCCACCCTTCAATCACGTCGGTGGTCAGCAGAAAGTCGGCGTTCTCCCGGGCCTGTCGCGCCACGTCGATCACGCATGCGGGACCAATGAAGCGCTCCACCGGGATGTTGTGCGTAGCATTCTGGGGGTAGTCCTTGCCGGTGACCCAGTGAATGGGCGCATCGAAATGCGTGCCGGTATGCTCGCCGCAGGAGATATTGTTCCAGTACCAGGCGGGCCCGCGCGAGTCATAGCGCGAGATCTCGTCGAGTGAAAATGGTTTCGACGGCGCAAATTGCGGCGGCAGCTTGATGATCGGCGTGTCCGCCCCCAGCGGCACCGTGAGGTCGATCACGCGGATGCCGCCCGTCATGATTCCGCCAACCAACTGCGCCAGAATCTGTGAGTAGTTCATGTTGCACCTGATAGTTGACACGTCAAGTAAAACTATAGCATACGCGCTGGTGCGATACTGCGCACGTTCCCTATCCGCGAGGCGACACGGGTGGCGTGGGTGAAGCGTCCGAAGCCGGCATGCTAGGACGCGGCGATGCAATCATGATCGCGCTCAGTGAACGGCGATCTGGACCCCATAGTTGAAACTGGTACCGCCGTTGTAAATCATGCAACCCGTGAGAACGCCCACGGGACCTACGCTGCATAAGTAAATATTGCCCGATGGGGCGATTGCATCATTTACGTAAGCCTGGTTGCCCTTGATGACGACATCCGTCGGCGAGACACCTGTGATGGAAGCCACGCAACCGGAAAGACTGCCGTCGGTATCGATCGAGCACACGCTCGTGGTCCCATTGCCTTGGTTCGCGATGTAGGCGTAGCTGCCCGATAGGGATATGCCGTCCACACCCGAGAATCCCGTGCCGGTGGGGGCGCAGCCGTACAGGCTGCCCGATACGCCAATCGCACACACATCGACGGTGTTGACGCCGGCCCCAATGTAGACATAGCTCGAGCCGGCCGCGATGCCGCTGGTCCCGGAACCCAAACTCTCGATGCAGGCGGACAAGCTGCCGTCGCCGTTGATGGAACAGGTGGTCACTCCGCCGGTGGGATCCGCATTTGTCGCGTACAGGGTGGTGCCATTGATGGCCAATTGCCACGGAGCGGAGAAACCACTGCCGGTGCTGGCACAACCCGACAAACTTCCATCGAGTCCGACGCTGCAGAGGTAGACCGCATGCTTGTTCCAGTCGGCGACATACGCAAAATTGTTGCCATTGAACACGATGCCTGTGGGCGCGCCGAAGACGCTGCCGCCCGTGGCTGCGCAGCTCGCCAATGTTCCATCAACGTTCAGGACGCAATAGTACAAAGAAGAGTTCCCGAGCTGTCCAACGTACAAGTGCGGCGGGGACCTCGCCGTATAGGGAATACTGACGGTACCGGTCTTGGCCGTGCCGGAGTCGTCGAAGTAGCTGTAGTTCAAGGACAGCGTGCTGCTGCCGATCACCGTGGGTGCATACGTCAGACCCAGCTGGCAGCCGGTGCCCACGGCGACATTCGAACAGGTAAAGGTGTTGGACGTGCTGGCCCAGCCGCTGGGCAGCGCAGCCAGACTGGATGTGACCGACAGGCCGCTCGCCGGATGGCCGTCGTCCGTAGCAAAGGTGACGTTGACGGCCGTGCTGCTGCCGGTGACAACGTCAAGTGCGGTCTTGCTCGGTGTCCCGACGATCTTGTCGTTCGTCGTCGCGCGGTACGCGATGGTCAGAGAACCCCCGGTACTAGGGGCGGACGCGTTGTCGACAAACACGTAATCGAGGGCCAGTGTGCCGCTGCCAAATGCTCCCGGGGCGTAGGTCAAATTCAGAACGCAGCCACTGCCGGTGCTGACCGATGCGCAAGTAAACCTACCCGGCCCGCTCCAGCTGGTAGGAAGCGTCGACAAGCTGCCCGAGATTCCGAATCCTGTAATGGCTCTGCCGTCGCTGGAGGTGAACGTGACGCTGATCGTCTGCTTGGTGCCAACGACGACGGAGACGATACCGGCGACTGAGGGCGTCGCAACCACTGAATTGTTGGTACCAGTGATTCCACTGCCGCCGCCAATCGGGTTGCCGGTAGGGTTGCCGCTGGTGTTTCCGGTGCCGTTGATCGAGATCTCGGAGCCGCTGCTCGTACCGTAGGAGCTGGATCCGCATGCGGATAGCAGCAATATCGAACAAACGCCGAGGAGGAGCAGTGAACGATGGCCTGGCAGCATGTCTTTCGACCGATTATCGAAGGACTACAAAGTTATGCCGGGACCCGCGGGTGGGGAATTAACTGCGTCACGCAACGCGATTTGCGTGCGACTAATGAACATAATGTGTGCGAGTAGCGGCCTATTCCCTACTTCGCCGGCGAATCCGAGGGATCTTTTAATGACCTGTCGTGACTCTTACGATCGGCAACACGACGAGCTCGCCGATCCAGATCCTTCTCGATTTCGGCCACGTTGACTTCGGGCACTCCGGCGAGCCGCGCGAATTCGTCGAATCTCGACAAACCGGCCAGCACGTCCTCGAGAATCCTGACCGGATCGGTAATTCCCCAGCGCCGAGCCATGTCTATCACGGTGATGCGAGACTCGATGAATCGTTGCTGTCCGAAGAACAGTACATGCTCTTGGTTCATATTGACATCCGGAAGCAGATCGTATGCCGGTGAAAGGCGATAACCGCCAGTGTCGTGCAACATCGCGAAATTCTTCAAGTGATCATCGGTATTGCCAGCCAGCCCGTTGAAGACGGCGTGCTTGAACAACCCGGCGAGGTCCTCGGACGGATTGGCCGAGTGCTTGCGCACGGCATCGGCCAAGTCATCGTAACCGGACACTGTGTAGTCGAGTCGCTCCCTGCACAGAGTCGACAGGCTGATCATGTGGTGGCGCCCACCTTCCCTAGTGACATCAAAGCGCCTGATCAATATCAGCTTCTTTGTACCGACATGGACTATGCGGGTGTCGGGCACCGGCATTCCTGCGGCCCGTGCGCAATCCATAACGGCTTTTTCTAGGCCGGTGATATCGAAGCGACCGTCGAGGATTTTGCTGGGAAATTTTGCAATCCAATCGCCGGCCTCGTCGGAGACGGTCACTTTGGGCCTGGCGCCGCCCGCGGTGGTCCCTGCTGCGAGCAGACGACGCAGGTGGAAATCGTCCACTGGGAGTCCGGCCTCGAACTTTTCCGCTGCGTCGAGCAGAGTTGCCAATGCGAGCGAGCTAGCTTGATCCACTAGTGCAGGTGGCGGAACCCCCTGCTCGATGAACTCGATGGAGCCCAGACCGTTGCGCGCGCGCAATGACAAGAGCAGCGAGTCAGCTCGTTGAGATAGCGGTAATCCATGCAGAAGTAGAGCGCGGCCCCACCGATCGGGCAAAGCGTCATTAAAGACGCTCAGGGGCGGATTGAGGTTGTAGCCTGAAAATGTTCCGCTCGAGAGGGAAAGGGACTCGGGATTCAGCGCGAACCGCCGCTTGGACTTGAGCCAGCTTCCGTCGTAGCGAAACTCTGCACGGTAGTGTCCGTTGGGAGCGGGATCGCCCATGGCCAGCACCCCGGCGATTTCGCGGCTGCCATCCTCGAGACGGACCACGATATCGAAGCGCTTCACGGAACGATTCTCCGGCGGGCGCGGACCCGTGCACGCTTGGAAGGCGCGGGAAGATCAAGCAGAGCGACAGCGCCTTTGAACGACTCACGCATATCTCCCAAGCGGTTCAAGGCCCAGCAGGCCGCCATCCAATGGCCCACTTGAACAGTGGGCTCACCCGTCTCGATGGCTTTGACCGTTGGTCGAGAGACGCCGATTCTGGATGCGAAGAGTTCTTGCGACTCACCCCTGGCGATTCGCAGATCACGGATTCGCTCGCCCAATTCAGTGAGTGTGAATGAGACTTCTTTAATGGTAATCATAAATTACGTTAATGGCCCAATTTTGGCTATAATGTAGCTCATAGATTACATTATTCTCTATACCTAGTCAGTCGCGAGTGCGGAACCAGCCGCTGATGCTCAGGCGATCGCACTGCGTCGGCAGCACCGCATGCTCGCGGCCGGGCGTGAGAAAACACACCAAGCGGCCGGCCAGCGGCTCAATATCCCGGTGGCCATCCACAGCATCGAAAATCCGCAACTCGCCGCCTGCCGCGGGTATCCAGTCCTCGTTCAAGTACAGCACCAGCGACACCCGGCGTTGCACGCGGCCCTGCGGCTGATCGACGTGGCGCGCGTAGCCGGCGCCCGGCGGATACCAGGCGTAGTGCAGCTCGAGCTCGAATAGCCCGAGCCCGCCTTCGCGATTCAGCTCCAAGCGCAGTTGCTCGAGTTGCTTCAACAATGTCTGTTCCGCCGGCCACAGCGGCGGGGTGATCCAGCATATGGAATCGCCGCGAATGTCCTCGCGACGCTGCAAGCTTCGGCCGCTGCCGATTCGGGCCGCATCGAAATCGCCGCGTGCACGGCGCAGCCGCGCACAATCCAGCAGAGGGCGGATCTGCGATGACGCCAGGAATCGATCCCGAACTGAAATGCCGTCGATGCTCAAGTCGGCATCAATGCTCACGGGCTTACAGCACGTACCCGCGCGGCATCAACGGCCGCGCCGCTGCGATCGTTGCGCCACGCCGCCGCGCCGTGCCGCCCTCTTCCGGCTCACGACCTTGTTCTTGTTGCCGGCCGCGCGGCCCGGCGCGCGCCGCGCAAGCTTGCGCGGTTTCTTGGCCGCCTCCAGCATGCTGCCGCGGCAGCTCTTGGCTCCGCAGCGGCACGCATAGATCTCATCGACATTGGGCGCATCGTCTTCGTCGCGCTGGATCTGGTAATCGTAGGACAGTTCTTCGCCGGGCTGTATGGTCCGAATCGCTTCGATGAAGATGCGCTTGTTCACGGTAGTGCTCTCGCAATTCGGATCGCAACCATGATTGATATACCGCGCCTCATTGCCGTTCACGCCGGCGTCGATCACGGTCTTCGCGTCCACCGTGAACAGAAACGTATGGTTATCGTTCGGATCCTTGTCCTCATAGCGCGCGTCCGCGCGCGCGTGGCTCACGCGGTCACCGAGGTACTCGATGATCGTCGTGCCCTTGCGGATGCGGCGCGCAGCGAAGACGCCATAGCCATGGATGGGGGAGTGTCGCACTTCGAACAAGGGAGTGCGGCGGCGCTTCGGGATCTTTTTCATACGGCGATGGGCGCCTTGATGGCGGCGTGGGAATGGTAGTCGAGAATTTCGAAATCCTCGAAGGAGTAGTCGAACAGGCTCGGGGGTTTGCGCCGGATCGCCAGCCGCGGCAGGGGGTACGGCGCGCGAGTCAGCTGCAGATCGGCCTGATCTAGATGATTCAGGTACAGATGGCAATCGCCGCCCGTCCAGATAAACTCGCCGGGCTCGAGCTCGCATTGCTGCGCCAGCATGTGCGTCAGCAAGGCGTAGGAGGCGATATTGAAGGGCACGCCGAGCAGCGCATCGGCGCTGCGCTGGTACAGTTGACAGGACAAGCGCCTGTCGGCGACGTAGAACTGGAACAGAGCATGACAGGGCAACAGCGCCATCTGATCCAATTCCCCGACATTCCACGCGCTTACCAGGATGCGCCGCGAATTAGGGTTGGTTCTCAGCTGTTCGACCACTCGCGCCAGTTGATCGATGGTGCGGCCGTCGGCGGTCGGCCAGCTGCGCCACTGCTTGCCGTACACCGGTCCCAAGTTCCCGTCCTCGTCCGCCCATTCGTCCCAGATGCTCACGCCGTGGTCGCGCAGATATTTGACGTTGGTGTCGCCGGTGAGAAACCACAGAAGTTCATGAATGATCGAGCGCAAATGCAGCTTCTTGGTGGTCACCAGCGGAAATCCGGCAGCGAGATCGAAGCGCATTTGATAGCCGAACACGCTCAACGTGCCGGTGCCCGTGCGATCGTCCTTGCGGGCGCCGTGCTGCCTGATATGACTCAGGAAATCGAGATACTGGCGCATTAAGCCTTCACTGCACCTAAATTGCCGGTCGCCGTGTTGCGCCGATAGGCATAAATCATCAGCCCCGCGCCGATGAAAATCATCGGCGTGGTCAACAGCATGCCCATGGTAAGCCAATCGCCGAGCAGATAGCCGATGTTCGCATCGGGCAGGCGCACCCACTCGACCGTGAACCGGGCGCATCCGTACACGACCAGGAACAGGCCGGTGGGCGCGAGCCGGGGCCGTGGCTTGCTCGTGAACCACCACACCACCGCGAACAAGACCAGCCCTTCGAGGCTTGCCTCATAGAGCTGCGAGGGATGACGCGCGATCAGCACACCGTCCGCATTGGGCACACCGAAACCCCAGGGCAGATCCGTCGGCTTGCCCCAGAGCTCGCCGTTGATGAAATTACCGAGGCGGCCGGCCAGGAGACCGATGCCCGGCAGCGGAGCCAGGAAATCGCAGACGTCGGGATATCGCTTGCGCTTGACCCGCGCGAAGACCCAGGCCGCGACCAGCACGCCGGTTATTCCGCCGTGAAAGGACATGCCTCCGTCCCAGATATGAAACGCGTTCAGCCAATTCTCGGCGATCACGTCGTGGCCGTAGAAGATGCACCACCCCGCTCGACCGCCGACGATGACGCCGATCGCGGAGTAGAAAATCAGGTCATCGATATCGAGCGCCGTCCAGGTCGAACCCGGCTGCCGCGAACGGTATCGCGCCAGCCACCAGGCGACGACGAACCCGATGAGGTACATGATCCCGTACCAATGGACACGCAAGGGTCCGAAACCGAATATCGGACCGATCGAAATGGCAATGGGGTTGATATGCGGGTAGGTCAGCATACGCGCTACTTTAAACTCTCATTCACCCGACAGAAATAGGCCTTCAAATACCGGGTCTCGGGAATGGCAGGATGCACCGGGTGGTCCGGCGCCTGGCCTCCGACTTCCAGGATCTGCAGATGCTTGTCGGCCGCCCTCGCCGCCTTGGCGATGGCATCCTGCAAGTCCTCGAAACTCACATGATAGGAGCAGGAGCAGGACACCAGCACGCCGTCGTCGGCGATCACCCGCATCGCCAGTTGGTTCAAGCGCTTGTAGGCGGCCAGCGCCTTGGGTAAATCCTTCTTACGCTTGGCAAACGCCGGCGGATCGATGACGACGACATCGAATCGCGCGCGCTTCTTCGCCAAATCCTCCAACACATCGAAGGCGTCGCCCCGGAGCGTGGTGAGTCTGCCGCCGTTACCTTCGTGGGCGCGATTGCGTTGGGCGTTGCTCGCGGCCAATTCCAGCGCGGCCGCGGAACTGTCGACGCACAGCACCTCGGTCGCACCGCTGTGCGCCGCGCGCACACCCCAGGCTCCGACGTAACTGAACACATCCAATATTCGCGCGCCCTTACGTACGTATTTTACGAGGTTCCGGCGGTTGACCGCTTGATCGAAGAACCATCCGGTTTTCTGTCCCTCTGCGAAGGGCACCTGAAACTCGAGACCGTCCTCCAAGACCCGCCCTAACTCGTCGAACTCGCCCTTGGCGGCCTCCACATAGCTGGGGAGGCCCTCCATTTCGCGAGTGGAGCCGTCATTCTTGAAGAGCAGCGCCTCGCAATGCAGAACTTGCTCCAAGGCTTGCTGAATTTGCGATTTCAGCATTTCCATCCCGGCGGTCCCGATCTGTACCACGCAGGAAGAACCGTAGCGGTCGACCACCAGCCCCGGTAAGCCGTCGGACTCGCCGTACACCAAACGATAATAGGGCTTTGGATACAATCGCTCGCGTAAGGCAAGCGCCCCGCGAATTCTCCTCGCCAGCCAGTCCACATCGGGAAGCTGCCAGGTCTCCAGCATGCGCGCACTGATCAGCGACTGCGGATTGACGTACCCCAGCCCCAATGCCCGGTCGTTGTGCGCCAGCACACGCACCAGCTCGCCCGCCCTGAACTTGGGTAACGGGGTTTGCTGGGCATCGACTTCGTTGCTGAAGACCCACAGATGTCCGGCGTGCAGACGGCGATCTTCATTGCGTTTCAAGCGGAGGACGGGCAACTCTGCCGCCAACTTAAGGTCAGACATGGGAAGTACTTCGGATATATTGTTGCGCATTCTAACCGACGCGGAGCTGTAACATGCAGCGCAATCGCCTTGCCGCGGAAACCAGTCCGTACCTGTTGCAGCATGCCGATAATCCCGTGGATTGGTATCCCTGGGGAGAGCAAGCGCTGCTCGCGGCCAAACTCGAGAACAAGCCCATTCTCTTGTCCATCGGCTACTCGGCCTGCCACTGGTGCCATGTCATGGCGCACGAATCCTTCGAAGATCCACGCACCGCCGCCTTGATGAATCAGTTGTTCGTCAACATCAAGGTGGATCGCGAGGAGCGTCCCGACCTGGACAAGATCTACCAGGTGGCGCAGCAGCTGATCACTCATGGCTCCGGCGGCTGGCCGCTGACCATGTTCCTGACTCCGGCCGAACAGGCGCCCTTCTTCGGCGGCACGTACTTTCCGAAGGAGCCCCGCCATGGGATGCCTGCGTTCAGCGATCTGCTGCGGCGCGTGGCCGAGTACTATCGCGACCACGGTGAAGAGATCGCCGAGCAAAACCAGCAATTGAAACTCGCGTTCGCGAGCCTTGCGCCGGAACCGGCGCCCGATCAGGTCACCTTGGACGCATCTCCGCTCGGCGAGGCGCGCACCGCTCTCGAGCGCTCTTTCGACGCACGATTCGGCGGGTTCAGCCAAGCCCCAAAATTTCCGCACCCGGGCAGCATCGAGCGCTGCATGCGGCAGTGGCACGGTACATCGACCTCGACCAGCCCGGATCTCAAGGCCCTGTACATGGCGAGCCTCACCATGACGCGCATGGCGGAGGGTGGAATTTACGACCAGCTCGGCGGCGGATTCTCACGCTATTCCGTCGATGGCCGGTGGATGATTCCGCATTTCGAAAAAATGCTCTATGACAATGGCCAATTGCTGTGCGAATTCTCACGCGCGTTCCTTGCGACCGGCGAGGCGCTGTTCGCGCGCATCGCCGGTGAGACCGCGGATTGGGTACTCCGGGATATGCGCTCGCCCCAGGGCGGCTTTTACTCCAGCCTCGACGCGGATTCCGAGGGCCACGAGGGAAAATTCTATGTATGGACCCGGGCCGAGGTCCAGGCGCTGCTGACGCCGCAGGAATATGCCGCATTTTCGCGCCGTTTCGGTTTGGATCGAAGCGCCAATTTCGAGGGCGAATGGCATTTGCACACCTATGAATCGATCGACGCCATTGCGGCAGCGCTCGGCGAACCGACGCAGGCCGTCGCGGCGTTGATCGCGTCGGCGCAGGCCAAATTATTGAAAGTGCGGGAGCTTCGGGTATGGCCGGCGCGCGATGAGAAAATTCTCACCGCGTGGAACGCGCTGATGATCAAGGGACTCGCGATTGCGGCGCGGGTGCTGCATCGGCACGACTTGGCCGATGCCGCCACCGCGGCCGTCGACTTCGTACGCCACTCCCTGTGGCGTGACGGCCGGTTGCTCGCGACCTACAAGGACGGGCGTGCGCACCTGCCGGCCTACCTCGATGATCATGCCTTTCTCGCCGATGCGCTCATCGAGCTATTGCAAACCCGCTGGCGCAGCAGCGACTTGCAGTTCGCACGGCAGCTGACCGATGTCCTGTTGTCGCAGTTCGAGGATGAG
>Ga0137404_10002643_pt1 | contig 11908 bp, 10 predicted proteins | sample CZOMad2_1_16fung_FD_108285 | JGI IMG/M metagenome (GOLD analysis project Ga0137404, IMG submission 108285) | Vadose zone soil fungal communities from Angelo Coast Range Reserve, California, USA - CZOMad2_1_16fungal (Illumina Assembly) | ecosystem: Environmental > Terrestrial > Soil > Vadose...
ACCAGTCGCGCGTGGCCACCCCGGGAGCGGCCGCCCGCGCGGGCGCCCACTACCTCGTGGTGGGCCGGCCCGTCACGGCGGCCCCGGAACCCGCCCGCGCGGCGGAGGCCATTCTGGCCGAGATCGGCGGATGAGCCCCACCGTCACCCATCGCGACCTCATGCAGCGCCTGTTCGAGATCGGGGCGCTCCGGTTCGGGGAGTTCACGCTGAAGTCGGGTATCCGGTCGCCCTTCTACGTGGACCTCCGCGTGGTGATCTCTCATCCCGACGTGCTCGCGCGCATCGGGGCACTGATGGCGGAAGCGGTGGGCCATTGCCGCGTGGACCGGATCGCCGGCATCCCCTACGCGGGCCTGCCCCTGGCGGTGGCGACCAGCCTCGCCGGCGGTGTCCCTCTCGTCTACCCCCGGCGCGAGGAGAAAGGTTACGGCACCAAGCGGCGGATCGAGGGGACCTTCGCCCCCGGCGAGCACGTGGTGGTGATCGACGACATCATCACCGACGGGGCGAGCAAGTTCGAGGCGATCGAGCCGCTGGAGTCGGCGGGACTGGTGGTGCGGGATCTGGTCATCCTCATCGACCGGGAGCAGGGCGGCCGCGAGCGCCTGGCGGAGAAGGGCTACACCCTGCACGCCATCCTGACCATCTCGCAGTGCTTCGACGAGCTGGCCCGCGTGGGTCTCGTCGAGGCCTCCGTGATCGAGCGCGCGCGGGAGTTCGTGCGGGTCAGTCGGTTCGCCTGATGCTGCGGGGCCCGGACGCCGTGGGCGAGATCGTCCTGGACGCCGAGGCCATCCGCGCCGAGGTCGCCCGGCTCGGCGCCCAGATCTCCGCCGACTACGCGGGCCGCCGGCCCCACCTCGTGGGTGTGCTCAAGGGCGCGGCGGTGTTCATCGCGGACCTCGCGCGGGCGCTGACCATCCCGGCCACGCTCGACTTCATCTCCATCGTGCCCTACGCGCAGGCGAGCGTGTCCGGGGTGGTGCGGATCCGCAAGGACCTCGACGATCCCATCGAGGGCAAGGACGTCATCGTGGTGGAGGGGATCTGCGCGAGCGGGCTCAGCCTGTCCTATCTCCTGCGCAACTTCGAGACGCGCCGCCCCGCCTCCCTGCGCATCTGTGCCTTCCTGGTGAAGCAGCGGGCCCGGCCGGTGGAGGTGAAGGTGGACTACGCGGGGCGGGAGATCTCCGACGCCTTCGTGGTGGGCTACGGGCTCGACGCGGGCGAGCGGTACCGCAATCTCCCCTACGTCGCGCGCCTCCCCTGAGCGCGGCCGCGGCGCGCCGCCCGCGCCTAGACCCCCAGCCAGCGCGCCTTGGTCGCATGGTCCCGGGCGAGCGCGGCGGGCGCGCCGTCCCAGACGATGCGTCCCTTGCTCATGAGGTAGATCCGGTCGGCCGCCCCGAGTGCGAAGGCGAGGTTCTGCTCCACCAGGAGGATCGAGGCGCCGGAGGCACGGAGCTCGGCGAGAATTAGCGCCATCTCGCGCACGAGCACGGGGGCGAGGCCCTCGGACGGCTCGTCCATGAGGAGGAGGTCGGGATTCCCCACCAGCGCCCGGCCGGTGGCCAGCATGCTCTGCTCGCCGCCGGAGAGCTTGCCCCCGCGGTGGCGGAGCCGCTCGCGGAGCCGCGGAAACAGCGCGAGGACGCGCGGAGCGTCCCAGCCGCGCCCTCCCGGGCGCGCGCCGACCTGGAGATGCTCGCGCACCTCGAGAGAGGGAAACAGGCGCCGGCCCTGGGGGACGAGGCGGATCCCGCGGCCGGCGATGACGTGCGCGGGCAGCCGCGTGATGTCTTCGTGCCGATAGCGCACCGTTCCCGTTCGCGCCGGGGTCAGGCCGCAGATGGCGCGGATCAGGGTGGTCTTGCCCACGCCGTTGCGCCCGAGCAGGGCCACCACCTCGCCCTCGCCCACGCGGAGCGACACGCCCTGGATGATCTGCGAGTCGCCGTAAGCCACGTGGACATCGTCGAGCTCAAGCATGGCTCGCTCCCAGATAGGTCTCGGCCACGCGCGAGTCGCGCCGGATCTCCTCCGGGCTCCCTTCCGCCAGCACCCGACCCTGGTGGAGCACCACGACGCGATCGGCGAGGTCCAGCGCCACGTCCATGTCATGCTCGATGAAGAGCAGGGTGAGGTCCCGCGGAAAGCGCCGGATGATGGCCGCCACCGTCGCGGTCTCGGCGGGCGAGAGCCCGGCGGTGGGCTCGTCGAGCAGGAGCACGCGCGGCCGGACGCCAAGGGCGAGGATGAGCTCCACCTGCCGCTGCTCGCCGTAGGAGAGAAGCCGGGTGGGCATGTCCTGCCGACCAGTGAGATCCCACTCCGCGAGGAGGGCGAGGGCGCGCTCGCGGAGATGCGGGAAGGCGGCCTGGGGGCGCAAGAACGCGAAGCGCGCGGGATCCCGCCCCTGCACGGCGAGGAGCACGCTGTCGAGCACGGTGAGCCCGGGAAAGAGCGTGGTGATCTGGAAGGTGCGCCCGAGCCCGCGCTGGGCGCGGGCATGCGGCGCCAGCCTCGTGACGTCCTCGCCGTGAAGGTGGATCCGCCCGCTCGCCGGGCGCAGGAGCCCGGTGATGGCGTTGAAGAGCGTGGTCTTGCCGGCACCGTTGGGCCCGAGGATGACGAGGCGCTCGCCCGGCCGTGCCTCCAGCGACACGTCGTCGAGGGCCCGGAGGCCGCCGAAGTCGTGCGTGAGCCGGCTGACCTCGAGCGCGCTCACGCCGAACCCGTCTTCCGCCGGCGCGCGAATCCCACGATGCCCTCCGGGGCGAAGAGGGTCACCGCCACGTAGACCACGCCCAGCACCAGCAGCCAGCGCGGGGTATAGGCGCTCACCGCGTTCTCGAGGTAGACGATGACGGCGCTCCCCAGCGCCGGGCCCAGGAGGGTCCCCGCGCCGCCCAGGATCACCATGATGAGGGCGGACGCGGAGAAGACGATGCTGAGATAGGCCGGGCTCACGAAGCCGTTGTAGTAGACGAAGAGGTTGCCGGCCAGGCCGGCGAAGAGTCCCGCGAGGACGAAGGCCACGTACTTGTAAAGCCAGGTGTTGTAGCCGAGCACCTCCATGCGGCGCGCGCTCTCGCGAATGCCGACGAGGGCGTGTCCGAAGGGCGAGCGCGCAATGAGCCCCAGCACGGCCACGCTGCCCGCGAAGCAGACGAGCACCAAGTAGTAGAAGCGCGGGCCGGCGGCCAGGCTCAAGGGCAGGCCGGCGGCGGGGCGGGGCACGCCGGGCAGGCCGTCGTCGCCGCCGGTGAGCCAGCGCCACCCGAAGGCGACGCCCCAGAGTACCTGGGCCAGGGCCAGCGTGATCATGAGGAGGTAGGAGCCCTCGGCGCGGAGCGCGAGGAGGCCGAAGAGCGCCGCCGCCACCATCGCCGCGGCGAGGCCCAGGGCCATGTCCACCCAGAAGTTGTCCCAGACGCGCACGGCCAGGAGCCCGACGGTATAGGCGCCCACCCCGAAATAGGCGGCATGGCCCAGCGAGGGCAGGCCGGCATACCCGAGGGAGAGGTTCAGGCTCATGGCGAAGATAGCGAAGATCAGCATCTTGGTGAGGAGGTCGAGCTGATAGGACGACAGCGCGAGCGGGAGCAGCGCGAGCGCCGCCACCGCTCCGCCCGCGCGCGCGATCATCGGCCCCCGAAGAGACCGGTGGGGCGCACGGCGAGGATGATGGCCATGGGCGCGAAGATGGTGAAGAGCGCGAGCTCGGGAAAGCGTGCCTTGCCGAAGGTGTCGAGGAGGCCCACGAGGAGGGCGCCCACGAAGGCGCCCTTGAGGCTGCCGAGCCCGCCGATGATGACGACCACGAAGGCGAGGAGGAGGATCTCGAAGTCGGCGCCGGGATAGACGCCGAGCATGGGGCCGCCGATGATCCCGCCGAGCGCGGCCAGCGCCGCGCCCAGCGCGAAGACCACCGTCGAGAGGAGGGAGACGTTGACGCCGGTGGTCCGCGCGATCTCGGCGTCGTCGATGGCGGCGCGGATCATGGCGCCGAAGCGCGTATGCTCCTGGAGCAGCCAGAGGGCCACCCCCACCGTCGCCCCCACCCCGATCACGAAGAGCCGATAGGCCGGGAAGAAGAAAGAACCCACGCGCACCGCGCCCGAGAGCGCCTCCGGCCGCGGCAGGGTCTGCGGAGTGCCGCCCCAGATCCAGAGCGCGAGGTCCCCGATGATGAGCAGCATGCCGAAGGTGAGGAGGGCCTGGGGCAGCTCAGCCCGCGGCACGCGGCGCAGGAGCACCCGCTCCATGAAGATCCCCACCGCCGTCACCACTGCCGTGCCCGCCACCGCGGCGAGGAGGAGGCTGCCGGTGCCCCGGGCCACCGACAGCGCGACGTAGGCGCCGAGGAGGTAATAGGAGCCGTGCGCGAGGTTGAGGATGCGCATGAGGCCGTAGATCAGCGAGAGACCGGCGGCGAGGAGGAAGAGCAGCATGGCGAAGGAGACGCCGTTGAGGATCTGGATGAGGTAGAAGCTCACCTCCACCTGGCGCGGCTCAGCCTAGCTCTTGTTCCACCAGCCCCAGGTCGCCTCCTGCGAGACGGACGGGATCCGGTCGATCACCGCGTTCACGATCCGCGGCCCCTGCTTCTCCGTCCGCGTCACCAGGATGGGCGCGATCACCTGGCGATAGGCGTCGAACTGCACGGCGCCCCGCGGCAGCTTGATCCTGGCGAGGGCGCCGCGCAGGGCCTCCCGCACGCGCACCCGGTCGGAGAGATCCCCCTTGAGTGTCTCGAGGGCCTCGACGATCAGCATGGCCGAGGCCCACCCGCCCTCGCTGTACCGGCTGGGCCAGATCTTATGCGCTGCCTCGTAGTCGCGCACGAAGGCCCGGTTCTCCGGGTTGTCCACCGCGGCGCTGTAGCCGTGCATGGTGACGATGCCCAGCGCGGCGTCGCCCATGGCGGGCAGGACGGTGTCGTCGGTGAGGACGCCGTGGCCGGTGAGCGGCAGGCGGCCGGCGAGCCCGTACTCCTTGTACTGCTTCACGAACCGGATGGCGTCCGCCCCCGCGAACCAGGCGTAGACCGCGTCGGCCGAGAGCGAGCCGGCCTGGGCGAGGTACGGCGCGAAGTCCGGGGTGTTCAGCGGCGCGTAGATCTCCTTGACGATCTCGCCGCCGGCGGCCTTGAAGCCCGCCATGAAGGCCTCCACCGCGTGGCGGCCGGCCACGAAGTCGGTGGCCATGATGATGACCTTGCGGTACTTGGTGTTCTTCACCATCCACGCGCCCATGGGGTAGTTCGACTGGTCGGTGGTCTCGGCGAGGCGGAAGATGCTGGGCGAGGCCTGCTGCGGCGAGGTGAGCACCCGGGTGAACGCCACCGGCACCACCAGCGGCGTGCCCTGCTCGTGCACGTAGTTCCGGATGGCCAGCGCGACCACGCTCGACACCGGGCCCACGAGGAAGTCCGCGCGATCCCGCTCCACCAGCTTCTTGAGCTTGGTGATCCCCACGTCCGGCTTGGCCTCGTCATCCTCCTTGAGAAGCTGCACCTCCCGCCCGCCCGCGCGCCCGCCGACTTTCTTGAGGAACAGCTCGATGCCGTTGGTGACGTCGGTCCCCTGCACCGAGAGCACGCCCGTATAGGGCAGGAGGAGGCCGACCTTCACGGCGGGCGCCTGCGCGAGCGCGGCGGCGGGGGCCAGCGCGGCGACCGCGCACAGCAGGAGGGACAGAGATCGGCTCATGAATGGTCTCCTCTCGGCGGATCGGGAGTCCGTCCCACGGCGGGAGGGTATCACACGGAGATGGCGGGCTAGCCGTTCCCGCGCAGCTTCGGATCCCAGGCGTCACGCAGCGTGTCGCCGAAGAGATTGAAGGCGAGCACCGCCAGGCTGATGGCGAATCCGGGGAAGATGGCCAGCCAGGGCGCCTGCTCCATGAAGGCGCGGCCGGTGCTGCTCAGCATCAGCCCCCAGGAGGGCGTGGGCGGCTGAGTGCCCACCCCGAGAAAGGACAGGGTGGCCTCGATGAGGATGGCATTGCCGAGCCAGATCGACGCGATGATGAGGATGGGCGCGGTCACATTGGGCAGGATGTGGCGGCCGAGTATGGAGAGGTGGCGGCACCCGAGCGCCTGCGCGGCTTCGACGTAGCGGTTCTGCTTCGCGGACAGCACGGCGCCGCGCACGATGCGCGAGTTGCCGGGAACGATCACGATGGCGATGGCCACCATGGCATTGGTCGTGTTCGGCGTCAGCACGGACACGATGGCCAGCGCGAGGATGAGCCCGGGAATGGCCTGGATCGCGTCCATGAGCCGCTGGAGGGCGAGATCGAGGCGCCCCTCCCAGTAGCCGCAGGCGAGGCCGATGAGCATGCCGGCCACCGTCCCGATTCCCACCGCGAGCAACCCCACCCAGAGCGAGATGCGGCTCCCGTAGATGATGCGGCTGAGGACGTCGCGGCCGATATCGTCGGTGCCGAAGAGATGGACGCGGCTGGGCGCGGCCAGACGAATCTCGGGATGGGTTTCCAGCGGATCGTAGGGCGCGAGAACGTCGGCGAAGACCGCGGTGAGGACCAGCAGGACGATGAGGGCGCCGGAGACGGCGCCGAGGGGCTTGCGTCGGAGTATGGCCCAGAGCGTCGGTCGATACGTGAGGGGCGCCGCCCCCACCTCCGGGATGGCGAGCGCGGGCGCGGCCACCGAGGTCGCCGACGCGGAGGAACGGTCACCGTTCACGGGGTGACGGCCTCAACCGTACCGGATGCGCGGATCCAGCCACGCATAGGTCATGTCCACCAGGAGATTGAGCGTGACGAGGGTGCCCGCCACCAGCATGACATTGGTCTGCACCACCGGGTAGTCGCGGTAGGCGATGGCCTCGACGGTGAGCCGTCCCATGCCCGGCAGCGCGAAGATCGTCTCCACCACCACCGCTCCCGCCAGGAGCACGCCGAGCTGGCCGCCCACCACCGTCACCACCGGGATCAGCGCGTTCTTGAGCGCGTGCTTGTAGACTACGATGCGTCCCGCCAGCCCCTTGGCCCAGGCGGTGCGGACATAGTCCTCGCGCAGGACCTCCAGCACGGTGGAGCGCGTCATGCGCATGGTCGCGGCAGCGAGGCGGAAGCCCAGCACGGCCGCGGGGAGGAGGAATTGCTGGAGGTTGCGGCCCGGCGAGTCCCAGAAGCTCGTGTAGCCGATGGGGGGAATCCAGTGGAACCAGATGGCGGCGAAGGTGATCACCAGAGTGCCCAGCCAGAAGTCGGGCAGCGAGAGCCCGGACACCGCGACCATACGTCCCGCGTAGTCGGATGCCGTGTCTTGCCGGGTGGCGGACAGGACGCCGATGGGCACCGCGATGGCGATCCCCAGCACCATGGCGAGGAGGGTCAGCTCGAGGGTGACGGGAATCGCCTTCCGCAGGCTGACCACGATGGGCTCGCCGGTGAACAGCGAGTCGCCGGGGGAGAGGCTGACCATCTGCCAGACCCAGACGAGATACTGCTCGTGGTAGGGAAGATCGAGGCGAAGGTCCTTGCGAACCTTCGCCAGCTCCTTCTCCCCGATATTCCCGGACTCCGCCATCAGGACGGTGAGCGCGTCGCCCGGCATGACCCGCATCAGCCCGAAAACGATCAGCGAGGAGAGGAAGAGCACCGGAACCGCCAGCAGCGCCCGGCGCAGCACGTACTTGTACAGAGGCCGCCCCCTTGCGTCCCCAGCCCTACTTGTCGAGCCAGACCCTGGCCATGTGGGGAGAGCCGTAGCCGTCGGTGCGCCGGAGGGCCAGGGCGGCTCCATTGCGCATGTGCGGCTGGAAGACCAGGAACCCGTTGTCGTAGGGCATCCACAGCCGCGCCACCTGGTCGAACTCCCGGTCCACGATCTTCTTGGTGATCACGCGCTGCTCCTTCACGTCGGGCGTCTGCCTGAGCTTGGAGGACAGCTCGTCGATCTGGGGATCGTTGACACGGAAGAAGTTCTTGGTGGACTTGGAGTGCATGTACTGGTAGGTCCGCTCGTCGATGCCCACCGCGTGGCCCGACTGGAACCCCCACGAGAGCCCTTCCCACTTCAAGTCGGCGTAGCGCCCGTAGTAGGTCGTGTAATCCATCTTGGTGATCTTGACGTCGATATTGAGGTTCTTCTTGAGATCCGACTGTACGAGCTGGACCTGGGACGTCATCTGCGGAAAGTACTCGTAGTAGAAGAGCGTGGTCGAGAAGCCGTTGGGGTGTCCCGCTTCGGCGAGGAGCTTCTTGGCCTCCGCCGGCTTGTACTGCCACCACGGTCCGAACTGAGCCGCCGTCGGCGCCTTGTCCTGGTAGTAGATGTAGGGCACGCCCCAGCCCAGGATGCCGTGGCCCTCGAACACGGTGTCCACCTGCTTCTGCCGGTCGATGGCCATGGCGATAGCGCGGCGCACCCGCACGTCGTTGAAAGGGGGCTTGTCCTGCGCCATCGCCACGCCGAATGGCGTCAGCGTGTTGTGATAGGACTGCGCGACGAGGTTGGGATTGGTCTTGCGGAGCACCTCCACCTCGGAGGGGCTCGACACGTGGATGAAGTCGGCCTGGCCGGTGCGAAATGCCGCGGTGCGGGTGGCCGCGTCGGGCGTGGACAGGATGATGTACTCGTCGACATAGGGGCGGCCCTTGTCGAAGTAGTCGGGGTTGCGCGTCAGGACCACGCGCACCTTGCGATTGTGCTCCTTGAGGATGAAGGGCCCGGTGCCGATCAGGCGCTTCTTGAGGTCTCCGTCCTCCTCCAGCACCTCGCGCGAGAAGATCACCGTGATCGGCTCCGCCAGCGACTGCGGAACGAACACGTTGGGCGTGTGCATGTGGAGGCGCACGGTGTACTTGTCCGGCGTCTCGACTCCCTCGATCTCCTTGAAGTTGAACGTCTGGACACCTTCCTTGGCATAGGCCTCGAAACAATACTTGATATCGGCGGAGGTCAGCTCGCGGCCGTTGAGCGGCGGCACGTTCTGCCACTTCACGCCCTGCCGCAGCTTGAAGGTCCAGATGCGATAGTCGGGGCTGGCCGACCAGGACTCCGCGAGGTCGCCCTTGAGCCCGATGTCGACCGGATTGCTTGCCTCCTCGACGAAGGTGTACCGCACCAAGCGGCTGCTCGTGAGGCCGGCGAACTGGTAGAGCCCAACCGACTGGGTCATCCGCGGATCGAGCATCGGCGGATCCCAGGCCGACGCTCGGGTGAGCGTCCCGCCCCGCTTGGGCGGCTTGGTGCTGGGGGGAATCCACTCGGGATAGGATCCGGCTTGCGCGGCGGCTCGGTGATGGGGAGCGCCCAGCGCGAGCGCGCCCACCCCGACCCCGGTCCAGCCGGCGCGGTGGAGGAACTGGCGGCGGCTTACCTGCTTCCCGTCAACCTTCGGGCCCCGATCCTTGGTAGACATCCTGGCTCTCCTCCTGGTCCGGTCACGAAGGAAGATGCACTGGACTAGCAATCGCCGAGCGGACGGAGCGGTCAGAACCAGCTTCAGGCCACGAGTCGCGGCGAAATTCCCATACACCCTCTACCTTGTCAAGCGGGCCGGTACTCCTCGGGGGCGATGGCGTACTGGCGCATCTTGGCGTGCAGCGTCTTGTAGTCGGTTTTGAGCACGCGGGCCGCCGCGCTCTTGTTGCCACGGCTCGCCCGCAGCGCTTCCCGGATGGCCTGCTGCTCGGCCTCGGCGGCGCCCAGCTCGGCCAGCTCGCGGAGGGACAGCCCGCCGGCGGACGAGCGCGACGAGCCCATCTCCGAGCGCCGCCCGCGAGGCCAGAGGTGATCGGGCTCCACCACGTCCGCGCAGCGCACCACCGCGCGGTGCATCACGTCGCGCAGCTCGCGTACGTTCCCGGGCCAGGCATGCGCGAGGAGGAGCTGCCAGGCGGCCTCGGAGATTCCCCGAAGCGGCCGGCCCCGCTCCATGGCGGTTTCCTCGGCGAAGCGGCCCGCCAGCACCATGATGTCTTCGCGCCGCTCGCGCAACGGGGGTACGGTTACCCGCATCTCGCCCAGGACCGCCGCCAGGTCCTGCCGAAGGCGGCCCGCGCGCACCTCGCCCTCGAGCGGAGCACGCGCGGCCGCGACCACGCGCGCGGTCACCGAAAAGGAGCGGGAGCCGCCCAGCGGCTGGGTCTCCCCCTCGCGCAGAGCGCGCAGCAGCCGCGTCTGGGCCGGCCCCGGCAGCGCGGTCAGCTCATCCAGGAAAAGCGTGCCGCCGGCGGCCCGGGACAGCAACCCCTCGCGGCTTCCCTCGACGCCGCGCGCGGCGCCCCGTTCCCAGCCGAACAGCTCGGGCTCCACCAGCGACTCCGAAGTCGCCCCGCAGTCCAGGGTGACGAAGGGGCGGCCGTGGCGCGCGCTCTCCTGGTGGATGATGCGCGCTACCAGCTCCTTGCCCGTCCCGGACTCGCCCTCGATGGCGAGATGGCCGGACGACTCGGCGGCGGCGAGGCACTGGGCCATGAGCCGCGTCACCTCCGCGCTGGGTCCCATGAGGCGGCGCAGCGAGCCCACCGGGCCCGACTCGCGCTCGAGCTGCTCCACCCGCGCGACGAGGCGCCGCCGCTCCAGCGCGCGCTGCACGGTGAGGACGAGCTCGTCCTTGACGAACGGCTTGGTCAGGTAGTCGTAAGCCCCGAGGCGCATGGCCTCCACCGCCTTGGGAATTTCGACGAAGGCGGTGAGGATGATGACGCTGGCTTCGGGATCCACCGCGCGGATCTCCGCCAGCGACTCCATGCCGCCCATGCGGGGCATGGCGAGATCGAGGAGCACGACCGAGGGCCGCTCTCGACCATACGCCTCGGCGGCGGCGGCGCCGTCCTCGACGCTGACCACCCGCCACCCTTCCGCGCTGAAGATGTCCCCGAGGAGGGAGCGCATCTCGGGCTCGTCGTCCACCACGAGCAGGGTGGTCCCGCGCGCATCCGGCATGGTCCGAGAGTACCGCGGCGGGGAGGGGGGCGCGACCCCGTCCCCGCCGGGTGGGGCGTCAGGCCTTCTGCTGGATGGCGCGGAGGACACGATCGGGCTGGAGCGGCACCTGCCGGACCCGCGCCCCGGTGGCGGCGAAGATGGCGTTGGACAGCGCGGGCGCGATGGTGGTCGCGCCGGGCTCGCCCACGCCGGTGGGATACTCGGTGCTCTGGACGACGTGCACCTCGACCACGTCGGGCACGTCGCTCATGCGGAGGACCTGGTAGGTGTCGAAGTTCTTCTGCTCCAGCGCGCCCTTGGCCACGGTGCCCTTCTCCTTGAGCGCGTTGGAGAGGCCGAAGAGCAGCGAGCCCTCCACCTGGGAGCGCACGCCGTCTGGGTTGACGACGATGCCGCAATCCACCGCGCAGATGATCTTCTCGACCTTCACGTTGCCGGTGGCGGGATCCACCCGCGCCTGGATGGCGGTGGCGGTCCAGGTCGGGGTCTTCTTCTCCTGCGCGGACACGCAGGCGATGCCGCGGCCCACGTTGGCGGGTAACGGGGTGCCCCAGCCGGACCGATCCGCCACGAGACGGAGCACGTTGGCGAGCCGGGGCGCCCCGCCGAGCATGTCGAGGCGATACTTCACGGGATCCACCTTCGCGAGATTCGCCAGCTCGTCCACCATGGTCTCGACGGCGAAGAAGGTGTAGTTCGGCGCCACCGCGCGCACGTAGCCGACCGAGATGCCCGTCTCCGCCCGCACCCCGCGCACCACCTGGTTGGGGATGTCGTAGACGTGGTCGGCCCCGTTGAGCGCGAAGTCGTCGAGGCCCTGCTTGTTGAGGAAGTCTGGCCCCCAGCGGCCACCGGGGTGCCCGGCGACGCGCCATCCAGCGGGGCCGGGCCGCGGCGCCGCGGTCGGCGCGTGACCCGGCCGGCGGAAGATCAGGGCAGGCCGGCCCGCACCATCGCGAGATAGGCTCGCACTAGG
>Ga0137404_10002646_pt1 | contig 11899 bp, 8 predicted proteins | sample CZOMad2_1_16fung_FD_108285 | JGI IMG/M metagenome (GOLD analysis project Ga0137404, IMG submission 108285) | Vadose zone soil fungal communities from Angelo Coast Range Reserve, California, USA - CZOMad2_1_16fungal (Illumina Assembly) | ecosystem: Environmental > Terrestrial > Soil > Vadose zone...
AGCGTGATGGAAAGCCTCGGTGCGACTGTCGTTGACGTTGATACGGGGGACGTATTCGCTTACAACGGCGACGAGTTCACAGCGTTGCTGTATGAATTTAGAGCGCAAATCGCGGACTATCTCGCGACGCTCACGCACACCGATATGCACACGTTGGCAGACCTGATTGCGTTCAACGACGCGCATTGTGTGCAAGAGATGCCCTACTACGACCAGGACGTATTCTTATTGTCGGAACAGTTCCCAGGTTATCCGAACGATCCCGCCTACATCGCCGCGCGAACGCATGCCCGCACTGCCGCGCGCTCTGGCATTGATAGTGTAATCAACTCGGGTGTCGATGCGATCGTCGCTCCGCACTTGACTAACTCGACCGGACCCGCAGTGGCGGGTTATCCAAATCTATCGATACCGGTGGGCATTCGCGATAGCGGCCGGCCGGCGGGAATGCTCATGTACAGCACTTTCCTGCATGAACCGCAGCTAGTCGGCTTCGGCTACGCGTTGGAGCAGGCGTTAAATGTGCGGCAGCAGCCGCAATTCCTCGGCTCGATTATCCCGATCCCGAACGGCGGATTTTGCACCGGCCATCAGAATCATGGTCAACCGCATCTGCCGCACGGCAAGATCTTCTAAGATCGCGATGCTTCAGTCTTGAGCACGCGAGCAGAATGACCATTCTGCTCGCGTGACAATCTTCCTCGGCTGCGGGTTTGCTGCAAAGTACCGCGAAGGCGGCGGAAATTTTTCGGTGCCGCTGCAATGGATGCTCGGGGTGCAACGACTGAAGCTGGATGCGATCTGGTTGGAATTACTGCCAGCGATAGATAATGCATCAGCCGATGAGGCCAGGATCAAGAATTTCCAACGGCAATTGCGCGCGCACGGATTGGCTGACCGATACTGTTTGCTTTATCAAAAAGCGGCATCCGACACGCATGATCTAGACGGGATGCGCTGCATTGGAATTTCAAAACGTGAACTCCTCGCTCGCCTCAGCGGACCGAATGTTCTGCTCAATCTCGCTTATTCAATTCATCCGCCGCTACTGTTGAAGTTCGAGCGCCGCGTTTTCTGCGATCTGGATCCGAGCGAAATCTTTTATTGGATGACGAAGATGGAAATGGGGCAGTCGTGCCATCATGAATTCTGGACGATTGGGCTTAACGTGCATGGAAGCGACTGCCAGTTGCCGAAATCCCCCCTTAAATGGAAGACATTTTACCCATTGGTGGACACGAAATTGTTCCGGCCACGTCCGCGGCCGCGTACACTAAAATTTACGACAGTTGGGCAATGGTATTGGAGTGGCGCCGTGGAAGTTGCAGGTGAATTTCCTGATTTATCAAAAAAATTCGCGTTCGACCCTTACCTGGAACTTCCACGCCGAATACCTGAGGCGCGATTCGAACTGGCAATGAACATCGCTGCAGATGATCCCGAACGACAACGGTTACAGCGACTCGGCTGGGAAATTGTCGATCCTCACCGGGTCGCGTGCACACCAACCGCATACCGTCGTTACCTCGCCAGTGCTCTCGCTGAATTCACCGCGATCAAGGGTGTCGACGTAGCATGGCGCACCGGCTGGATCAGCGATCGGGCCGCGGCATTTCTTGCCCTTGGCCGACCGGTGATCACGGAAGACACCGGCGCCGGACGTTACCTACCGGCGAAGAGTGGATTCAGTTTTGTCCGAAGCGTCGGTGATGCCGAGTCTGCTGTAAAAGAAGTGCTCCGCGATTGGGCGCAGTTGTCCAGACAGGCGCGCGATTGTGCCGCGGAAGTCTTTGATTCGAAAAAAAATCTCAAAGCAATTCTTGATCTTTAATCGGCAGCCGAGACGCCTGCCGGCGTTACATGACTGTTACGAAAAAGCCGATCGATTTGCCATTGCAAAACGATTTTCGGGTGATACTCGTTGTGCCGTTATGGCTGACTTAATCAAAGCTGCGGACCTGAAAGACCGCATGAAAAAGATCCCGGAATGGGAACTGGAGAAGAAACATATCGAGCGCACTTTCGAGTTTGATGATTTTGCCGACGCGATCGATTTCGTGAACGCTGTGGCCGAAGTTGCGGAGGACGAAGAACACCACCCCGATATCGATATTCGCTACAACAAAGTGCGCCTGGTTCTCTCAACGCACAGCAAAGGCGGCTTGACCGAGCTTGATTTTGGTCTGGCGGAGCGAATCGATACGCTAGAGGAATAGGCGGAGGGATTAGTGATCGGTGATGAGTCCTACCGGTCGATTTTTGCTTTGTCGCCGTCAGTTTGGCATACGCCCTTCGTCAGCGTCGATGAACTGAAACGCGGTCTGAATATCTGATCTGTCGGACATGCCAGCCTCCGCCTTGCGGCGTTTCAGTATTTCAGATACTTCATCGTTCCAGCCACGCTTGCGCATGAATTCGTTCCAAACATATATGTCGTCTTCGGACGGTCTGCGGCCAGCACTGAAGCACCACTGCAAAATCTCTTCATCGGCACCACCCTCTTTTACGCGCTCGACTAACTGATCGTAATTCACTTGAAGCAACCGCGCGCATTTCTCGTCGAAGCCCTTTCCAAGGTTCGCATGATAGTCTGGAGGTAGTTCGCGTTTAGTGTGCAGCCGAATTTTGTCGAGCATCCGGCCGAAATAGAAGAGGCCACCCACTTTTTCAGAAGGACTACGAAGACCAATTTTGGCCATCGGATAAAGTTTGAGCCTTCTCCTCTATGGTTCAAGTCGGCGAAGACAATCCTCACCTCAATCCTCTCCCTTTGCGAAGGTAAGTATATACTTACCATTGTTTGGGGAGAGGATGAAGGTGAGGGGAAGTTCCTTTTTCATTTAGCCAAGTTCCAATTCGATGCGTAATTGCCGGTAATGGATCGGATCGTTGGAATCGAAACCGAATACGGCTGTCTTCTGAGTGAAGACGAACCGCACGTCAATTCCGAGCTGTGGCCGGCAAAGGTTAAGAATTATCTCTTTCGAAAGGCGGATGCCGGCACGATCGATTTGCACTATCGCGACTACGAGGAACCGCCGGGAAACGGAGGATTCCTTCTCAATGGGGGGCGGCTCTACCTCGACATGGGACACATCGAATACGCGTCGCCAGAGTGTTTACATCTGCACGATCTTGTGACCTATGAACTAGCCGGCGACAACCTGCTTCAATCTTCCCTGGTTGCACTTGGCGCGGAGGATCGTGTGTCGTTCATCAAGAACAACGTTGATCATCACACTGGAGCGACGTTTGGCTGCCACGAGAATTATCTGATGAAAAGGGAGGCGCAGTTCACGCCTCCAATTCTCGGAACGCTGCTGACGTTTCTAGCGACGCGCCAGATTTTTACTGGCTCGGGGCGAGTCGGTCAATCGAATCCACTCGCGTTCGATTTCGAGCCGCCGCAATCGGAAGCCCAGGTCAATTTTCAACTCAGTCAGCGCGCCGATCACATTGTGAACGACATTTATCAGTGGGTACAATTTAATCGCGCCATCATCAACGCGCGCGACGAACCGCTTGCTGATTACCGAAAATATCGCCGGCTGCATTTGCTCATTGGCGATTCTAACATGAGCCCATATGCCAATGCTCTAAAAATCGGGACGACTGCCTGTGTTCTGTCATTGTTGGAAGAAGGCCGTTTGCCGCGAAACCTTGTCCTGGCCGATGCGGTGCAGAGCACACGTGACATCTCTCGGGATCCTACTCAACGATGGATTATACGTCTTGAGAACGGTAAAAGCATCGGCGCGCTCGACGTGCAGTGGGAATTCCACCAGGTAGCACAGAAGTACTTGCACAATAGCAGCGCGGAAACCAATTGGTTACTCGAAAACTGGGGATTCGTTCTTGAAGCAATCCCACATAATCGCCAGGCGCTTATTGGCGGGATTGATTGGATTACAAAAAAATGGTTACTGGAAGCATTCGTCGAATCCGAAGGACTAACGTGGGACGATCCGTGGCTACAAAGCATCGACCTCGAATATCATAACATCGATCCGCGTCGTGGATTGTTCTTTGGCGTGACGCCCGGAAAACGAATCGCGGAGTGGAACAATAGCGTACGGCGTCCCAGCGCGACGCATGTTCCTCCGGCTAACACACGCGCATCAGGTCGTGCGCGGGCAGTCGCTTTTTTTCAAAGCTGCAACTTACCATATGTGATTAACTGGGACTCCATCGCTTGCGACAGCCGCGACTTTCTGGTGATGGGAAACCCATTCGAAACCTACAATGAGGAAGTCGAACGTTTTTTAGCAAAACCGCGTGTGATAAATGCCGATAGCGATTGCGCTGATCGTTAAAAGTTCGACAGAGTGAGGTGCCCATCGCCGTGCAATGGGTCCGTGAAGCCCGCAGTGCTGACGAACCGCAGAATAATCTATGGAACGCAAAATTCATAGAATCGGTCGCGATATCCGCTTGCGATGAATGGGTTCCCGAGAAGCTGAATCTGATTGAAGTTTGCTGGGTAAAGACCGAATGGCGGCGTCGTGTCGGCGATCAGCCCATTAGCGAACACCTCGCCTGCTAGCACGTGGAAATAGAAGTCATCATCTTCGACCAAAACCGGCGATAGCTGAATACCTTCGATGTTCAAGCGGCCATTCGGTGCAAGTCCGAAATAGCGAGTGAGCCTTTGCCGGAATTGGGCGTCCGTCAGCACGCTAGCACCCGGGATGTGCGCCTTCAGGTAGCTGTAGGTGTTCGAGTCGTCCGCTGGACCACCCTCGGGAGGCGGGTTGTCCCCGCCCATGGCAGTAAGCGCGTCGCGCAGTACCGTCTGTATGTCAGCAAACGTCTCCGTACCCTGCGGCACGGTCGGATTTGTAACATCGATGGCCTTTTGAAAACAGCCGCTGCTGCTTGTTACTACCTCGTAATCGTCGGGTTTGAGAGCAGCCATAAGCGCAATATCGCCGGATAGCGGCTCCCCATTTACAAGCACGAGCCGCACATCTTCCTCAGTTGCGTCAATGAGGTTGCGATAGGGCGAGTTGGGCAGGTCCGGTCTGGACGGATGATCGGGTCTTGTAATCAGCACTAAATCGGCGAACTTGTCCGACTCGATTGAGCCGACTTCCTGCGTCCAGCGCAGAGTCTTTGCGGGATTCGCGGTCACCATTTCCACTAGCAACTTATCGAGTGCAATCTCCGCCTCTTCCCTTGCGTTACCTGCTTTGCCCGTGATGCTAAGGCTCGGGATCAGATCACGATCCCCCCCAAGCAGCCGCGAGCCTCGGAGGGTGATGTCCGCAACTTTCAGTTCATCAAGCAGGTTGCGCGAGCCACTGGGGCTCCAGTCCGTGCCTAGCGAGACTACGATACCTGCTTCCAAGGCCTGATAAACCAGAGCTGTTTGACCATATAACAGCAGGTTGGAAAGCGGCGACCATACGAGCTTGGCGCCGAGTCCATCGCCGGTACCGTCCAAGCGAACGCTTGGCGCGGCGCGCATCGCAGCAAAATCATCGGGCTCGAGACCATTTCCGTGGATGATCACAGTCATGTCTGTGAGCAGTCCCTTCGATGTTAGTGTCGCGAACTCAGCGCGCGAGGAGAAGGTATCACCGGCGCGGCGCTGGTTGTCGCGTACGCCTTCGGCCAAGTGAATGATCCAGGCGTCGATCTGCCCATTTTGCATTCGGGTCAACAAATCACTGAGCTCAGTTCCACTTAATCCATCAATCGAGGGCACACGTGACTCGATCCGATCGCGCCCGAAGTTAAGGCTCGCCACATTGCGGATCAGGATATTGTTCGTCGTGGGGTCATCTGGACCGCCTTCGTCCGCCGTCTCGCCGCCCAGCATTGCTTTGATTTCAGAATATTTCCCGATCTCGGGATATAGATTGAGTCCGATAGGCGAATTGAGCAGATCTTGGGGATTCGCGACAAGGCGCCGATACTCTGCCGGTGCATTACCCATACCCCACTGGTAACGGTTCGCGTAGGGCTCAGTTCCGAGCGGTCGGCCTAAATTGGTTTCCACATGAGAGGAAGGCGCTGGCCAGAGCTCAAGCATGTTGAAGGTAGGATGATTATGCAGGTTGATCAGACCTGGGAAGATTCGCCCCCTCGAACCAAGATCGATCTGGACCGCATCACCAATCGATACTCCTTCTGGTGGCCTCTGGCCGTTCCAAGTGGCGACGATTCTTCCGTTCCGGACGAGGACGCTGCCGTTATGGAGAATCGTTCCAGCGGCATCCATTGTAACGACGGTGCCGCGTAGGAGAATGCCCTGTGCGGGATCAAAGGACTGCCCTACGGCGCTACCGACAAAAGAAAGCGATCCAAGGGCAATCGCGACGATCCCAAATTGTACGATTCCGGTAAGTTTCTGTTTCATATTGTGTGGTTGAAATCTTGTTATGAAACCGAACCGCCAAGGCGGCCGGTTAATGGAGTCTTGTATAGATTGAGCTGTCATTGTTTTAGTTTCATTGTTGTTGAGGCTGAATTGTTGTTGGCATTTGCTACTGTCACCGATGTGCTGCATGAAATGCTCGCAGTGCACTTGATAGAAAGCGGGCGCGCTCTGCGGGGCGAATTACGCCGGCATTGACGAGCTCATTGAGCGCGCCTTCAACACACTCTCTGTAATCGACAAAATTGTCTGTGTTATAGCTGCACGGAATTTCCGGGAAGACAATCCTCTCGCCAGCGTGGACGTCGTACAGCCGATTACGAACACCTCCGGGCCATAGGATGTCCACAGTGCCCTTACGCGCGCGACCGAGGCCGAAATCGGCCCATAAGCTGCTGGCGGAGCCGAAGCTATCCCCAGAAATGATCGGCTTCAGAACAGGTAGGCCACCGTCCGGCCAGAATGTTACCACTGCACCGATCCCATCGCGGTTCACGCGGCCGTTGGTAACCAGGCCGACGCTGCCGCGCGTTCGCACTTGGATCCAGTCGTTGCCGCTATCGGCACTGTTTATCTGCACCTGGAGAGTGCCGTTCGGGAACTCATAACCGTTCCAGACAAACGTGCCCGGACCAATAGGGCTAAACTGCTCGACGAAGTAGGCTGTCGCGTCGAAGGGACTGCCGTAAGCGTTGGGTGGTAGCGAGACAGGATAACGGGTGAGCGGAACTGAGTCAGGGATGTCCATTGCGGAAGCTGTAACGACATCATCGAAGCCATCGTTGTTGAGGTCGCCGGCTGCCACACCAAAAACTTCTCGCCGGTTATAGTTGGTTGAGACGAAACCGTTCGGGTCGAACTGGAAATGCGCAGCCCCATCATTGCGAAGTAGAACGCCTGGATTGTCGGTAACGATGACGAGGCCGACATCGATGTGGCCGAAGAAAGCGAGATCCGTGGTGCCGTTGTTTTCGTAATCCAAAGCCACTGTTCCCCAGCCAAAGGGCGTAACACGAAGATCGCCCACGCCGGGATCTGTAAAGGTGCCGTCCGGATGCCCGAGAAACCACCGGGACGTGAAGTCGCCCAGTTGGTACGGGAACGGCAGAGTCGTCAGTCCGTAGTCCCCGAAGTTGGTGGCCATAAAATCAATTGAGCCATCGCTGTTGAAATCGCCGAAGGCCAAGCCCATCCACGCTCCGACGGTTTTGGTGCCGGCTGCCACCGCTTGGTCTGTGAAGTGTCCGGTGCCGTCGTCGTGCAGAAGATGAAGCAAGCCGCGATCAATACCGCCGTCCCTGGCCCGAGGAAAAGCTCCCTGATCGTCGGCATGGATGATGTCAATATTGCCGTCGAGGTCGTAATCAACCATGGCGATGGCCCAGGTTATTGTTGCGACACCGGGGGGCGGGCCAGCCAAGGTCCGAAAACCCGACGAATCGCTCACGTCGGTAAACGTGCCATCGCCGTTGTTTAGGAACAGCTGATTAGGCTGATTCAAAAGGAACGGCTCAACAATGATCGGCAGCTGGTTGACCCAGTCGAAAGTATTGGCGACTACGATATCAAGCAGTCCATCACCGTCGATGTCGCCCATCGAACAGGAGGTATGGCTGTACCTCCCGCCGCCGACGCCAGCCCCAGTCGGAGCCTCGGTGAACGTGCCATCACCATTGTTTATGAACAAGCGGTTAGGTTCATTACGGCCTAAGACGTACAAGTCCTCATAACCGTCGTTGTTGATGTCGCCATAACAAACACCAGTGGCATCCATCTCAGGCACAGCTACACCGGCTTGGACGGCCACATCGACGTATTCCAATCGGCCGGTCTCCGCGAGAAGGTTCTTGTAGAGCTTGTTACCCGCGCCGGGACCATTCGTGACGAAAATATCGAGGGCGCCGTCATTGTTGAAATCGAAAATCGCTACACCCGGCGATCCACGGGCGGCATTAGGCGTGGCAAGCAAGTCATCAAAGGTGTAAGTTGGCTGGTGTTTCAGCGCTTCGTAGATGATATTTGTCGCGGAAGGAACGCGGCGGTAATCGATCCCGGCCCCGTCGTTCGCGGCGATGTCGCGAAACGTAATTTGGGCGTTTTGCGAACTGGCGGACGCTGCCACGAAAACCACCACCACCACCGCGAACATTAGCGTGCCGGAACTTGCGACACGTAGATGTGCGAGCAAACCGCTTGTCGAATTTCTCACAGGCACATAGGACTGAGTCAGCGGATTCATGGTTCTTCCTTTCTTTCCTGCGGGGAGGCTAGGGAACGTTTTTTGAAGAATTTTTGTTTTCATAGGTGTTAGTTACCATCATTACTTCGAATGGCGGTCATGGCTGCGGCCAGGCCGGCGGGACGTAGCCCGGGATGAAGCCATCTTCGGGCGGGAAGGCCGAGGATGCGGGAGGCGTTCCCGACTGCGACCACCCGTCGATGGCTCGGATCGCCGCGAGGATCTGGTCCAAGGTGAAGCTGCCGTGCCCGATCCCTGTCGTGTACACCTGGACGAGCAGATCGTCGCGGCCCACTGCCGCGATCGTGTTCTGGTATGCCGACTCGCTGGCCACGGGGACGACTTCGTCCACCTTCGTGTGGAGGGTCAGTACGGGATGCTTTATCAATCCGCTGTAGTCAGCAAAGTGCTCGACGTAGTTCCTCGGCTCTGGCGGAGCCGCGATATTCCGGCGGGCATTCATCGCTTCGAGGAGGGGATCGGCGTCCACACCTAGGCTCGCCAGGTAGACCTTCTCCGCCGGGGTCAGGGCGTAGGTGTGGGTGATGTTCTGGGCGACGGTTCCCCCGGCCCGACGCTCCAACTCCTGCTCACCCTCGGTGGCAAAGAAAAAGGGGAAACTGATTAGGTGGCCGGGGAAGTACCCGGGCGGGGGTTCGATCCCCGAGCCGGGGATGCCGGCCACGAGCCTGATGAACTCGAACCGACCGAAGTTCGCCGCGTCACCGGCCTGGGCGGAGAGGATCGGCAACACCTCCGTTTCGAAGTCGAGGAGGTCGCGGACGTCGCCAGGCGTTCCCCACGACGTGGGCATGCCGAACGTGACGTCATAGGCCAGTCGGAGGACGAGGAAGTGGTCCACCGTCCGCGTCGCCCCGGCGCCCACTGAGGCCCCGGCCAGGTAGCCGTCGAAGAGGCCGCCATTGCGCTCCGCGGTTTCCAGTGCAATCACCGACCCCAGGGAGGCACCCCACAGGATGGTGATCGTAGGGTTGGCCACATTCTCCCTGAAGTAGCTGGCTAGCGCCACGACGTCGTCGAGTCCCTCCTCGACGGACCAGCCATTGTCTTTGCGGGCGCTGCCAGAAAGCGCGTAGCCATTGGCGAGCAGGGCATCGCGGATAGCGGGACTCGGGGCGATGGTTGGGTTTCGGTTGTCGATCTCCCCGGGATGATCGGCTTTGTCAACGTAGCCGCGTTGGAACAAGAGCAGAGTCCCGTTCCAGTACGCCGGGACCACGATCCGGAAGGGTGCCCCGTTGATCTCGCCCGAAATATCCAGAGGACCGGGCTGCTGGGCGATTGCAGTCCTCACCGGGGCGATCCCGACGAGGGCCAGTGCGATAAGACTAACAAATGTTTTTTGAATCATTTTTGTTTTCATAGGTGTTGGTTTTACCTTTCTGCTAGCGCGGTCGCGGAGTCGGGTGTGGGTGCCCCTTCGGTGTTGGAGTAGGTGTAGGTGTTGGAGTGGGCGTAGGAGTGGGAGTGGGCGTCGGTGTTGGTGTTGGAGTAGCTGTCGCGGTGGGAGTAGGAGTAGGCGTAGGTGGCGGACCAGATTGCACCTCAAACGAGCCGATATCGATGCGGCCGTTCATTACACGATAAAAATCCGGACCGCGCTGGTCGTAGAACGGCGGCGGAGTGAAGGTCAGGTCACCGCCATTGATGGCCGGGCTGTCAGTCAACAGCTCATGCGTGAACGTGGGGCCGCCATTGTCTTGCAATGGGCCAAGCATGGGATCGGTGTTGATCTGATCGCCCGGACCGGTCAAGACACCGCCGCCGTTGTCGCTGCTAAGATTGTAACCGAGCGATGTGACAGTACCCGACAGATTGAGAATATTTTCGCCGGTCGCGCCGGCCTTAAAGACGGTGTTCCGGATCCAAGCGCCCCCCCGGCCGCTGTTAACGATGCCGCCACCATACTGAGCCGAGTTGCCGCTAAAGGTGCAGTTGCTGATGCTCAAACCCGCGACGTTGCTGATACCGCCACCATACTGAGCGGAGTTGCCGCTGATCGTGCAATTGCTGAGCGACAGCCCAGCGCCGCCAAAGTGTTGAAGGTCTTCGGTAAAGGTATTAAGGATGCCGCCGCCGCTGATACCGGCCGAGTTGTCGCTGATTGTGCTGTTTGTGATTTCGCCCGCCGCACCGCCGCCATTATTCCCATCATTGTAGATGCCGCCGCCGGAGTTGCCGCTGATCGTGCAGTTGCTAATCTGGAGGTCGGCGCTGCTCCCTTCGAACTCGCCGACATTGTAGATGCCCCTGCCCGAGTTCCCGCTAACGACACTGTCGCTGATCTGCACACTCGAAATGGCTCCATATAAGGCGAAATTGGAGATGCCGTCACCGGAGTTGCCGCTGATCGTGCAATTGCTGAGCGTCACCTCCGAATAGTCAGACCAACCACTGGAGATGCCGCCGCCGGAGTTGCCGCTGATCGTGCAGCTGCTGAGCGTCAGCGTCGCGTTGTCATTGCCGATGCCGCCGGTGCCGTTGGTGATAGTCAGGCCAGAAATGGTGACGGTTTTGCCGGAGCCGATATGGAACACGCCGCTAGTGGTGTTCCCATCCGCAGCCAAGCTTTCAGCCCCAGGTCCCGAGATGGTGATGCTCTTGTCCACCAGCAGTTTGCCGCTAAGTAACACAATTGTGCCAGAGACTGCGAAGGTGATTGTGTCGCCGTCGCTGGCGTCAATGAGCGCCTGGCGCAATGAACCGGCGCCGCTGTCATTGGTGCTTGTGACTGTGATGGTGGCCGCATGCACGAAGAGTGCCACAGCGAAAAGTAGGGCTATGGCAATCGCAGCGGCGCTGATATGAGATCCGATTTTTGTTTTCATAGGTCTTCGTCTTTGCCTATTCCTTCCGAAAATTTTGCCCGGCGTGGCAAAAAAGTTTCGCGATCCTGAAGAACACCGCTGATTACTCGGATACCGCGGATATCACGGAGGTCAGGATGCTAGTTGCTCAATGCTGTAGTGCAGGCGCGCCGCCTGCGGACCATTAGGACGATATTTGTTGCAGCCGACACGGCTGCCTCTACAGGTGCCACTCCTTCTGGAATTGTTGAGGTAAGCCGCGGTACAAGCAATCCCTTATCCCTGGTCACTTATCACCTATCACTGATCACTTACCACCTATCACCGGAAATCAGGGCCGGGGCCGCGGAGTTTATGGTGGATTCTGGACATACTTAACCGTTGCATAATCAAAACCGGTATTTCGGCCAGGGCTCGCGCCCGTTACATAGACATTGCCTGATCCGTCAACGA
>Ga0137404_10002657_pt1 | contig 11875 bp, 8 predicted proteins | sample CZOMad2_1_16fung_FD_108285 | JGI IMG/M metagenome (GOLD analysis project Ga0137404, IMG submission 108285) | Vadose zone soil fungal communities from Angelo Coast Range Reserve, California, USA - CZOMad2_1_16fungal (Illumina Assembly) | ecosystem: Environmental > Terrestrial > Soil > Vadose zone...
AACAGGCGTTGGTCCACCATCCCTCGGTGCACGGCAACGTTTGGCTGGTCGTCGGTATTTCCTTGATTCTATTTCCCAAACTCGCTCTCGGATTATCCGGTTTTGAAACTGGCGTGGCTGTCATGCCCCTGGTCAAGGGTGATGAAGACCTGACCGATGCTGACTGGGAAGACATTCACAGCACACGCACCGGCCGTCCTCCGCAACCACGTACGCACGAACTACTTGAAGGGCGAATAAAAAACACACGCAAGTTGCTGCGCACCGCGGCCTTGATCATGAGTGTGTTTCTTATCACCAGCAGCCTGGTGACGACCATGCTCATACCGGCTGAAGAGTTTCAGGATGGTGGTGAAGCAAACGGACGCGCCCTGGCTTACCTGGCCCACCAGTTCTTCGGCAACATATTTGGCAGCGTGTACGACCTGAGCACGATTGCCATTCTTTGGTTTGCAGGAGCGTCAGCGATGGCGGGTTTGCTCAATATTGTCCCGCGTTATTTGCCCCGTTACGGAATGGCTCCGCAATGGGCCCAGGCTACTCGGCCGCTCGCGCTTGTGTTCACGCTAATCGCTATCGCAGTGACTTTGATTTTCAACGCCGATGTTAACGCGCAAGGCGGCGCCTACGCCACCGGAGTTCTGGTATTGATGACTTCGGCGGCCATTGCCGTAACTCTGGCAATGCGCAAGCGAGGTCAAAACTGGATTCCTTTTCTTATTATCGCGATCGTTTTTGCTTACACGACGATTCAAAACGTTCATGAGCGTCCAGAGGGTATTAAGATCGCATCGTTCTTCATTCTGGCAATCGTCTTTTCGTCCCTGGTCTCTCGTGTCTGGCGCACCACTGAACTGCGCGTGGAACGCATAGAATTGGATGACCTCGCACGCGAGTTCGTGCGCAAAGCGGCAGCCGGGACGGTCCGCATAATCGCCAATCGTCGCGACACGGGAGATGCGATGGAATATGAAGTTAAGGAAACAGAGAAACGCACCGACAATCACATCCCCGCCAATGAGCCTATTCTTTTCTTCGAAGTAACACCGGGCGATGCCTCGGAATTTTCCGGTGTCTTGCAAATTCATGGAGAAAAAGTTGACGGCTATCGTGTATTGCGAGCGGTGTCGCCGGCCGTGCCGAATGCGATTGCCGCCTTTTTGCTTTTCCTGCGCGATGAAACTGGCAAGTTGCCGCACGTCTATTTTGGGTGGAGCGAAGGCAATCCCCTCTCTTATCTAATGAAGTACATTGCCTTTGGTGAGGGCGACACTGCTCCGGTGACCCATGAAGTTTTGCGTCAGGCGGAAAAGAATCCTGAACGACGGCCAATCGTTCATGTGGGCGGCTAAGCGTTGGAACACGTGTGGCGCAAATAGTTTGATTCGAGGCAGAGCGAGGAGTAACATCCTCGCGTTGACAATTTCATGTCTGCCGAAGTTGCCGGCGCGACGCGCCGAGCAACGCGGGGGAACCACCACTTCGCGCACGCGAAGCACGGGGCGAATCTTCAAGGCTCAACATAACCAGCTTTGAAGTAGAACACTTCCAGTTCGAGCCCGACAGCTAACCTCGTAGGCCTTCCGGGAGGGCAGTCCCGCGAGCTTTTAGAAGACGCGGAGCTAAAGCTCCGCGTCTTTTTTCTTTTCCGGCGCGGGCGAACGACCTCCTCCGTTGAGCTTTATTTTGGAGGAATCCATGTTAACTGGGTTAAAGCGACTGCTGGTTGGCAGTCCGATAAGGACCGAGCAGGCGATACATGAACGATTGACTAAGAAGACCGCGCTGGCGGTCTTTTCTTCTGATGCGCTTTCTTCGACGGCATACGCTTCTGAAGAGATTTTGCTGGTGCTTGCTGTGGCTGCTGCCTACGGTCAGACTCATTCTTATTACTATGTTGTGCCAATCTCAATTGTCATCGCCATCGTTCTCGGAATCGTGGCAACGAGTTATCGGCAGACGATACATGCGTACCCTTCAGGGGGGGGCGCCTACATCGTAGCCAAAGAAAACCTGGGAATCTATCCCGGCTTAATCGCAGCTGCGGCACTCCTGGTTGACTACATTCTCACAGTTTCAGTGTCGATATCGGCGGGAGTCGCAGCCATAACTTCGGCGGCTCAGGGGACCAGCTTCGCATGGCTTGATAACCACAAAGTAGGAATCTGTCTTATTCTGATTTTCTTGATCGCTGTTGCAAATCTGCGTGGCGTGCGCGAATCCGGTGCGCTGTTTGCAGGACCCACTTACGCTTTTCTGGTTTGTTTTCTGTTGATGATTGCTTACGGGCTCGTCTACTACTATTTTCATCCCGGAACAGTAGCGCCGGTCAATGATGCGCACTTAAAACTGGCTGAGGGTTACCACATGCAACCATTGACCTGGTTCTTACTACTGGGCGCCTTCTCGAACGGCTGCGTAGCGCTGACGGGCACGGAAGCAATCTCGAACGGCATTCCTGCTTTCAAGCCACCCGAAGCGCACAATGCGGCTACTACTCTCACGGCGATGGCGATACTGCTCGCGGTCATGTTTATTGGCACCAGCGCGCTCGGCTATCTCTATCATGTTCATCCTCATGACAACGAAACCGTAATCTCTCAATTTGCACGCGTGATTTTCAATGGACCACTGCGCTGGTTCTATTTTGTTATTCAGGTGACCACAGCGCTGATCCTGGTGCTTGCCGCTAATACCTCATTTGCTGATTTTCCGCGTCTCGCTAGTTTGCTGGCACGCGATCGTTTTCTGCCGCGACAGTTTGCGAGCCGCGGTGATCGTCTGGTGTTTTCAAATGGCGTGATCATCCTGGCTGTTCTTTCGGGCATTCTGGTAGCTGCATTCAGTGGCGACACCAGCCGCTTGATCCCACTGTACGCAGTGGGTGTTTTTCTTTCATTTACGCTTTCTCAATCAGGCATGGTGCGTCACTGGTTGAGAGAAGGAAGGGAACTTCGCGCGCGGCGTGGTGGTAAGCGAAACAACGGTGGCAGAAACAGCGGCGCTGAGAGTTATGCGGCGACAATCACCGCCGAAGGAGAAGCGCTTGATGATATTCACGTTAGCGTGACACCGGAAGCGCTGGCTGGCCGCAATCCGACTGACGCCGCTGTAGTGCGAAAAGAAAGGTCACATTGGCAACGATCGATTGTGATAAATGGTCTGGGCGCCATCGCCACGACAGTTGTGCTGTTCGTTCTGATCATCACCAAGTTCATACATGGCGCCTGGATCGTCATCGTTTTGATTCCGATCCTGGTAATGATGTTTCGCGGGGTGCACCGCCATTACCTTCAGGTGGCCCGGCAATTAACGACGGAAGGGCTGGAAAAGCTGCGACCCATCCGCCACCAGGTGATTGTTCCGATTTCAGGAATTCATCGCGGCGTGGTACGCGCTTTGGAATATGCAAAATCAATTGCCCCCGATCACGTTACCGCGGTATATGTGGATCTCGATGACGAGGCGACCCGGAAACTTCGAGAGAAATGGAATCAGTGGGGAGCGGGAGTCGAACTGGTGGTGCTGGCGTCGCCTTATCGTTCGCTCATTCGCCCGTTAACGCGCCACATCGAACGAATTCGCAAACAACAAAATAACGACATGCTGACAGTAGTATTGCCCGAGTTTGTCACGGCCCGCTGGTGGCATCAACTGCTGCACAATCAAAGTTCATTATTATTAAAGGGCTCGCTGCTGTTCAAAAAAGGTGTGATTGTCACAAGCGTGCCGTATCATTTGGAAAAATAATTTCGAGCTTCGTGAACGCGAAACGAGGATGACGAGGTGGGCCACCGCGAAGTTGTTAATGCGGTTCGAACTTTCGGTCGCTAACTGCTGGCGGCCTCAGCTTCTCCGGTTCGTCCAGCAAGAAAGCAAGAGCGGCAATAAACCGGCCGGCCCTGCGAAGGATAAAACGGAACAGTCGTTTGTTGACCGCATTGAGCGCATTGCACTGAGACTTCAATGCGTTGTCGCACGCCTGAAGTTTGCGCCGCCGTGATTGCGGCCAGTCGCTCGTTTTTGGCCTGCTTGCATGGCTTGCAACGCTTCGGTTCGTTCTTTAAGCCTTTGTCGTGGAAAAAGGCTTGTTCGCCTGAAGTCCAGATGAAATTCTCGCCGCAATCGACACATCTAATGGTGCGATCGGGGTGTTCGACTTCGGAACTGGTTTTCAAATCACCGACATGATCTTGTTCTAGCATGGTTCGCTCTCCCTGGGTCGTTCTATCCCACGACGGTTGGCGAGGCCTGGAAGCGGTTCTAAACCGTTATCTTGAATGAGCCGCTGTTCTATCCTGGCGAGTATCGGGGTGAGCGTGGGCTACCTCGAACAGGCAAGCAGTTGGCAGAAAGTATAACTATGGCGAAAATGTGTCAAGGTAAAAAACGAACGCCCTGTGAAAGTGAATAGTTCTCGTGCACTTGCGAGGCGACAAATAAGATATGAGAGTTTTAGTAATCGGTTCCGGAGGCCGCGAGCATGCGCTGATTTGGGCGCTAAAACAGACTTCTGCATCGCTAGTGAAACTTTATTGCGCGCCGGGCAATGGAGGAATCGCGCAACTGGCGGAATGCGTAAACATCGCTACCGACAATCATTCTGCCCTTATGGATTTTGCGCGCGCGAATGCAATTGACTTGACGATTGTCGGCCCCGAAGCTCCTCTGGCTAATGGCATTGTGGATGAATTTCACAACCACGACTTGAAAATTGCCGGACCCTCCCGAGCGGCGGCACGTTTGGAAGCGAGCAAAGCCTTTGCAAAAGACTTCATGCGACGCCACACGATACCGACTGCTGATTATGTGATCGCGAATTCGAGTAAGGAGGCTTTGCGAGCAGTCAGAAGTGGAAGATTTGGCGACGAGCATGCGCCCCTCGTAGTCAAAGCAGACGGCCTCGCTGCCGGCAAGGGCGTCGTTGTTGCGCAATCGCGCGCTGAAGCCCAACAGGCCATCGCTGAACTCTTGCGTGGCACCCTGGTCGCAAAAGAAGCTGCAAGTCAAATTTTGGTGGAAGAAGCACTTGAGGGAAGAGAGGTTTCGGTCTTGCTTTTCGTTGACGGCACCGATTTCGCGCTGATGCCTGCTGCCCGCGATCATAAACGCATCGGAGAAAACGATACGGGTCCAAACACCGGAGGGATGGGAGCAATAACGGATGAACCAGTTCTTGATGCCAAAACACTGGACCAAATCGTACGCGAGATCATTGAGCCAACTCTCAGCGGCGCAATCAAAGAAGGGTTTCCGTTTCGCGGCATTTTATTTGTCGGCTTAATGCTGACTGCTGATGGTCCAAAAGTGTTGGAGTACAACGTAAGGTTAGGCGATCCCGAAACCCAGGCAGTTCTGATCAGACTCGAATCGGATCTGTTTGAAATCTTTCAGGCGATGGTAGAGGGTCGTCTGCGGGAAGTTGACGTTCGCTGGAAGAAAGGCTCGTCTGCATGTGTCGTGCTGGCGAGCGGCGGTTATCCTGGTGCGTACGAAACAGGGCAGCGAATCGAGGGTTTGGATCGGGTTATCGTTGGCCCTGAGCTGCAGGTCTTTCATGCCGGAACGTCGTGGTCGGAAAGGGGGGAGTTGGTGACGGCTGGTGGCCGTGTGCTGGGCGTAACCGCGCAGCAACCGACATTGGATGAGGCCCTGGCGCAATGTTACGGTGCAATAGACCAGATTGACTGGCCGGGTAAACAATACCGGCGCGACATCGGGGGATTTGCAACGCGCCAAAAAGCAAGGAGTTCTGAGTCCGGGCTTTAGCTTGCGTTCTGGAAGCCAATGCGGCTCAACTGTTATACTCCAACTTCAATTTGGCCTTCGTATTTTGAACCCTTCGCAGTTATTCATCGTACAAACATATGCGGACGGCCAGAAGTTAACTCGCAGGGGTTTTACACGCCGCCGCACAGGGGTTTTCGCAGACACGATCTAACATCCAATCGCTAGAGGATCGGTGAAAAATGGGACTTCTTAGCAGAATAAAACGCTCCGTGCGCGCGCTGTTCGGCGGCATCATCGAATCAACCGAGAATCCCGAACTCATACTGCAGCAGACCATTCGCGACATGCGCGACCGCGTGCCGGAACTCAATAATTCGGTGGCGCAGGTGATGGCAACGGAAAAGCTGCTGGCAAAAAACAAGGAGCGGCTGGAAACCCAGGTCGTGGATCTGGATTCGAAAATCAAAGCCTCCGTAAAGCTGGGCCGCGACGATATTGCCACCGCCTACATCGGCCAATTGGGGCAGGCGCAGATGGACCTGCAAAAGACTGGTCAACAACTTGAGCATGCGACACTCGCCTCGGTCCAGGCACTGAAGGCACGCGACAATTATGTGCTGCAGATGCAGCGGCGCACCGCCGAAGCGATGCAGTTAATAAATCAATCGAAGCAGGCGAAGCTTCAGGAGCAATTGGCGGCCACCATGGAATCGTTCCAGATTGGCGACGATGCGTCGACGTTCAATGAGATGCGCGACAAAATCGATCGTCGCGCTGCAGCTGCTGAGGCAAAGTTGCAGCTCGGTTCGGCATCAGTAGACAATCAGATGCAGGACATCGAACGCGAAGCCATGGACATGCAACTACAGGACAAACTGCTTGCCTACAAACGCGAGATGGGTCTGTTGCCGGCGGCTCCAGACGGCAGCGCTCCGCAAGCACTCCCGGCGGAAGGCGAAAGCGGAGCGCGCGGGCAGAATTAATCTCGAACTCGGTAACGTTTTTGCGTGAGGTTTTAGTGCACCGGAAGATCGTGGCATTGGATAGTTTAAGTTTATGGCCGAGTTCCCCAAGTTTGACTACAAGTATTTGAAAGAGGCGTTCAAGGAACCGCTAAACTTCTGGGGCCTGGCGAGCTTTGCGGCGGTTGCTGCTTACACTCAGGATGTGACAATTCTCGCCGGCGCCCTGGTCGTAGAAACAGCCTACTTAGCAACCGTGCCAGCCAGCTCATTTTATCGCCGTCTCGTTGACCGCCGCGAGAAACAGCGCCTACTTAAACAGCGCGACCAACAGCGCGAAGCTGCGATCAAACTTTTCGATCCACGCGAGCGCGAAGCGGTTGAATACCTGCGCTGGATGAAGAACCAGATTTACTCAAACTACAAAAAGTTCACCGGCACCAAACAAGTTCCCTCGAACATTCAAAGCCTGGATCAACGCTGGGAAGATTTTGTCGATTTGCTGGACGTCTACCGCCGACGCAAACATCACCTGCGTTCGATTAACCGGCAGGCGGTCCAGAACCAACTCCTGCAAGCTGAGCGCTCGGTGCAAGTTTCACGAGACGATCGCGAGCGGCGCATTCAACAATCGAATGTCGAGATTCTTAAGAGAAGAGTGGCGGCATTTCAAGACATTGAGCGCTCGGTGAAATTGGTTGAGGGCCAGTTGCAATCAATTGAAAACTTCTTTGGCTTAGTTAACGATCAGGTTGTCACCTTACCGACGCCGGAACGCGTATCGGCTCTCGACTTCGAGCAACTAAGCGACTCGATTGCCATGACCAAGCAGATGCTGGAAGAAACCTCCGACACCTTTGCCGCGCTCGATACTCACAATCGCACGATTGGCAACTACGAATTGCTGCTCAACAGCTCCTCCTCGAAATAAGCAAATGCAGAACCGGGAAAACGGTTGAGGCCGAGGAAGCGCAACGTTGTTTTGCGGAACCGCGAGCGATAGCGAGCGGATGCTCCGGTCAAGTTGCGAATTGGGCAGGAAATCAATCATTACGCTTTGGCGAAACCGCGAGCGGTAGCGAGCGGATGCAAAGCTCAATGCTTCGTGTGCAGAACCGCGGTAGCGACCGGACGCTAGCTCTCACCTAAGCCCATTCCCAATGACTTCCGTGAGCTGATGAAAAATTACTGGCAATGCGGAACCGCGAGCGGTAGCGACCGGATGCTAGCTTTCAACCAGGCTCATTTGTATAACTGCCGAGCTGGCAACAGCTTCAGCAGATATGCAACCAGATAGCGAATATTCCGACGAACGCATTCCTCTCGGATACCTGATTACTTTTCGCAGCTATGGCACATGGCTGCACGGAGAAGGCGGATCGGTTGATCGCTTTCATAATACTTATGGCACTCCAAAACTGGCGGCGGACGAAAAGCGCAAACGGTACAATCAAGGTTTGCTCAAACAGCCTCCAGTTAAGCTAACTGCAGCCCAACGCGCTGCAATCCTCGTGGCAGTCAAAGAAACGTGTGAAATTCGCAAATGGGATTTGTGGGCTTCGAACATTCGTTCGAACCATGTTCATGCGGTCATTTCTGCCAACTGTAAACCAGGAAAAATACTGAGCGCGCTGAAAGCAAATGCAACTCGGAAGATGCGTGAAACCGGTTGCAGGAGTAACGAAGGAAGTCCATGGGTGTATCGCGGCAGTAAACGATATTTGTGGACAGAAAAGGACTTGGATAATGCCATAGCCTATGTTTTGTACGAACCAGGCGACCCGTTGCCTTAAAAATGAGAGCTTGCCCTGTAGCATTTGCAAAGTTGAGCTGGGCATCTGGTCGCTACCGCTGGTGGTTCTGCACTGGAATGAGTGAACTCGGCAGCCGCTCGCCCTGTAGTTGAAAACTAGCATCCGGTCGCTACCGCTCGCGGTTCCGCATTGTCGCAATTTTCATTGGCTGGCGGAGGTTCTTTAGTAATGGACAGGGTTGAAAGCCAGCATCCGCTCGCTACCGCTCGCGGTTCCGCATTGTCGCAATTTTTTCATCGCAAATATTTTTTCGATTGCTGCCAACTTCACCGCAAAATCCAGCCATAACTCGGTGCTATTTTCGTCGTGCTGAGGGCCTCAAAACGACCGCTTATCAGTAGTTTAGAACTTAACGTAGAGCCTCAATAAATACACTATAATGCATTGAAAAAAAAGATGACCACTACATATTGACATCCGAGTTTCAAAGGAGTATATTCCGCTGCGCTTGAGGACGAGGCGGGTTGACTTGGAGCAGCGGCAGGCCCCTGAAACTGCTCTCCACCTGAATTTTTCGCTTCGAACAAAGCCAACCGAAGTATCCGCTACACATCACAAGATATGGGCGCGTCTACTATAATGTAGGTGTAGAACCGTCTTTGAAACTCCCGATAATTGCTCGTGTCCCCGGCACGAGAAAGGCAGATTAAGATGAGCACGGCCATCGGCAAACAAACCCCATTAGCAAACGTATCTTCGACGACCAATGCTGTTCCAACTACACGTCGCAAAACCCAGCCACTGGGACTAAACGCGAAACGTGTAATCAGCAAGCGCTATTCGCTGAAGGACGCCAAGGGACGTGCGCTCGAAGAGTGGCCGGATATCGTTCGCCGCGTGGTGGGTCATGTTTCGGCTGCCGAAAAGGACGCGCAGAAGCGCGACGAGTTTTTCGCCGCAATGAGCGAGGTGATGCTGGCGCGCGAATTTGTTCCCAACACGCCTTGCCTGGTTAATGCCGGCAAAACAAATGGCCAGCTTGCTGCGTGCTTTGTGCTCGACGTGCCTGATTCGATTACTGGAATCATGGATCACGCCAAGGCGGCGGCGACCATTCATCAAACCGGCGGCGGCACAGGCATGACTTATGAATTCCTGCGACCTTCTGGTGCGCTAGTCGGATCAACGCGCGGTGTCGCTTCCGGTCCTGTCTCGTTCATGAACATCGTCAATCAGGTGACTGACGTAGTGAAGCAGGGCGGCGTGCGCCGAGGCGCGAACATGGGCATGATGCGCGTGACGCATCCGGATGTGCTGCGTTTTATTCATGCAAAGAACGATCAGCACTCGCTGACTAACTTCAACATCTCCGTCAACGTCACTGACAAGTTTTTGAAGGCGGTTGACGACAACGAATGGTTCCAGCTCGAGTTTGATGGTGAACCGTGGACAGATTCCATTTACGATCCAGCCCGCGATGACGACTACGTTGTTTATCGACGCGCCGACGGTTCAACAGTAACTTTCTGTGATCGCCATGCCTTCCTGAGCGCTGACCTGTCTGAGTGCGCGATTGAAGAACCGCCGCGGCCGGGCATGGTTTATGCGCCCGATATTTGGAACCGCATTGTGGCCAGCGCCCACAAGTATGCCGAGCCGGGCATCGCTTTCATCGACGAAGTGAATCGTCACAATCACATGATGAAGTCGATGGGGCCGATATATTCGTGCAACCCCTGCGGCGAACAGTTTTTGCATTTCTCCAACTCGTGCAATCTCGGTTCAATCGATCTCGCCAAGTTTTACGATCCGGAAAAGCGCGTCGATTGGGATCGGCTGCGCGAAGTGACTCATCTCTGCACACACTTTCTCGACAACGTCATCGACACCTGTGCCTGGCCGCTGCCGGAAATCAACGACGTCGTCACGCGCACGCGCCCCGTTGGTCTCGGCATCATGGGCTTTGCCGATCTCTGTTTGAACCTGAAAGTTACATACGGCACGCCCGAGTCAATCGACTTGATGGAAGAGATGATGGGCTTCATTCGACGCGAATCGTGGAACGCGAGCATCAAGCTCGGTGCTGAGAAGGGCGTGTTTCCGGAGTTTGAGCCGAACCGCGAAGCTTACGAAGATTTTCTTTACAACCAGATAGGCATTTCGCGCGATGTGAAGCTGACGCCGCGCAACTATGAAGTGACCACGATTGCTCCGACCGGCACGATCTCTCTCGTGGCTGAGACCTCCTCGGGGATTGAGCCAAACTTCTCCTGGGCCTATGTGCGCAAAGACACGTTGGGCACACGCACCTATGTGCACACCCTCGCGGCCCAGGCGTTGGGAATCGAAGTGGATCAAACTGAGCAGGAGTCGATCGACAAAGCCGCCGACTACGTTTGCGAACACGAAAGCGAGTTGCCGCCGCACTTCATCTCAGCAATGAACATCAGCGCCGAGCAACACGTGCATGTGCTGGCAGCAGCGCAGCGCAACGTCGACAACAGCGTTTCGAAGACTTGCAATGGCGCGGTCAATGACACGGTCGAGTCGGTCGATAAGCTTTATAGATTGGGACGACAGCTTGGTTGCAAGGCTGTTAGTTACTATCGCGACGGCTCACGCGACAATCAGGTGCTGACCTCAATGAAGGCTTCGGATTCACCGGGTGCGCCGGAGATCGCTGCGAGCAGCGAGTTGGCCTGCAATCCCGAGGCTATGGTCGAAGTGCTTGATGAACCGCCCGCAAGTCATGCTGATGCCGCCATCGTTGCGCCGATCGGCGCGGACGCCGAGCTCGCAGCGCGACAACAGATTCAAGCGGACACGGCAGCTTCCAATCAGCCGGCAGGCAGTGCCCCAGTACCGCGCGCTCAAACTCAGGCACAGATCGAGGCGATTCGCATTGAGCGGCCGCGCGAATTGAGTGGCGCCACCTGGCAAATTCCGTTTGACGGGCAGAACCTCTACGTCACCGTCAATCACGATGGCAAGATGATTCAGGAAGTGTTTGCCACGGGTCCAATTTCGGGTGGCGTGGGCTTGCTAGCTTCGAAGATGCTGCGCGGTGGTTTCGACGCCGCGGAAGTTGCTTACAGCTTGAACAAGGTGACGGGCACACACGCGGTCTGGTTCAACGAGCGCTTGTTGACGTCACCCGAACAGGCAGTTGCCGAATGCATCATGATCACCAACCGCCGCGTGCAGCAGTTGCCTGACTCCGCGCGCGCTCTTGGTAAAACTCAAAACTCAGAACTCAAAACTCAAAACTCCCCAGTCGGTGCAATCATGTCGTCGATGATCGGGATCTGCCCCGAATGCCACGGCCAACTTGAGCACGCCTCCGGCTGCGACTTCTGTAGGGATTGCGGCTATTCGAAATGTAAGTGACCTTGGACGAAGTTGAGAACCCCGCATTTGCCGATACAAGAA
>Ga0137404_10002658_pt1 | contig 11875 bp, 8 predicted proteins | sample CZOMad2_1_16fung_FD_108285 | JGI IMG/M metagenome (GOLD analysis project Ga0137404, IMG submission 108285) | Vadose zone soil fungal communities from Angelo Coast Range Reserve, California, USA - CZOMad2_1_16fungal (Illumina Assembly) | ecosystem: Environmental > Terrestrial > Soil > Vadose zone...
CGAACACATTCCCGCGCGATGCGCTGACCCATGCCATCGTTGATGCGTCGGCCGGCCAGAATGACCTCGGGGTGATAGCCCGCTTTTTCGGCGCGAAAGGTTAAATAATAGGGGTCGACGCCGATGCAGTGACCGCCGACGAGGCCTGGCTGAAACGGCAGGAAATTCCATTTTGTACGCGCGGCTGCCAGCACATCGCCCGTGTCGATATTGAGTGCCTGGAAAATCAGCGACAATTCGTTCATGAACGCGATGTTGAGGTCGCGCTGGGTGTTTTCGATGACCTTGGCCGCCTCGGCGACCTTGATCGAGGGTGCGCGGTGAATCCCGGCCGTCACTACTGATCCGTAAACATTGGCCACGATATCGAGGGTTTCGTTATTTTGAGCCGAAACCACCTTCATGATTGATTCAAACCGATGTTGTTTATCGCCTGGATTGATACGTTCGGGCGAATATCCGACGTTGAAATCCGAACCAGCCTTAAGCCCTGAGAACTGTTCGAGGATCGGCACGCATTCCTCTTCGACCGCTCCCGGATAGACGGTCGATTCGTAAACAACAATGTCGCCCTTCTTGAGTGCTGCGCCCACCGTGCGCGAAGCCTCAAACATGGCGCCGAGATCGGGCCGTCGCGCCCCATCGATCGGGGTCGGAACCGTCACGATAAAAAAATCAGAAGCCAGAAAATCGCCTGCCTCGCTTGTAAAATTCAACGAAGGAAGCTTCAGGTCGGCTGTTTCGACCTCCCTCGTGCGATCTCGTCCCGCCCTCAATTCCCGGATGCGTGTCTGGTCAATATCGAAGCCGACGACCGGGCTGCCCGTGCGCGCAAAAGCAGCCGCCACCGGTAATCCAACATAACCCAGGCCAATGACCGCGATCTTCCGGCGGTGTGACATCAAATGAATTCCAGGCTCTCGGGACGCCATTGACGCCACTTCGCCGACTGTTTAGCCACCGTATTATGGAGATCGCAAGGGGTGAACACCTTTGGATTGTTAGGGTTATTGCCACGGCGGTCCTAAAGCCATACCAAGGCGGGGAATTTGCGCGTAACGCGCTCGCCTTGGACCATTTTGAAACATCAGAGAGCCCGGTCTGGAATGCGTCGGCTTTTAGTTTTGTCAGCCCGAATCCTGGTGTCGTTGGCGCTGCTTTATCTCGCCCTTCGCGGGATCAATTTCACCGCGATTCAGGCCCGCCTGAGCCAGATCAATGTTGGCTGGATTGCGCTTGCCGTGTCGATCACGGTGGTTCAGATTTTCATCGGCGCACTGCGCTGGCGTGAAGTTTCCGAACTATGCCATGCGCCGCTGACCGATTTGCAAGCCTTCCGCTACAATATGATCGGGGCGTTTTTCAACCAGACGCTGCCATCGTCCATTGGCGGCGATGCCATGCGACTCTGGCTCGTCAACCGCACCGGCGCAGGCTGGCGTGCGGCGACCTACTCGATACTGACCGACCGAGCCATCGGGTTGATCGCACTGGCCCTCATTATTGTCGCCAGCCTGCCGTGGAGCTATGGCATGATCGCCAATAGCCACGGCCGCCTCGCCCTCGTTGTCGTTGACTTTGCGGCGCTCGCAGGTGGGTTGGGCTTTCTCCTGCTCGGCCATCTGCCTTGGAAATGGTTGAAGACCTGGTGGCCGACAAAACATGTTCACGCCTGCTCGGTCATAGCCAACAAGGTGATCTTCGACCGGCGGAGCGGACCAAAGATCGCAATCTTGTCGCTCTCGGTTCATGTGCTGGCCGTCGTGATTGCCTGGTGCGCGGTTCGCTCCATCTCGGCGCCGGCCGATTTTGAGCAGGTATTCATGCTGATCCCTCCCATCCTGCTGATTACCATGATGCCGATCTCGATCGCCGGCTGGGGCGTGCGCGAAGCGACCATGATGGTCGCGTTTGGCTACGCCGGGCTCGCTCAGACGGATGGAACGGTAGTTTCGATTCTGTTTGGCGCAGTGTATTTCATCGTGGGCGCGGTAGGTGGACTCGTCTGGATACTGAGCGCAGAAAAATCGTCGGAAATTCCGGATGGCACGCCAGCAGACCTCTGATATGGCCCTCGCGGTCGCGGACGAAAAACACCGACCGCGTCTAGCATGGTCGACTGTGTTACGGATTTTTTTTACAGCACTTATGGTGCGTTGGATATATGCGCTTTTGCTATACGCCTTCATGGGCGATGACGGCCTAAAAGGCATCGATTCGATCACGTATGCTGCTCACGCTCGATTGTTCGCGGAAGCAATCCAGGCCGGCTCTATTCATGGATCACTTTGGCTTGGCAATGATCCATATATGATGCCCCTCTTTCAATGGCTGACGACGTTACCCTTTCTTCTTTTCGGCTACGCTGGCGCGATTGCCTACATTCTGATGCAGAGCGCTTTCGATGGTGGGACCTGCGTCTTGGTCTACGGAATCGCTCACTCGCTTGACCAGCGACTGGCGCTGCCGTCGGCCATCATTGCGATCTTTAATCCGACGCAAATTGTCCTGAGCGGTCTCATCTACACAGACACGCCTTTTACATTCTTTGTCGCGCTATCGTTTTTTTGTGCAGTTTGCTGGGTCAGAGTACCTGCATGGCGAAACGCAATATGGCTCGGCTGTGCCCTTGGCTGCGCGGCACTGATCCGGGTTTCGATTGCACCCTGGGGCTTCTGTGCAATAGGTCTGCTCGTTACATTTGCATTGTGGCGACGAATGCCGTTTCGGCAATTCTCAAATTTATCGATCGCAGCAGTCATCCTGTGCCTTAGCCTGGGTACCATTGCAGTTCGCAGCTTTAGCCAGTACGGTACTTTCGCCTTGACGCCGCAAGGCGGCGATTACCTGGCTCTCTGGATCGTTCCGCTTGCAAAGGAAGCTCAGGACCGGACGCCCTATACAACATCCCTTGAAAGCATAATCGGACGGACGACACAGCGGTTTGGGCCGCCGTCGTCCAATCCATTCGAGCAGTCCCGGCGTTATCAACAAATTGGTCGGGAGGTCCTCCGCGATGAGATCAGGCCGACGTCGTTGGCGGCGTCATGGGCGTCGGGCATCTTTATTAACCTTGCTTCGCCTGCCGTGTTGCTTTCGCCGCCGGTCTCACAACTGCCGCGCACCGGTTTTTACGGAACACCCGGCGATTCCTTTGTCGAAAAGGTATTCAACTACGCCTTCCGTTCGGGTAACCCTACATACAGTTGGCTGCTGATCCTCAGTAGCTTTGGGCTTGCTATCATTCGAGCTGTCCAATTTCTCGGAGCTTGGGCGCTTGCAGGGCGACGTCGTTATTGGCCAAAGATCATCTTCGCCAGTTCATGGATAGCATTCTTGTTATTGTTGAATGGTCCCATCGCCTCGCCGAAATATCGTCTGCCGCTGGAGCCGCTGTTTAACATCATGACGGCTGCCGGGATTTTATCGCTTCAGGATTGGCGAAAACGCAGACCGGCGAGCTTACATGAGCCCAGTAAGAGCGAACAATTATGAGGGTTGGTGACCCAATTTCTTCTCGATCACGATGAGCAGGCGAAATCCGAATAAGTGTCCAAATAAGCGTTCCAACCTCTTTTCGAACCAAAGCAGCTTGCGCGCAACGGACTCGCCGATCAGCGACCACGACTTGAACCCGCCGCTGCAAGGGTAAGCGATGAAGGAAAACCATCGCACCTCTGAAATGCGCAAATCGGCGAATTTTGCATGAAACTCTTCCCGATAGCGCGTTACGAGGAGGGTGGGTATCGCCTGATTGGAACTATAAGGATCGCGATGGCGATCCGGCGCTCCTTCGTCCAGCGGATCGACGTTCATCATCACTGGCTCATGGTGGAGTATTCGAAAGAACAGCGTACTGCCAAATGTAATTGCGGGTTCTACCATCACGATGCGCCCGCCGGGGCGCAGCACGCGCGCGGCGTCCCTAAACAGGAGCGAAGGGAACTCGATATGGTGAAGCACGTCGAGCATTACGATGTTTGACAGTGAACCTGCTGCAAAGGGCAACTTTTGCGCGTCTGCTACCAGATCCAGCCACGGCGCAAATTGAATATCCGATGAAATCAGCGAGCCTATTTTTTCCTTGAGATTGCCAATGCCTCCGCCGAGTTCAAGTGTAGCGCCGTCGACAACGAAGCCCGCAATACGCTCGAAAATATCGCTGTAAAGCATTCGCAGAACTGGTTTTTGCTTCCAGACGGCAAGGTAACCGGCGAGAGTATCTGTCATCTTGAACCTGACACGAGCACGAACCTTGGCGCGAAGACACCGGCCGAACATGAACTCTGATCGGAAGGCATTTCACAATTTCCGGACCTTCTTATAGTATAGCAAGTCATGCGAACACCAAATCGGCAATCAGAAGCAATTGCCAACATGGCTCCTGCGATGGAATTTTACACCGTGTTTCCAATCCGCTAGAAGCCTTGCGAAAATGGCATTCGGACACCTGAATTGAAAACCGCTCACAAAATAGGTCTTGCGCGTGCCGCTTACCGTGCCATTCATTTTGGTCGGAGGATCATTGGCCAATCTGACCGGTGCGTTGTTACTCGCAATGGCATGAATTACGACCTGGATCTCTCGCAAGGAATCGATTTCGCAATCTATTTGCGCATTTTCGAGCGAAGTACCAGGGAGGCATTGCGCAAACTGGTGACGCCTTCGGCACTGGTCCTCGATATCGGCGCCAACATTGGCGCTCACACATTATATCTTGCGAGCCTTGTGGGGCCTCGCGGCCGGGTGCTGGCGTTCGAGCCAACTGACTTTGCGTTTCGCAAACAAGCGAAAAATCTCGACCTAAATCCCGAGCTTGCCAAACGTGTGATTGCGTACCAATGCTTTCTCGCGGCAAAAGACGAGGCGTCAATGCCCGGCGCAATCTATTCGAGCTGGCCGCTGATGGAGGGACTTGAGCGTCACGCCAAGCATCTCGGACAGGAAATGCCGACGACGGCAGCCCACGTGCGCAGCCTCGACAGCATTCTTTCGGAGCAAGGTGACGCCACGGTGCAACTTGTGAAACTTGACGTCGACGGATTCGAATGCGGGATTTTGCGCGGCGCGACCACCTTGCTGCAAGTCGGCCGGCCGATTTTCGTCATGGAGCTCGCCCCCTATGTGCTCGAAGAGCGCGGCGCATCGCTGGACGAACTGCTGTCGTTCTTCATACCGAACGGGTATCGCCTCTATGACGAGCGGAGCGAACGCCCCCTGCCCGCGACCGCAACAAAGCTTCGGAAACTGATTGCGGATGGTGAGAGCATCAACGTCATTGCGCGTGTGAACTAGCGTGAAACCACCGGTCGCGTGAGCGGATTTCAAATCGCCTTGATCTTGAAGAAGGCGAAGACGACCATTCTAAGCAGCATGACACCATGACGAAAGCGAGATATCTGCGTCTCGCCATAAGAGCGCGCCGCATAACGGATTGGCAGATCGATGGTCTTCAGATTGAGCTTGGATGCACCGAAAATCAGATCGAAATCGCCGAACGGATCAAAATCTCCAAAATAAGGCTTGCCGTCCCTGAGCCGGTAGTAGTCCGAGCGCCGCATCACCTTGGTCCCGCACAGCGTATCGGTGTAGCGCTGATTGAGCAGCCACGAAAACAGATATGCGAATATCTTGTTGGCGATTAGGTTGAGAAAGCGCATCGCGTCATCCGCCAGCGGATAGGTCAGACGCGAGCCGTTGATGAACTCACCTTTTCCGGATCGTATCGCCTCCCAGAATTTCGGCAATTGCTCGGGTGGCATGGTGAGATCGGCGTCCAAAATCATCAGAACGTCGCCTCGCGCGACATCATAGGCGGTGAACACAGCGTCAGCCTTGCCTTTGCCCGGCTGACGCATCGTCTTGATATCCTTGTCAGGATAGGCAGCCTTGACCCGCTCCATCTCCTCGAATGTGTTGTCCACGCTGTGGCCCTCGATGAAAATAATCTCGATATCGGCGCAAAATTGCGGAAGCCGCTGAACCGCAGGTTCGATATTTCCGCGCTCGTTTCGAGCCGGAATCACCACCGTTGCCGATTTCAACTCTTCCCTGGCCGCCGGCAACGAGCGGCAGACCGAATAATGGCGTAACGCGAAGAAGCGAAAACCCGGCAGAATACTGATGAACCTGTTAATCGGGCGTCCAAGACCGAACAGCGAGGCCGGCATCAAGACTCGTTGTTCCGATTTTACCGCCTCGAAGTCGGCAAGTTGCGCCAACGCGGCGACGTCCCCGGGCGCGAGCGCATTCTGCTCGGGCAGCGGCATTCGCTGTCCCATCCACTCTGCAAATCTCAGAACAGGCTGCCACAGATGCGAGAAATATCCGATGACGACGCGCGTCTCGCGCGTGCAAAGCGGGCGAAGCTGCTCGAGGAATTTCTGGCAGTCGTCCAGCGACCCAATTGTATCGAGCACCAGAATATAGTCGAAGGGGCCGCCGAGAGCAGCGAGAGTCGCGGGATCTTCTGCATCGCCGACATGAAACGTCAATTCAGGGTGAAGCCGGCGCGCTATCTCGATGAGCGCCGGGCTGAAATCGACGCCCACGCCGACGGAGGGCTCGAGCATGCCTAACGTGTCCCCGATCCCGCAACCGATCTCGAGAACGCGCGCATTCCTGGGAACCAGGAAGCGCAAATAAGCTTCGTCCTCTCGGTGAAAGAACGCCGCTTTCTGACGCCAAGCCGGACGCTCTGTGGCATACTTTTCCGAATGAGCAAAGATTGCGGCCTTGCGCGAAGACATCAGAGACGAGGATATCGGCGATAAAGGCGGGGTGGATAAGGACATGGCGGCGGCGTTATCTCTGGAAGGTCAAAACTGGAGTGCAACCTCTGGCACGCGAATGCCTTGGGACCAAGTACAAAAGCATGAACCGGAAATTAGTTTGCTGACGTGCCAGCAAAGTCAATTCCATCGATGACCGCTTGTACCGGCCGGAGAGGCAATTCCCGAAAGCCACGATAGAGCCGTTCGTACCGCGTCACGCAATCGGCCGTGGAAAACAGTGCGGTCGTCCGCTCGCGGGCGGCCAGGCCCATGGCCTCCCGTGCCGCCGGATTCAGCGCTACTTCAAGTATCACCTCGCCGAGCCGCATCGGATCTTGTGCAGGAACCAGCCACCCTGATTGGCCATCCACGATGGCGTCGAGATTGCCGCCGATAGCGGTTGCGATTGTCGGTAGCCCCTGCCCCATGGCCTCGAGCAAGGCGTTCGAGAAGCCTTCCTGGTGAGAGACAAGAAGACCCAGATCGGCGGTGGGCAAGATGGCCTCTACGTCGCTGCGTGCACCTAGCCAAAGGATATTGGGGTTTAGATTGAGCCGGTCGGCCTGCAGCTTGAGTTGCGGCCCAATTCCCTCGTCGCGTCCGACGACGACCAGCCGCCAGGGTTGTGGCAATTTCGCTGCGACGAGCCCGAGAGCATTCAGCAAATCGGAATGGCCTTTGTAATGAATCAAATTGGCGACGATCATCATGACGAACGCGTCCGCGGGCAAATCAAGCCGAGTCCTCTGCAGCGCGCGACTGTGCTCGTCGATGGGCGGAGGAACAACGACGCCGTTGTGGATGAGGCCAATCTTCCGATTATCGCCCGCCTCATTCACCAATTCGTCGACCACCGCCTGCGAATTTCCCAAAAGCGCTGTCATGCGGCGATGCAATTGGCGCTCCAGCCGGGCAAGCCAAGGATGATTGAGGTGATAGTGCGATAGGGATCGGCGGCTCATCAGGCAGATCCGATGGCCAGCGACCGCGGCGACGATACCGCCCACAAGGTAGGACTCAGGCAGGAAGAAATGCAGCACATCGGGGCGCTTCCTCCGGATCTGGCGATACAGCGCCCAAGCAGCTACCAGCAGATGCATGGCGCGGCCAGCGCGGCGAAGGGGTCCCGATATCGGCACGCCGCTCGCGGCCAGCGCCGCTTCCAGGTCTCCACCACGCTCAAGTACGAACAATTCGATCTCAAGCCCGCGGGCCCTGAGTTCGGGAAGGATATGTGTGAGGTGCCGTTCCGCGCCGCCGGTCGTCAATCTGTTGGAGACCACGACAACGCGTGGCGAACCATGCCGGTGCGCCTCCACCAACGGCACTGAATATCCTAGAGAGTTGCCCAACGCCGCCGCCATGCCTCGAACATCAGGATGGTCCAGAGCGCGTAGGCCCAGTTCCGACGGCCCGTCAGGTGATCGGTCCACAATCGCCGCGCGGTCGCGACGTCAATAAAACCGCCGCCGAGCCGCACCGGATCGAGCATATCCTCTGCCCAGTCTTTCAGCGGCCCGCGCAGCCAGTCCGCAAGCGGAATGCCGAAGCCCATCTTTGGTCGCGCAAGCAATTGCTTCGGCACCATCTGTTCGGCGACACGGCGCAACACCCATTTGGTTTCGCCATCGCGAATCTTGAAGCGCCGCGGCAGTCTCCAGGCGAATTCCACCACGCGGTGATCGAGCAGCGGCGGGCGCGCTTCGAGCGCCACTGCCATCGAGGCGCGGTCGACTTTCTGAAGGATATCGTCGGGCAGGTAAGTCATCGTATCGAGCAACTGCATGCGATCGAGAAAGGTCGGCATGTTGCCGATGGCGCCGCTCGACCACGGCTGCACCGGATGTTCGGGCCAGTGCGGCGCGAGCGCTCGGGGATCCTCAGATTGGCTCACCAACCGGCGATAGACGCCCTCGGCGTCGAGTGCGACCACATTGGCGAATTTTCTGAGCTTGTCGGCAGGCTGCGACGGCAGAAGCCCTCGCGGCGTCAAGGACGCAAGACCGTCTACCCAGGCCATCGGCACGACATTCAGCAGGCGGGAGGCGGCGCGGCGCGCGCCGGACGGAACCATACCCAGACTCTGCCACATTCCTTCCGCCAGCCGATAGCGGTTATAGCCCCCGAACAACTCGTCCCCGCCATCGCCCGACAAGGCGACGGTGACGTGCCGGCGGGTCAATTTCGAAACGAGATAGGTAGGTATCTGCGACGAATCGGCAAACGGCTCGTCATACATCTGCGCGAGGTGCGGCACGACCGCGAGCGCATCGGATGCAGCGACAACGAGTTCGGTGTGCTCGGTGCCAAGATGGCGCGCCACCGCCGCGGCGTCTTTCGACTCGTCAAAGCTAAATTCGGGAAATCCGATCGAAAACGTGCGGACCGGCCCGCGCCCGGCCGCGACCATCAGGCCGACAATTGCCGATGAATCGATGCCGCCGGACAGGAAGGCGCCGAGCGGCACATCTGCAAGCATCTGCCGCGAAACAGCATCACTGAGCAATGACGAAAGCTGTCCGACCGCTTCGGCGTCGGACACGTCGAGCGGCGATGCAAGCCCCCGCGCCGCGGCATCAGCCGCAGACCAATAACGCCGGCGAACCGTTCTACCCTCTAGCGAAATCATCAGATGCTCGCCGGGCATGAGCTTTTCGACGCCGAGATAGATCGCGTAAGGCGCCGGGACATAGCCGAAACGAACGAAGCTCGCGACTGACGCCGGGTCGATCTCGAGCGCAACGGCCTTGGAAGCGTGCAGGCTCTTCAACTCCGAGGCAAAATAACATCGTTCGCCGCGGCGCGCGACGAACAAAGGCTTTATACCAAGCCGATCGCGAACAAGATGCAGGACTTTGTCCCGCCGGTCCCACAGCGCGATCGCAAACATGCCATTGATGTCGTCCAGCGTGGCCTCCACGCCGCGCCGCGCCACGGATTCCAGAATGGTCTCGGTGTCGGAGTGGCCGCGCCAGACGACCGAGCCGAGCGACGGACCACGTCGCATATCGTCGCTGTTGTAGATCTCGCCATTGTAGCAGATCACCCAGCGGCCATCGGCCGAGCTCATCGGTTGGGCACCAGCTTCGGACAAATCCACAATCGAGAGACGGCGATGGGAGAGCGCCATACCGGCGGCTTTGTCGCTCCAGATGCCGCTTGCATCTGGACCGCGATTGGCGATCGCATCTCCCATGGCCACAGCGCGGCGGGCAAGCTCCGCGCCGTTTCCGGCGAGACGGCGATCAATAAAACCGGCGATACCGCACATCAGTGATATCTGCCTTGGGATGTGAACGAATCGCCGACAACCATATTCATGTAATACCGATGATCGCACGGATACGGCGGTGAATGACGAGATAGCCAGCCACAACGATCGAGCCGAACAGCGGCGCGGCAACCAGCAGCTTTGCGAGACCGGCATAGGAAGAGCTGCCGAGCTGGGCAACGAACGATGCACAGACGGCGAAAGCTGTCGCATAAGCTACATAGACGAACACTCGCTGCCACGCGACGACAACGCCGCACTGTCTGACCAGAAACGCGACGACTATCGTGACAAACACGCTGTTGATCACTGTTGCAATCGCGAAGCCGCGCACATCCCACTTCAATGCGAATACAAACAGATACTGCAAAACCAATATTCCCAGCAACGAGCTGGCATAAAATGCGTGCGTGAAAAACACGCGGTTGGTAATCTGGAAAATTCGCTGCAGCGGCGCCAAGACAGATGAGGAGACGAGAGACAGCGCAAGAATACCCAACGCGTTCGAGGTAAGTGAAACTGCGTCCGCATTGAAATTTCCGCGCTGAAACAAGACTACTGCAATTGTTTCAGCGAAGGAGAAAATGAAGGCCGCAACCGGGATGCTGATTAGAACAACTCCCTTCAAGACACGCTCAACCTTTTCACTACGTCCTACTTCAGATGAAAGAGGAACAATGTATATCTCGCGAAAAGTCAGGAGGCTGGAAAGATTGTTGACAATTTGCCCTGCATAACCGAGCGAGGAAATGCCTCCTGCCATCAGGAACGATTGGTAGTATCGATCAGCGAGACCATTGATCGTCCCGATCTGGCTGGCCAGATGCTGGCTCGCCATATTTCCCACAATGCTGCCCGGCTGTGCTCCGGCCTTTGCACGATGCAGGCCTCGACGCACCAAGAGTACGGTTCCGGCCACTAGATAACCGGCAAAATAGGCGACCGGTAAATCCGCGATGCTGTCGTGAAAAAGCCAAAGCACCGCGATCGACACGGTCACAGTGATCAGCTCAGACCCAAAGACCCAGTGAAATTGCCACAAAGCCTTCAAATGCGAGGCGAGGGCGTAGTACGGGATGACAATCAGGATCCAAGGCAAGAAATAGTTGGCGAGTGAAAGCAGATGTGCCCTCTCGGCGTTCGAAAACCCGGCCGCGACTACCGGCATGGCAAGACGAAGCGCCACTAGAAATACGACAGCCAGACACAATCCGGCGAACAGCGACTGGATCAACAACCTCGTACTGCTCTTCCAGAAAGCTTCAATGCTCCCGTTCCGAATTTGCACGAGCCGCGAAACAGCAACTGTATCGAAAACGTTGGAGAGATTGAATACCACTAGCGTTACGAGGGCGTAGAGAACAAGATACCCGTCCATGTCCCTGGACACACCGAAGAACGCCGCGATCAGAATGTGCCTTGCCAAGCCAACGAATTGCAGTGCGACCGAAATCGCCATCGTCGATGTGACGTGAAAGACAAAACGGCGCCTCATCTGTTACGCGCCCAGGCCTGTTTGTCCTTGCTGTTCAAGCGCGAATAGAACTTGCGGGTAATTGCCGCGAGACCTGGGATTTAGGCCGGGAACCGCAATTGGTGGGAACGGCTGCGCAAGTTCCTGTTCCGTCGGAATATTTATGACCGAGAACTCCAGCTGCATCAGCAAACGAAAGTCGCGGGTGATCGCGCTGCCTCGATGAAATCCCTTGGTTTCTTCGACGAAAATCGCACCCGCCGGGACCGATGCAATGATCTCCTTGTCACGGCTGTAGGCTTCGAAGATCTGTTCGTCGGAATAAAGACCCGCGCATGCGAACGGAAGTATCTTGTA
>Ga0137404_10002661_pt1 | contig 11870 bp, 7 predicted proteins | sample CZOMad2_1_16fung_FD_108285 | JGI IMG/M metagenome (GOLD analysis project Ga0137404, IMG submission 108285) | Vadose zone soil fungal communities from Angelo Coast Range Reserve, California, USA - CZOMad2_1_16fungal (Illumina Assembly) | ecosystem: Environmental > Terrestrial > Soil > Vadose zone...
AGGTTGATCGGCAGCGTGGCCCATGCGAAACATCCATTGATTGCCACGCACCGAACGGACGCTCCGGCGCACCTGGTCGGCCAGAGTCTGAAAAGCCAACCGGTGGCATGCGGCCGCCAGCGCGCTGGAAATGGCGTCATTCGGACCTTGCTCGTTCTGAGCTTCCAGAAAATGATCGATCGCCTCTTCGAAACGTCGATGGAGCAAGTGCTCGTAGCCTTTGAAAGGAATCAGAGGATGCGATGCGCGACGGTTCGGGAGTGAAGGGTCCTGGAGCTTTGGCGGCAGGTGAAAACGATGAATGGCGTAGAGAAAGAAAAGCGCCCGGACCCGCTCGTAGAGATTGTCGCTGCGGCGGCGAAAGGCATCCAATGCGGCGCATTGCTCCAGAAGCTGCCGCGCGGAGAGTTCCGCGCACGCGCCTTCAAGCGACTGATTGCGGATGCCAGGGTCGGCGGCAGTGATGATGCCGATCAAATCAATCATGGACCTCAGAAAGGGACATCATCATCGCCACCCCTTTTCTTTCGCCTTCTTTTTGATCTCTTTTTCTCCTTATGATTCTTGCTCGCAGGATGTTCCGGGTCCCACCAGGGAAAAGGCGCCCAGTCGATCGGTGAGCCATCACAGTCAGGCGTGCCGCATTCCAGCCAAAGAGCGCCTTCTTCGTCTTGCCAGACCCGGGCAGCATGGCCGCTGAATTTCTTGCTGCAATGCAGACACCAATGTTCCTGGTCGAGGTCAGGCCAGTCGCAGCCGAGGCTGTGCGCGCGGAGCAAATTGAGCTTCTTGTTATGAGCCAATGAAACGTATTTCATTTGCGGAGTTCGAGGGTTAGGTGGTCATGAAAGTTCGTCTGGCCAATAATTCTACTAGATTGGAGAGGACTTCGTCGCGATCCTGCCCGCTCAGCGCCAGGGCGAGTTGCGCCGTCAAAAGGCCATACTTCAACCCGATATCGTAGCGGCGACCCACCAACTCGCTCGCCAGGTAACGCTCACGCCTGGCCAGGCAGGCAAGTGCGGTTGTCAAAGCAATGTTCCGCTGACCTGAGCTTGGAATCGTTTCGGCGAGCAGATCCAACACCGAGGGTGTCAGCACGTGCATGCCAAAAAAACAGAGATAATGTCCCGCGCGCAAACCGGGCACGATCAGCCGTTGTTCGGCCTCGGTAGGCGTGGGCTTTTCCAGCACTTCGGAGATTTCATAGAGACCTTTGCGGCCAGGCGCCAGATGTCCACCCACTGCGCCATAATAGGGCAGCTTGCTTTCATGAGTTGACTGGACCGCTGAAACCGCGCAGTTCTCAGCGCAGGCGATTTCCACCAGTTGCTGCGCCGATCGTTTTGGGCCGCCGCTCACATAAAGATGGTCCCCCACCAAGAGCAGGAACGGCTGCCTGCCAACGAAATCACGCGCGCAATACACCGCATGACCATAACCGAGCGGCGTGGTCTGTTCGACGAATTGCAAGCGAACGCCCTGGCTGCCGGCCGCGGCCGCATAGGCGGCCTGGTCGCCCGGGCAAACCACGACGCAGATTTCCTGAACTCCCGCCGAGAGGATTTCTTCGATGAGAATCTGCAGCGCCGTCTTGGTATCCCCATCGCGGTCCACGAGCGTTTGCAGCGGTAACGTGCGTTGTGATTTTCCGGCGGCGGTGATGATGGCTTTTTTGATTTCCACGGTCTTGTGCTCGCGTTGCGGAAGCAGGCCGAAGCCTTGCAGAATGCAACGGGGCGGTCCACTCAGAAATTCCAAGGGGGAAGCTCCAGGATCCATGGAAGCCCAAAGGCGATTAGCCGGATGCCTCACGTGGTCCAATCCACGGAAGGCCATTAGTCCGAGCTGCTCAAGGGAATAAATAAGTCGAGTTCCCGTTGAGGGAAACAAAACAGAATTTCCGCTACGGGATTACGGAATTCTGTTTCCTAATCTCAGCGTAGGCCGATGGTTGAGCGGTGTGGCCCTTAATAAAGCGGCCTTTTCCTAATGTGACAACAAGCGATAGAACATCGTGCCAGCAGGCGAAGGAACAGCAATTTGGTTCCGAGCTCCGACCGTGCTCGGCGTGTTGGTGAGGGTTACCCAGTTCACTGTTTGCAGGTCTGTATTCTGCTGCAATGCAAAGGAGGGTGTTGGGGTTGGCCATGACAGGACGAGCGTGTTAGCGCCGTCAGCGCTGATACGCAATGGCGGAGAGGATGGAGTTCCAAGCGAGTATATGCGCAGTCCATCTGTCCCGTTGGCCAGAAAGCCATAGCTGCCGGACACAGAGAACCCGCTGGCATTGGGGGCAGGCGCGCTCCCAACTTCTGTGGGACTTAGCGGATTCGAGACATCATAAATCCGCAAGCCGTCTGAACCCTTGGCCAAATAAAGATAGTTGCCGGAGACCGCCACGCTCGTGGTCCAGCCCGCGAAGTTATCAACATTCGTAATTTCAATTGGCATGGCGGGGTTCGAAATATCGACAATCCAAAATCCTCCGATGCTTCCCATGTACGCGAAATGATCCGCCAGCGCGACGACGTTAGCATTAGGCCTGTACACCCAGCCGACCCTGAAAGCATGAGTTGGATCGGAAATGTCAAAAATATCCAGTCCACTACCAGCCACGTAGCAATAATTTCCCCGCACCGCCACGCCCTGCTTTTGGCCGCCAGCAGGGCTGCTCAAACCGACGTCGATCGGGTGAGACGGATCGGAAATGTCAAACATTCCGAGTCCACCGAAGTCACACGACAAATACGCGTAGTTGCCCGACAGTGCAACGGCCGAGCTGTCAGCGTTAGTGCCGTCGAACAATTTGATGGCGTGGCCGATGTTTGAAGGATTGGCCGGATTTGAAACGTCATAAATTCGAAGTCCGTCGTAGCCGCACGCCAGATATGCATAAGAGCCCCTTACGGCTATGCCCGTAACGTACGAGGAGTTCGTGCTGCTCATTTTAACGGGCGCGGTGGGATTTGAAAAGTCATAGATATGGAGGCTTCCTTCTTCGCCTCCCCCACCAACATAAGCGTAGTGGCCTGACACCGCGATGCAGACACCCAAGAGATTTGTGGCCTGGCCGACGGCGACCGGATTCGTTTGAGCGAGCGCCGCTACGCCCGGATGAAATTCAACAGCAAAGATCACGAGCGCCAGCGGAATGGTCTGCATTGCTTTCATATACAATACTCGCATCAATCGCCCTTCGCAGCTAAGGACAAGGTAAGCATTGCCCTCGGAAACGCAAGCCAGACCATGGACAGATTGTTTGACTTGCCGACCCCATCGAGCGAAGCTTGCATCTTGCGAGCCCGCTGGGCTTCTTAAGCGGCCTTGTCAATGAGCTCCGAGTCAGTACAAAATCCGGGCCGTGTTTCGGCACCCACGCGATCAATCAAGATCTCGTCGCGTAGCACCGAATCCACGGCCCTGGCGATTACTTGAGTTCCTCAGGGCGGTCTTTGTCCTTGTCATGACCTCTTCCTCGTTCCTGTTCCGAAGGCGGAACCGGCGGTCGTTGCGGAGTCTCGCGCACGGGCGGCGGCTCACGCCGCGGAGCAACTTGCGCCGGCGGCGCCGGTGTCGCTGCGCGCTCACTGCGCGGGTAACCGCGCTCCGAACCGGTCGGTCCAGGAGGTCTCTCCGGAGGAAGGGTTTGGGCTGGTGGCCTTTGCGGAACGACAGGCGCTGTCTCGGGCTGAGACGACGGCCGCCGCGGAACCACGGGGGCGGTCTCTGGCAATGACCTCTGCGTCACAGGTGGAGTGACATTGGGAGATCGTTCGCGCTGCTGGGGACTAACTTCGTGCTGTTCTCTACCCGTACGCGCAGGCTCCTGGATTACGCGGTCCCGCCATGCACTGTGCCTCACATTCGAAGGAATTGGAGTGTCACGAACGACCTGCGTGACGGGCACAGGATTCAAACGCCCACCGACAGCCCTTTGGACTACGGTCGCGCTAGGCCCTTGATTTATCACAACCGTTTGGCGAGTCCCGTCGAAGGACCGGGTTTCACGCCTGAAGTTATTCACGACCGTCGTGCGATTAATGATTCTCGTGTCGTTGACGATGAGTCGATCGGGTCGTATTCGGTCATGGAAATTATGGATATCGACGAATACGAAGAATGATGGCGCCAACACGACGCCGCCCGGACCGCACGGTGCCCAGCCGATATAATCATCGCTCTCGCGCCATGCAACCCACGCGGGAGCCCATTCCGTGCCGGGCACCCAAACCCAACCATAGCGAGAGTCATAAACCCAGGACCCGTAATGATAACAAGCCCAGGACCAGGGTTCATCGCTCACCCAATACCAGCCGACGTCGGTCCATTCCCAATGACCAGCGGAATAAGGCCGCCACCCAACAGCCACTTGAGGATGCCAGCAACGGCCATAAGAACTGACCTCGACCCATGAACCGTAGCCCGAAAGTGGCTGATAAAAATCTGCCGGGCCCTGGATTTCGATCCCTGCGGAGAACCGTACAGCGGCCGACCCGCTTACGATGCTGCAACTTAAGATTGCTCCTGCCATCAGGAGCGGAATCAAACGTTTTTTCATAAATGTCCTTTCGCTCATGTCAAATATCGTTCCGCGTCAAAGGCATCGCAAAAGGTAGAAACCCTACTGTTTACGTAAGGACCTGAATGAAAGTAAGTTGGAACGATGAATATTCGGGAAAAATTCGCGATTTGGCCGACAACCCATTCCTTCTTAGGTAACTACTGCCTCTTGATGGTTCCAGCGTCGAAATTGCTGGGCGATTTTTCATTCAATCCTCAGAACGAGTGAGGACGAAAGCCAATTCGGCAGAAGTCTGCGCGCTCCGCTCAAACAGAGGCCTTTTCGAAGGGCGCCCCGTTACAGCCGCGACTCATTTGGATTGCTCCTGGCCCTCTGGCGGAGATGAGTGCTTTTCGTGGTATCGAACTACCATCGATTTGGTCACGATAAATACCAGTGCTGCAACCGGCGCGGCGCAGACAATTGAGCCCAGCAAGAGATCCTTGCCGATCTTAAAAATGTTCAGCCAACCTCGTCCAAAGAGGCCCTCCCAGGGAGGCTTGGTCAGCAGATGTGGCCAATGGTGCGGATGGCTAAGAAGAAAGTAACCGACCCCGTACTCAAAACTGTAAACCACCGGCATCAAAGGCAGGATAATATCATGCAAAGCAGAGGCCAGGACTGCCGCCAGGATATTGCTCCGGGTGAGCCACGCGAAAAAAATTGCCAACAGGGTCTTGACACCGAAGAGCGGGCTGAAACCGAAGAAAACACCGATAGCCACGCCACTGGCAATTGCCACAGGTGTATCACGGATGGCCAGCAGCCTCAGCGAATGTTCATGCAACCAGCGACGTGGGTTCATGCGTTTCGTTTCTGAACATCGACAATTTCGGGGGGCGTGTAAACGACCTAAAAACCGTATGGGCCCTCTTGAGGACTCAACGGGGATCGTACCTAATCGTCAAGGATTCCGAGTGAAATGAAGGATCGAGTCAGGGAGGAGGTTTTTGGCTGCACCTGACTGACCCAGGAACACCTTATCCGGGCGGCGGATTATCATCTTCGGTTGGCCGATCGTGGACGATTCGGCCTTCTGTGCGCACGCCGCTGCCGCCTTTGGCACGAACGGCGAGGTACAGTAGTACAACAATCAACACCAGAACGATCACCGCTGGAATCAACCAAAAATCCAACATAATCCGTTCATATCAGCTTGCTTTGCATAGGTGCCACACGGACGGCGACTACCTGCTTCAGGTAACCACCAGAGGAGCGATTTCGCAAGCTCAATCATGCCCATGCCATCTGCGCATCACTCCGCCGGCTCGAGGATTAGCTTTCTGCTCCCATAATCAAAAATCATTTTGAAATGTTGCAAAGCGCCTAAGCCAATGTGGCCGGCCTGACCGTTGCTGGCGGGAGATCCCTCGAGAAAAAAATTCGCAGAAGGTTTCTTCACGACCAATTGGCCCAACCTCAACTCATCCAACATGCCGTGTTGAATTGGCGCAGAGCCACCAACACCGCGGCGCGCGCTTTCGGTCCTGGGTTTTGCGCCGTCCAGCAATCGGTTGGCGGAAACAAAGTCATGGCCGAGGCAAAGGCAGTCATCGCAGCCGGTGTCAATCTCGAGTCTCGCCGTGACGGGTTCTTGGCCAAGCGGACGTATGACGGCTTCGACAATAGGCGTGTCCCGTCTGAACTGCAGAGGGATGACCTCACCCTTCCCGCCGTAGGTGAAGCCACCAGGCTCGTAAAGCCGCATTCGCCGGGCGGGCATATCAATCTCTACGATGAACCGACGAAAGAAATCCGCGCCGAAAATCCCGTCACGGCTCCGTTGTTTCCCCTGCCTCTGGGAGGGCAGCGCCGCGATCCGTCGAGGCCGAAATGTCATTCCCTCGAAACTAAACTCTGCGCCTCGGAAAGTATCGGCTCTCTCTTCACCGGCAATGCCATCGATGGTCAACCCGCCTATTCGTTCCAGGTGCAGTGAGTCGGCCAACTTCGGGCTGATCGTCGTAATTCCGAAGCCGGTATCGAGTTTGAACGTCAGCTTATTGGAAGCATTGACTCGGGCCTCCACCAGCAGGTCCCCTTGATGCAGTTTAATGGGAACCGCGACCATGGCCGTGGATGTGCCAGCCTGTCCTGACGCTGCTGTTAAGGTCGCGCAGCAGACGAGGAAAGCCGCAGAAAGGTGAAACAAGTGTTTGGAATTATTTCTCAGAACGACGCGAACAGAACTAAGACCCAGCATTTCCTGGAGCTTGTCGTGTCACCGCAGAAGCGCCAAGCCGAATCTGCGGATTTTGCAACCTCGAGATTTCGGGAGCCTCGAGGACGTCATAGAGCTATCAGACAGCATGACTCCCTGTTCAAATTTCGCGTTTCACAACCAAGCCCGGCCTGATATAAAGTCCGGTGAAGGTGAACTATGGCGAGTAGCGAAGCTGAGAAAAAATCAGATCTGGGCGTCCCGGGTCGTGTGATCTTTCTGGATGGGCGCGGCGAACTTCCGATGCTCGAAGTCAGCACCGCCTGGAGCACGGCTGAGATCTATCTCCATGGCGCGCATGTGACCCATTTCACCAGGAAGAATGAACCGCCGCTGCTTTTCTTAAGCCAGTGCAGCCGGTTCGAACAAGGCCAGCCGATTCGCGGCGGCATTCCGGTGGTATTTCCCTGGTTCGGTCCGCGTGAAGGATTAGGGCAGCATGGATTCGCCCGAGTCAAGACCTGGGAGCTGAAGGAATTTGCGCCCGCGCCGGATGGCAGTGTCAGCCTTCGTTTTCGTCTGCCTGATTGCCCCGAAGCCTCAGCGTTTGGGCCGTTCAACGCGGATTACATTGTGACCGTTAGTGACTCATTGAAACTCGAACTGGTTGTCACCAACAAGTCCAGGACCGATGAATTTGTTTTCGAGAATTGCCTTCACACTTATTTCGAAATAGGTGACATCTGCACGGTTTCCATCTCCGGCTTGAAAGGCGCCACCTATCTTGACAAGGTCGCAAATTTTGTGGAGAAGACCGAGACCAATGAGGCAATCCACATCAATTCCGAAGTCGATCGGATTTACCTCAATACCCAGGGCGCCATCGAGATTTCTGATGGCCGTCTGGGCCGAAAAATCCGCGTTGAAAAGCAGTCCTCACTTTCGACCGTGATCTGGAATCCCTGGATCGCTAAGGCCCAGCAAATGCCCGATTTCGGCAACGAAGAATATGAGCGAATGGTTTGCGTCGAATCCGGCAATGTCGGTTCGAATCAGATTCGGCTGCCGCCAGGCGAAACCTCACGGCTAACGGTGAAGTTGACGAGTGGGCCTGCTCAATAGCAAGGCCTGGTCGGCACGGAAATCCAGCGCACCCCAAGGCAGGCATCGAATGAAAGCGCACTCCAAATTGTCTCAAGCCGTCGCTTCCTGAAACCCAGCCGTCGCCATCGCTGGCAATGGAAACACCTCATCGAACGGACAATCGAAGAATTTCACGGCTATCTGGACTCCGGTGATACCGTTTACATGGGCAAAATCAATGGCTTTCCGGGAATGTTGAAAGTCGAAAGCTTCCTGGGGATTGGCGGTCCAATCACCCAATCCACGAAAGTAAAGCCGCGTACGCGCGTGCTGCAGGAGAATTTTCATACTCTGGCTGTTTATCGGTTTGTTCCTCCGATCCAACTGAGAGCAGCCATCAAACCGCCTCAATGCTAGGACCGGCATGCTCCAATACTATTCGTCACTCGGGAAACGGCAAGGCGAATCGAGTACGGATTATTACGGATGAGGAAGTCGTTCATCGCCCACTTTAATCTGTGCCGTGTCCTTGCGGGAGCACAAAGAAAACACCAGCAATGCTCCGCAGGACTGACCGATCCATGTGTGGACAATTAAAGAATTGTTAAATTACCTACTTGCAAGAACGCGGGATCAGCGACGGGTTCGGCTTTCTTCATGCCTTCTTGCGCTTGCGCGCGAAAGCAATCAGCACGACCAAAGCGATCAGCATCGCAGCGATTAATATCGCAACCGCGCCCTTTTCCAATTGAAACGACCATATCAGATCCGTGTGGGTTTGGGCATTAGTGTCCACAAGATCCAATGTATCACACCGAGCACGGCCAGCAACAATCTGACTCTACACTGTCGCAAACCTGGAGATGCTGGCTCAGAATGCGTCGCCGGAAATTCGCTGGTTTCCCGGCTCGGCTACTTCTCGCTGGGCTTGGTGGGAGGAGGTGGAGTGGATTCCGCTTTTTGGGCCTCCTGTTTTTTCGGAGGTTCGGGTGCCGGCGCGAGCGGCGTCTCGTCTTTCTTGGGCTCTGAAATGCCAGGCGGCTCAACCGCCGCTCCCTTTTCTTCCTTCTTCGGCTCCTCTTTCTTTTCAACCATCAGTTGCGAGCGTTCTTTGAGCAGGGAATCCACTGTCCAGCTTGAGACGAGGTAAACCCAGTTCTCAAAAGCTTTTTCTTGCGACAATTTCTCTTCGAGCTTCTTTTGTTTGTCTTTGAATTCTTTGTCCAGTTTATCTTTGTCTTCGGGTTTTTCGTCCTTGCCCGCCGTGCGCTCTTTCGGTAACTGCGCGCTCACCGACATGGCCAGGGGATAATTATCATTCGTCTTCTGGCCGACTTTGACAGCGTAACTGAAGTTATCAAACGTTTCGACAACGATTGATTTGTCCATGACTTCGGAAGACGAATTCGTCCTCAAATCAACAAAACTGGCTGAACTGAATGGATTAGCAACGCCCGAGGCCTTTGTACTGTCCAATTGTTCGCCGGGCTTGGTTTCGGCCAACTTCCATTCGGCGGTTTCAGTGTCTCGAGACAGTTTCCAGGAATTGGTTGCATTGGGAAACGTAACAGCCACTGAACGTGCCTTTTCGATTTTGAAAAAGTCCTTATTCAACCATTGCTCGGGTTTAGGTTCAATGTTCCCGAAGGGTTCGGAGATCAGGCTAACATTTTCGGTATTGCCCACTTTGACATACCGCCCATCCGGCCAGCCTTGCTCGCCCAGGTCACCCATCGGCGAAGGTCGATCGGACTTGCGCATGTGTTTCTTGCCGAGCAACAGGGACTTGATCGTTTTATCGCTTTGATCCTTGAAATCGACGACGACGGCCGCATTGGTCCCCGGACCGGGAGTGAGCGAGAGCCGGGATAATTGCGAGGAGCCGATCTTTTCGTCCTGGACGATTTTCAAATCCTGGAGCTTAACCAGGAACCCACTGACCTCCGAGTAATCGGCGGGATAATTATTGCGTTCGCGAACACGCCAAACGTCCTTCTTGGCGAGGTTCAGTTCATTTGTGCCTTGCTTGATAACAATGTGACTCACGTCGTTGACGGGAAACTCGCCGAGCAGTTTCTTACCCAGAGCAGGATTGGTGCCTTCCCAGGACTTGTTTTGGTTTCTGATCAACAGCAGGCACGCGCCGCCAATCAGCACGACCAGCACCAGCAGAGTAATCAATTGTTTGCGATTCATTTGGCGGAAGTTTTTCTACGTTTAGCAACCGCGATTACAATACCGGAGAATGTAACGGCTGCGGGCACTGCCAGGATGTTCATCCATTTGACCGTGGACTGCAGAGAGACGACTTCCTTGCGAAAGTCCTTCTGCACCTGCTTAAGACGCTTGCGGGACTCGGCTTGCTCTTTACGGAGCTTGGCCAGTTCGGCGGTTTGTTCGGGAGATAAAATAAAGCGCTGGTCCTTGTCTTTCTTTTGCTGCTGGAGTTCGTTGATCTTCCGTTGAGCCTCGGAAGCGCTTTCCTCCAGGCGCTTGATCTCGCTTTGGAACTTCTCATTAGCGGCCGACTCCATTCGTTTGATGCGGGTAAACGGACGGTTTTGCGTTGCGCGGCTGCGCACGCCGATCAAGTTGTTGTCGCCCGTCAACTGCTCGATTGCGTTTTGGGCGAAGTTCAAATTGCCGTTCATCGCCTGGGAGAGCACCCCGAAAGGAGTTTGGGTCTGCCGCAAGGCGACATTATCGAACAACATATCGGCGTCGCCCACGAGAATCACGGAGTTGTCCTGCCGGGTCTCCTTGAGGGAATCGTCGGGCTTCTTCTCCGCCGGTTTTTCATCCTTCTTGTCACCCTCCTTCTTTTCGTCTTCCTTTTTCTCTTCGGGTTTCCCATTGGGAAAGGCCGTCTTGAATTTTCCGGTAAGGCGAACGGCCAGGGCGTACTGCGTGCCGGAGGGCTTAAACTCCTTCATCACATTTTGCCCGGAAAGATTCGCCATGAACCCATCCACAAGTTGCGAACCAGTCGTGCTCTTGAGCAACACGGTCTCTTTGAGGCCCGCGACGGGCGTGCCGGAGAATGCGCCGGCGTACGGCAGCCATAGGTTATCAATTTGGCTGGTGATGACGTCGTCTTTGTTGATGCCCTCGGGCGTGATCGACAGGACCGCCGGCGCTTCTTGAGGTTGGCCGTTGCGCCCGCCAATCTGCATCTTGAAATTCATGTCGGCGACCACTTTGGCCGTCTCGAAGGAAAGCCCCCAGGCTTTGAGCAGTTTCTCGAGCGAGGACCCGCTGTTCGGAATGTTTCCGAACATCTGGTTCTGCTCTTTGGTATCAACCATCGGCAAGGGATCGAGGAAGGCGATCAGTTTGCCCCCGCGCATGATGAACTGGTCGATCGCGTACTGCGCTTTGTCGGAAATCTCGCGGGGATGAATAACCATCAGCACTTTGATGTCGTCCTCGATTTTATCCACGTCCATGGCGATGCGCTGGACGTTAAAATCATTTTTCAATTCATTCACGATCACCCACGGCTGCTGGCCCTGCTGACCCATGCGCTGCATCATCGGGTTGGAGGGCATCCCGAAGACCGGCAAAGGACTCATAATGCCGACAACCGGCTTCTCCGGCGTAATCACTCGCGAAATGGCGCGCGACAAATCATATTCGAGCAATCGTTCGCGGTTTGGGTCCAGGAACGGAATGGCCTGTTTCTCGTCCAGCAGGCTGATCGCCAGCCCCATATAGAAACGATCACCGTTGCGGAGCGTCTCGCCCTCGACGCCGTCCAGTCGGGCCGAGTCCTCGGCATCAGAATCGGGCTGGGGATCATATTTTTCGATTACTAATTTGCCGTGGGCCGCCTGCCGATACTCGGTCAACAAATCCTCGACACGTTTGGCATAGCCCTTCAGATAAACGGTATCAGGTGTCGAGTTCTCGCTTTGAGTGCAATAAAACCGGACCTTCACTTGTGTATCGAGCTTGTTCAGGATCGCTCTGGTACCGGGCGAGAGCGTGTAGGCTTTTTCTTTGGTGAGGTCCACTCTTGTTTTGGCAGCCCCGCTGAGGACATTGAAAGCGATAATAATCAAG
>Ga0137404_10002662_pt1 | contig 11868 bp, 8 predicted proteins | sample CZOMad2_1_16fung_FD_108285 | JGI IMG/M metagenome (GOLD analysis project Ga0137404, IMG submission 108285) | Vadose zone soil fungal communities from Angelo Coast Range Reserve, California, USA - CZOMad2_1_16fungal (Illumina Assembly) | ecosystem: Environmental > Terrestrial > Soil > Vadose zone...
CCTGGTGCGATCAGGATCCGTCGGACCGAAGCCACCTAAACGGCACTGGTACTGGATACACCTCGGCAAGATTACGGAGAATGAGGCAACGATATTAATCGAAGATGGACAGACTCGGCTCAGGGATCTGCATCTTCGCAAGAAAGCGGGCCAGTGGCTCGTCGTGGCGGAAGAAGCGCCGCTTCTGCATTAGAGGTTTCGAAGATCAGTCGTAAAGCGGGATATCTTGAATCGACGTTGGAAAGCATCCCGTGAGCCTGCCGCCCACGGCGCCCTCTCGGCAACTATGCGTGCCGAACTTCGGTGGATCTCAAAAGCTTTTCTCCAGACGCAGTGCGGCCTTGGGATTATCTGAGGCGACAAACGCAACGATCTCCTCGAGATCAGCGATCACGTTGTAGGCGATCGGGCCTTCGAAGTCCACTGGGGGATTATGGCCTTAACTTCCTCAGGAGGGCGCAGGCGGGACCTCCGACTAACGACCACCGACCTCTAATCTCCGACATCCGGCCTTCTGCCCCCCGGGCATACCTCCTGCTAAAATTCCCCCCAATGCAAACCGATCCCTTCTTCTCCCTGACTGAAAACCAGTCCCTCCTCGTCGTCTGCGCCCGAAAAAAAATCCGCAACGCTGCCATTCTTGGAATCGTCTGGGGCGCCTTCAATTTCATCTTCGGCTACTTCGCCATCCGATTTAATCCTCTCAACGCCGGCCTGATCTTCCTTGGCCTGGTGATGCTCGCCACCGGCGTGACCGCGCTCCGCAAACCCTCCCTCCATTGCCTGCTCGCCGAAGGTTTCGTCGCTGCGCTTCTTTTTGTTTGGAACTTCGGAATCACGATCCTCAACGCGAGCGCCGGCGACGCCAGTCACATCAATCCTCATACCCTCATCTGGCCCGCTGTGGCCGCGGGCGTTTTCTTCCATCAATACCGCCGGCTCGGCCACCTCAAGGAAGCGATGAGCGCCATGGCGCACGAGACCGTGAAAGAAGCGACCGCTCTCTGCAAAGGCCTCTTCAAAGCGAAGCTGAAAGAATCGCCAGACATCGCTGAAGCTTCCTCGCGCCGCTGCCGGATGCGTTTGATGAGCGACGCTGTTTTTTGCGTGCAACGCAATCTCGCGTCCGCCTTCTACGTCAACCGCGCCGCCTTCCAGCATTGCATCCCCGACCTGAACCGGAAGCGTCTCCGCATGGTCGTTCGTCATCCTCTCGGCAAACTGACCTACGCCTTCGACAAAAAGAATTCCGACAAAATCAAGACCTGGCTCGCCAGTTCCCCCGCACACTCGAATTAAGAATTAAGAAGTCGGGGAAGGTCGCTGCAGTTTCTTAATTCTTCCTTCTTAATTGATGCAGCTTCCCTAGCTTCCGCACCGCTACCTCGCGGCTCCGTCGTCTATCCGGCGGCATCCCTGCGCGCCAGATTGATTCACTCTCTGCCCAGTCCGGTCACCGCTAGCTCGCGGCTTTTGATCTGATCGAGCGGCTCCCGCACGCTCGTTTTCTTCCTTCTTACTTAGCGCGGTATCGCGCTGTGCCAGCGCAGGTCGAGATGGAAATCGCGGTTCCACTTTTCGAGCACGGCAGCATGGGATAGGGCGAGCCGTTCAATCAAAGTTGGCTGCATCGACGCTTGTGCGGGAATTAGATGATCGTCGGATGAATTGCGAGCGGTCGAAGGAATTCCCAGTTTCTGGGTTTTCATACTTATCTATCAAGCATCGGCCACGCCGTACCCTGACGAAGGAACGCAATCCGCATCCGCAGAAGCACAAAAAAAGCAGGACCATTTCTGATCCCGCCTAGGCTGACAAAAGAATATTTATTAGAACGTGGCTTTCGAGCCTTGCCTTTTATTTAAGCAGCCCATGTTCCAGCGCATTCCGGGAAACTACCGAGTTCGAGCAAAGTGATCTTACCGATGCTTCGCCAGCCCACGCCGCTTTCTACTTCTCTTCGTCTTGTGGTCGCAAAATAATCTTGCCGTCGGCATGTCCCGAGGCCGAGAGCCGCAGCGCCTCTTTGACTTCGGAGAGCGGCAATACCGTCGCCATTTGCACTTTCAATTCGCCGCTCTCGAGTAATTGGTTGATCTCCGCCAGCTGCTCCGGCTTCGGAATCATTTGGACCATCGCGATCGTCACGCCGAACTCCCTGGCCTTCTCTGCGGATGGCGGGTTGACCGTGCTCACCAAAAACCCGCCGCGCTTCAAGGTTTGAAATGCGCGCTCCTGCGTCTCGCCTCCCACGGTATCGAACACCCCATCCAGGTCGCGGACTTCGTTCTCGAATTTCGCTTTCCTGTAATCGATGAACTCATCCGCTCCGAGTTTCCTTACAAACTCCTCGTTCTTGCCTGAAGCGAGCCCGATCACATGCGCTCCTTTCGCTTTCGCCAACTGGACCGCCATCGACCCGACCGCTCCCGAGGCTCCCGTGATCAGGATCCGCTGGCCGCCTGCCAGCTTGCCCAGATCGAACATCGCCTGCCACGCCGTCAACGCGCCCACCGGGACCGAAGCCGCCGTATCGAAATCGACCTGCTTCGGCTTGCGGACGAATTCGGTCGCTGGCGCTGCCGCATACTCCGCGTAGCCGCCACTGTGCGTGCCGAGATAACCATAGCCTCATCCCCCGCCCAGGCCAGCTAACCCGATCTCGGCTTCTGCCGGATCGACGCCGCCTTTTCTTCCGCGGAGATCACTTCCTGACCGTCCCCGGGCGTACGCCGTTATGCGTATGGACGAAGCGGTCGCGTTCAGCTAAAAGCGATCTTGCCATGCCCTCCCGGAACGGCGGATCAGCCAAAATAAGCGCCAGAGCTCGTGCCATTTCCGAGCCGCCTTCCCTGACCAAACGCGAGCTCGAAGTCGTCGAATGGATCGCGGCCGGCAAACGCAACCGCGAGATCGGAGCGATTCTCGGCTGCAGCTCGCGCACCGTGCAGAAACACGTGGAGCACATTCTCGAGAAGCTTCATTTAGAAACGCGGACGGCGGTTTGTGTTTGGTGGTACGAACACCGCTTGGATGGCGAAAAATCTGTTCGTCCTTCTCGTCGCAAACGACGCTCCGTTTAATAGACTGGCAACGTACGCCATTCGGCCTATTGCGCTGTTTTGACGAGATCGCGATGATGCGCACCGTCGTGAATCTCCCCCAGTCCCCAACCTCTCCAAGTCCGTGAGTTCTCACATGATCGCGGGCCCACTGCTTCCTCTTATCATGAACATCTCACTTCCGCGGCGCACGGCGATCGTCATCGTCGTCCTTAGTCTCACGCTTACGGCCCGCCCGGCGCGCGCGGCTGAGGCATTACTGTTGCAGGACACCTACGTCGACAATGGAACGACAGGCGGCAAGCCGCCGCCAAACGGTTCCAATTACGGCGGCGGAATGGACCTCCGCGTATTCAAAGGTAATGGGCGACTCGGTCGTACGTTCCTGAAGTTCAGCCTGGCTACGTTGCCGCCCGGAACTTTGGCCAGCGACGTCAGTCACGCCCGGCTGCGCTTTTGGGTTAACGGCAACAGCACGATCGCCGGCGCCATTACTTTAAGCCCGGTCACCACAACTTGGGATGAATTGACGCTAAAAGATAACACCACTGGCGGCGTCACCTTCGGTTCGCCCAAGCTTTCCGAGTTGCCCGTCAGTTCGATCAATAACTTTATTAGCATCGATGTGACCGATTGGGTGAAGGCCTGGATCAGTGGCGCTCTCATCAACGAAGGCATCGAAATCGAGGCGAGCGTTTCAACCAACACGCTGAATCTCGCGTTCGACAGCAAGGAATCGAATCAGACCAGCCACGAACCGCGACTCGAAGTTTCCCTCAGCAGAATCGGACCGGCCGGTCCGCAAGGCGCGTCCGGGCCGCTGGGCATCCCTGGCCTCGCCGGACCGCCCGGCGCAACCGGAAGCACTGGCCCAGTTGGATCGGCTGGTTCGCAGGGACCGCAAGGACCACAAGGCATTGCTGGGCCCGCCGGGACGAAATGGTTTTCTTCAGTCGGCGCCCCTGAACAAAACGTCGGCGATCCTTTCGACTATTACCTTGATGTGACGAGCGGCGATGTCTGGCGAAAAGTCAGCAGCGAAGGTGTCACCGGTTGGGCAATGCAGGGAAACATACGTGGATTAAAAGGGGAAACCGGCCAGGAAGGACCCCAGGGTGAAGCCGGGCCTGGTGGTCTCCAGGGTCCGGCTGGGCTACCAGGTTTGGAGGGGGTTCCCGGACCAGCTGGCCTTCAAGGTAATACTGGACCGTCAGGTCCTGTAGGTCCTCCTGGTCCGCCGGGGCCAGCAGCTGTATGGCCCACTCGTATTGCGCCGCAAGGCGATCTGGCCATGGGCGAATTCACTCAAGGGCCGCCGCCTTAAATCGCTCCATAGCTCGACTAGGCCCCTGGGATGAAACTCGTTCCCCCTGATCAAAGAAAAGCTATCTCGGCTGTTCGGCTGGCGCTCTCGGTGGTCGTGACGGCGCTCGTGCCACTGCTTCTTTACGCTAGTCCCACCTGGTGGTCCCAACGCAATGTCGTAGTTCAGAGTGCCGTACCGGACGACTATGCGCCGGCCAATCAAGGCCAGCTAAAAAATATCGCGAAGGCCGCGATCGCCGAAATGGACGCCAAGTTAACTGGCGGGGCTGGTGAAGAACTGCACAATCTGGTCAATAGTTGGTCCACTCCAGCGGCGCCGGCGAATGACTTCGCGCCGGTTAATCTTGGTCAGCTCAAGAAGATCGCACGGCCCTTCTACGACAGACTGATCGCGTTGGGCATCGTTGATTATTATCCCTGGCTTAGTTCGCCAAATTTGCCCGATGACTTCGCCGTCGCGAACATTGGCCAGGTAAAAAATCTTTTCAGTTTCGAGATACCCTCCGGAAACTTGCTGAATGATCCGCGCACTGATCGGCTCGCTGCTGGACAGTTTTCGGCGAGCATTGCTCTAGAAGAGAACGCGACTTGGATTTGGAACGATCATCTCAGTAACGGCAGTGAATTCGATCGCGATTATCCGCACCGAATATCAGGTCTACCCGGGATACGCTCTGTTTCCGCTGGCGAGCGCTACCTCGTCGCGCTCGCCAACGATGGCAGCGTCTGGACCTGGGGAGATAATGCCGTCGGGCAATTAGGTGATGGAACGAATATTGGTCGCAATATTCCAGCAGCTGTTCCTAACCTTGGCGACATCGTCTCGGCAAAAGCCGGTGCATTCCACGTCCTCGCGCTCCGAGGCGATGGCACTCTCGTTGCCTGGGGCGATAATTACTACGGGCAACTAGGCACCGGCGATACAACACCTTCCCCAATCTTCATGTCAATACCTAGCCTGGACAATGTGCAAAAAATCGCGGCCAGCTACGGGAAGAGCGCCGCTCTCAAGACTGATGGCACTGTCTGGATCTGGGGATACGAACGCTACAATGGTCAGGATATCTTTCACACGAATCCGGCGGCTGTTCCCGAGTTACTCGACGTAGTTGATATCGCGGCCGGGTATGAGCACATGGTGGCAGTTAAGTCCGATGGCACGGTTTGGGCATGGGGATCGAATTACGCTAACCAAATCGCCAATGGTTACCCATGGTGGAAATATCAGGACGTTCCCTTTCAAGTTCCCAACCTTCCTCCCATAGTTAAGGTCGCATCGAGCTACGACCACACCTTGGCAATCGCAAACGACGGCACCGTTTGGGCCTGGGGCTACAATTTTGATGGCCAACTAGGTGATGGAACCACCAATCCGCGACAAACACCAGTTCAAGCTAGCGGCCTGACCGATGTGATAGCGGTAGCTACAGCTTACACTTATTCCCTCGCCATGAAATCCGACGGCACCGTCTGGGCCTGGGGCGACGGAGCCGTAGGCACATTGCCTGGAACGGACCGCCATGTTCCGCAGCAGGTTGGCCTCGGTGTGTTCGATACAAACGGCAACGGAATGGATGACCGCTGGGAAATACATTATCTCGGGAATCTCAACCAATCCGGCGACGCCGACTTCGACGGCGATGGTATTTCTAACCGCCTAGAATACCTGCGCGGGACCGATCCTACCGATTACTACAACGGTGCCAAGCCGGTTGTCGAGATTGCTAGTGGGAATAACCAGATCGGTGATCCCGGAGCATTTCTAGCGAAGCCTCTCAGAGTAAGAGTTAAAAGCGCAGCTGGTAATTTACTAACCAATGCGCCGGTCATATTTAATGTTTCAGGCGGCGTAGGTGGGTTAGCAGCCTCACCCGGCATGCAAGTGCAGCAGCAATTCGTGGCGCGGAGCGACTCCAATGGCGAGGTAACGGCATATCAGGCTTTACCAGACGCTGCCGGGACAAGTATCCGGACGGCAGCGACAGCTGGTATAGGAACGCAGGCCTCGTCGGTTACTTTCCGCAGTATCGTACGTTTTTCACAGGGCACGCCAACTCCTCCGCCAAATCCAAGCGCGACGCCGACTGGAAGCCCATCTCCTTCGGCAACTCCGAATTCTACGCCAATCGCCCCATACCGCTACGCGATCATCGACCTCGGCCCCGGTATGTATCCAACTAGGATTAATAAAAAAGGGACAATCTTAGTCGGCGGTCCAGACCCGGGTCGCGAGGATGGCTGGGGATACGGTCTCTGGCGAGGCGGGTCAATCGAATGGCTCCGGCCTCCGGATTCTTGTTCATCGGTTGCCGCGGGGGACCTCAACGATCGCGATACCGTTGCAGGCAACTTCAGTTCTTGTTTACCTATTTCGGACAACGAAAGAGAACTAAACGCAGGCTTCATTTGGCTGTCCACGTCAGCTACCCCAACCAAGATATCGGGCGCCGGGCGTTACCCCGGCTGGGGTCCCTACAACTTCGATATCTACACCCGATCATTTTTGGTTACTGTCATCAATAACCTGGACGACGCTTACGGCCAGATGCTGACAGGAACCGTCCGCGGATTCTTGTACAGGAGTCTTTTCGTCTGGAATAGCGCACACTGTCCGGCCGGAGCGAGCGCGCCATCACAATTAAGTAACGAGGCCGCCGTAAATGACGATCCGGACGATATCTTTTTATCATCTTGGAGCGGATCGAGTGACACGATTGTGCGGGCATCGTCCGAGCACTACATTGGCAGTAAGGTGATACCCGATGCCAAATCGGTCGGGTTCACGATTGGAGGCAGAAGCACCGGCATGATTGACGGCCAATCCGTGGACTTTCGCCCGGTTGACATTAACGAGACCGGGCTTGTCGTCGGACTTACCTCCGATGCGGACATGATTATCCACAGTCTGGCTAGACCGCCTCTGCTTCCTATTCCTGACGTGACACTCGGCCAAAGTGAATCCATCGCCATTAACGACCACACCCGTCCCGCGCCGCCTTTGGACGCGCAATCATCTCCCACAGCATCCCCTCAACCAACGGCTATTCCCGCCCCCCAAATCCTTAGCTGGACGGGAAACGCGTTGGTGCTGTGGGAGCTCCAACCAGATGGCCCCACGTGGCATCCTTTTGGCTTGGAAGAAATGATCCCAAGTATGGATGGCTGGGACGCCCTCACCCCCTACGACATGAACGACAACGGCCTCATCATCGGCACCGCCTGGTACAAAGACCCATCAAATCCTGCCGCGCCGAGCGAACTTCACGGCTTTCTCCTCGTTCCGTGTGACCTAATGGTCGACGGCAACCGCGACGGGAAAATGAGTTTCGATGACCAGACCGTCCAAGGTGCCGATCAGACTTCCGAGGACACACCTTACCGCTTTTGGGTAAATGACGACCAGGACGCGGGCAGCGGCACTAACGGTTCCGAGGAAGTCACTCCCGTACAGCTTCGCGACAATCAAGACGAGAAAATTCAAAGTGTCAGAGATTGCGAAGACCTGACGCGATTGTGGCTGAACATTAAGGGCTTGACGGAAAGCTTTAAGACGGGCGCGCTCAAGTTCGTTTTGAAATTTCGGAATATTACGTCAGGAAATCCCGCAGTGAGAGTTTTTCGGGCAGCGGAAAATGGCGGGCGCGGATATATCACAAACGAAGGGTGGGGCGCTTTACAAGCTTCTCCGCCATTTGACACCGCTTTACCAGGAACAAACGGGCCCGGAATTGCGTCGTCAACGACGGGGATTCATGTGCACCGGCAGTTTTGGCAAGGAATCGACGAAGTCAATCCCGTCATCAATCTCCTATTTGAAGGCGTGGAGGAAGGAGAAGGTGAACTGTACTGCGAAATTGTAAGTGAAGACGGTCGGAGAGTCGGCACCAGCCCTGGCATTAGGCTGGACATCAAGAATGTTCAGAAAATGTACGAGCGAGCGAAAGCTCAACCAGAAAATATCGCAGCTCCATATAGCGCTTTCGCACCTTTCACAGGCCCCGTCACCTACGTCTCCGATCCCGATGGCCAACCTTTCCAAAAACCATGGTACGAAACCGATCAATGCCTAGTGTTCGTTCATGGCTGGAATGTCAGTTATGACGAATACCGCGGTGTCGCCCAAACCCTGTTCAAACGGCTTTGGCATCAAGGATTCAAAGGACACTTTGCATCGTTACGATGGGACACCCGCAAGTCAGACGGAATGTTTGATGCTGGTGAATACAATCGCAGTGAAAACCGTGCCTACGGTTACGCCGCGGCTCTAAAACAATGGGCGACTATTCTTTCGAATGGCTACACGGTCAGTGTGCTTGCCCATAGCATGGGTAATATTGTCTGCAGTGAAGCCCTGCGACAAGGCCTTCAAATCCGTAACTACGTTTTAATGGAGGCTGCGATTCCGATGAGTTGCTATGCAGCTGATGCTACAAGATTGCCACGCCTAGAGGACCGAGATCGAGATTACCCGACGCCGGATTACCATCGAAATCCCACGACAAACGAATTGACTCTCGGATATCGGGCGTACCTGCCACCAGTTACCGCAAACATGGTCAATTTTTACAATGAGGACGATTGGGCCTTAGCTACCGGAACGACAGAGATCATTCCCGGCCTGCCCCAAAAGGAGACGAACTGGGAAACAAACCAACTCGATTACAAGCCCGACGGTGAAATTCCTGATGTAGTTCACGCAGTTATTTGGAGGTATTATTACGATCCAGCTCTTCCGCCGATTCTTCCGCTCACACAGCGTGCCTGGACCGAATCTACCTTCCGTCGTTTGGTCTCCGACTCATGGGAGATGAAAGCCTTTGTGGCGCGATCGCGCACCAAAGCAGTGGGAGCATTTCCGAATGGCAATACGGTTTTTACAGCGAACGTTAATCTTCACAGCCCACCGTATAACTTTGGACGTCAGCGCTTAGATCACAGTGGCCAGTTCACACGCAACATTCAAGAAGTGGATGCGCTTTATAATGCGATTAGGAAGGCGTTGGAACAATAAGCGTGAGAAATAAGCGATTCGCACTGGTAGCGTTAGCGACGATTGTAATCGTTTGTGTTGTTATTTTGAGGCTAAACAGGATTTCGACGCCGAAGCCGCGAACCGAAATACACCCTAGCCCTTCGGTTGAATCGCCGCGGCAAGCATCAACTGCTCGGCCCACGCCGCAGGAACGCCAATTACCGGGCGGCCCCTATGTATCGGCCGACCCACGATGGGCCCTCGTTCACGAGAAGGACAAGACTGATCGGAACTGGGAATGGCGAATGCCAATAAACTTTTATGGACGCACTGTCGATGAAAACGAGCAGCCAGTCTTCGCCGCAAAGATTCATGCGCAATGGAGTGATTTCTCCGCAAATGGAGCATCGAGCGAAGACACATTAAGCGACCCTGAAGGTTACTTTTCCATCACAGGCAAAACAGGCCGAGGAATCACAATCCGGGTCATGAAAGAAGGCTATTACACACCGAAGCAGCAGCGAATGAGCTTTGACTATGCGGCGTTTTGGGAGGCTAACTACTACCAGCCCGACCCGGCGCATCCGGTTACGTTCCATCTACGGACCAAGGGGCGTCCGGAACCGCTGATCAGCGGCGAAACTACACCGCTGGTACCGGCTGATGGCACTCCCGTATTAGTGGATCTGCTGGGCGGCGGGCGCGTTTCACCGAATGGTCAAATCGAGTTCGCCGCCGTGACGAACACTGAAAAATATCCTCCGGGCCAATTCGATTGGCACGCCTCTATCACTGTCCCGGACGGCGGCCTGCTCGAACACAATCTCGAGTTTCCTTTCGAAGCGCCGGCACAAGGCTACAGCCCCCAGGTCATCTTCGAGATGCCCGCCGATGCACTGGATTGGAGGCGATCGATAGAAAAGACCTATTTCATTCGATTTGGAAATCCGCCGAAGTATGGCCGCCTCCAGGTTAGGCTAAATGGTGCTAGTCAAAAGGTGTTGCTTCATTATGCCGTGAACCCAACCGGTTCACGGAATCTCGAAGGCCACGCCGAGGGCGAGTTTGCGACTCCGTAGTCGTCGCTGATTATTAATCCTTCCTTCTTAATTGATGCTTCAGCGGCCAATTTACTCGCCCGATCCAGCAGCTCGGCGCTTTTTATAAGCGCATGGCCGTCGAGTTGAAACAATAGCTGATGACTCGGCGCACTGTCATTGTCGTAGCGATTTTAGCTATTGGCGTCGCCGGTGTTTTGCTATTCTTTCGCGGTCGATCCGCGCTTACTGTTCGACCAGCGATGAGGACATCGGCCGTCAGCGCGCTTAGCGCTGCGTCGCCGCCGCAACCATCTTATACCAACGAACAGATTCCGAGACAGTCTCTTAGTCGACAGCAGATCGCCGCTGAAGTCACTCGACGTGATCGGACTGACACGACGTGGGAATGGAAGATTCCGATACGATTTTATGGCAGGGTCGTGGATGAGAATGAGCGGCCGGTAGCCGGCGTGGATGTCCATTTCCAATGGACGGACCTTTCACCAAAAGGTACGTCTGTCGCCGATTCCAAATCTGATGCGCACGGATTCTTCTCGCTCGAAAACGTTGATGGCAAATCCCTGTTGGTTCGACTCTTAAAGCCAGGCTATTACACAACAGATGCGCGAAATCAGGTCAATTTCGAATACGCAAACCCATTTGAGGAAAGTTTTCACGAACCTTACGCTGACGCCCCGGCGGTTTTTCATCTGCGCAAACAGAAGCCGTCTCCGGATGTTATTGCCAAGTCGACAAAGGTCATGCTGCAGGGGGATGCAGCGACAGTTAGGATTGGCCTCGACACAGGGAAGCCAAGTGCGACTGGCGAACTACTGATAGAGGCTACTAAGCCTTGGCCACCGCGGCCTATGTCGCCGCCATATAATTGGCAAGTCGCGTTTCACATCGAGAATGGGGGATTTGTCGACGCCCCAGATCAGTTCGCTTTCGACGCGCCGGAGACTGGATATACGCCAGATTATACAATCAACATGCCGGCGACGTTAGATTCGGAATGGAAGGTTCACGTCGAGCGCACCTTGTACTTCACATTCGGTGAACCGAAGAGGTACGGCCGACTTAATTTGCGAACCAATGGCAACAGTCGCTACATCTTTCTCGATTATGTCATAAATCGTGCGGGTGGCCGGAACCTAGAGGCACAACCTCCTTCAGAACAATAGTTGTTCCGCCACAGGCGTCCGAGTGGGAAGCTCGATTCCGAAGGAACGGTCGGACCAATCCGGGCGCTGCTCAAGAACAGGCAACGTTCGACCACAAGACTCTGAACTTCGCTTTCTTTGCTAACTTCTGTGAGAAGCCTCTGATTCGGCGACCGAGCTACTCAAAGTTGCGCTTTTAATGTCAACTCGTCACGGCTTTGTCAGCGTTTCAGCGTTCGACTTGGAACGCGTCATTTCCAGGCGACTTCGCTTTTCTCTTCGTAATCCTTAAACGCGGTGTCCAG
>Ga0137404_10002673_pt1 | contig 11840 bp, 13 predicted proteins | sample CZOMad2_1_16fung_FD_108285 | JGI IMG/M metagenome (GOLD analysis project Ga0137404, IMG submission 108285) | Vadose zone soil fungal communities from Angelo Coast Range Reserve, California, USA - CZOMad2_1_16fungal (Illumina Assembly) | ecosystem: Environmental > Terrestrial > Soil > Vadose...
ATTATGAGATTTGTTCCAGACGATTTGTCTAATTTATTATTAAGAACTACTCTTAGACGTGCACAAGCATTAGACCAGTTACAAAAGGAAATTATAGAACAAGCAGAAGCACGTGGAATAAAGGCTAAAAGAGTACCGGGCTTACTTGGACAAGTAGAAGAACTTGTACAGAACTTTAAAGCAATGGGACGTGAGTCGATGGACATTGCGCTTGACCAAGCTGACTTTTATCGAATGAGGAACTTATATCCTGATATGTATAAGGAGCTTGTTAAGTCTACACAAAACGTGGTTAGTAATATTGATAAACCAGGATACTTATTACAAAGTCGAGAGCCGGACTTGTATAAGAAAGCACGTGAGGCGTTTGGATTCCCCACCGATCCACGTCTACCAACCAAACCAAGTTGGTGGAATCGTAACGTGGCACAGATAGAACAGTTTGCAGACGATCATCCGATAGCTAAACCGTTTGTGGATATGATATTCGCAGCACGTGGGATACATAACAACCGACTGGTGGCGTTGGAGACTGCCTTAGCTGGAGCGTTTACAGGTGGAAAACTATTAGACGACCAACGAACCAAGCAGGTTCTAAAACTGGCCACGACACAACGGTTGCGTGACCTTCTCAGTAAGATAGCGTTGGACGTGCAAACTGAGGGAGACAAGAGTTTTAATGATAAGTTAAAAGCTGCTGGTGGTGATATATCACAGGTTCCAGAAGTTAATATTATGACTCCTGAGTACATGGACGCCATATATAGGAAGTATGGTGCAACAACAGATGATCGAGCGACATTAGACACAGCGTTATCAGGTATTAGAAACCAGATTAAGCTGACTAGTGCCACGCTTATCGACTCTCATATGAAGGGTCTCGAGACGGTGGTGGCTAAAGCAGTGGCTAGGGCAACTAACCTATTGCCTGAACCTTCCCGTGAAGTTGCCAAGCTTATTAGCACAGCTGTGAGAGCACTAGATTCCGGTGACCACCAGACAGCGTTACAAGCACAGAATGAATTCCTTGCACGAGTGCCGGATCAAGTGGTGGCGGAGAAGTTGTTCAACCTAATGAACGATGGTTGGGCGAGAGTGAAACAACTCGAACGTTTCTTGTCTGTAAGAATGCCCTACTTTATGTCTGAGAGACGGACTGGAGACTATGGTTTGTGGTGGAGAGACAAGACGAATAAGCTCCAAAGTATTTATTTTAAAGACGGTGGTCAACGGGACGCCTTTATTAAGCGTAATAATGTTGAGCCGGTTAGACAGACTAATCCTGGCGACACTAACTATGGTGTTCCCGACTCAGTCTTTAGTCAGCTAAACGACATTCAAGCCAAGATGAAGGAGAAGTTGACGGACATTTTGGGTGCCAAAGACGCGGAAGAAGTAGCTCAGGTTATGGATATGGCCACTGAGTTACGCAACGTGATGGCTGCGCAAGATGTCACGTCGATTAAAGCAAAGAGAAGGTTGGCCAAGAGTCGAGAGTATTTAGATATGCTTGACACCCACTTGAACTACGTAAATGGAGTGGCCACCGCTGCACGTAACAAACAGATGAAGTTGGAAGCAGACTTGCTTCTCGACACGCCGGAGTTTAAAAATCAACCGGTGATTAAGGAGTTGCTTAACCAACATCTGGCCAACGTTATTAAGCCTGACACCAAGCTGGGTCAATTCGTGTCAATGGTTAACTTCGTCTACTTTATGGGAATGAACCTAAGTAGTATGATTCTCGAACCATTTCAGCAGTTGAGTGCGCTGGCACCTATGCTGACCCGACAGGGAGCGACGGTTAAAGATAGCTATGCTCACCTTGCGTGGGCAAATAAAGCAGTGATCGACAGCAAGTTTAATAAGGGACGGTATAAAGACCCTGAGTTACATAGTTTGATGGAACGTGCACGTGCCGATGGTGTGGTTGACCAAGGTATTATTGCTGAGATGGATCATAATACGGACCTTCAACTGATAAATCGTATTAGGGCAGTCGGTGGATTGAACCTCTTTACTCCTTTTGAGATGTTCAAAAACCGAGTGTACCAAGCCGCGAACCTGACTAGGAGATTTTATGGGACTGTTCCGGCTTATAACTCTGAAGCAGCGTTCGCGGCGTCTTACAAAATGTTGAAGGCACAAGGGTATACGGGAGAGAAGTTGTATAGTGAGATTGGTCATCTTGTTAGACTAACTATGCTTGGAGGTGGTAAGTTTAATCGTCCTATTGGATTGTTTAATTGGGCACCACGTAGCGCTGCACAAGCTATGTGGAGTTTGCAGAGTTACAGTAGCTCGATGATGAGTATGATGGGCCGGATGATTAAAGACTCCACGTTTAATCCTAAGGGTTTAACTCCTGCTCAGACAGCGCAGACACGTAAAGCTGCGGTACAAATGCTTGGGACACAATTTGTTTTAGCTGGAGCGTTGGGGATGCCGTTTGCACAAGTAGGGTTGCAGGTGTTACAAAAACTGTTTCCTGACGAAAACATTGAGGCGAAGGTTAGAGAGTTCTTTAACCAATTTAATGGAGACAACGAAGCGTTAGGTGGTTGGATGGGTAATGCTTTGACGACTGGGTTGCCGTCAGCGTTTAGCAATGCACCGGATATGGGAAGTAGGTTCGCTTTGAACTCGGTGCTTGGAGTGTCACCCTATTCTGATCCTAGTTTGGATAATGTTATTGGTCCGACTGCCAGCGTGGTGAAAAATATCTTTAAAGGTATGCAAGCTGGTGCGACGGGACAACCACAGAAAGCGGTGGAAGATTTGATGCCACGTGGAATACTGCGAATCTGGAAGACGTTGGAAGAAGGAAACTCCTTTATGAGTCCCTCGTCTGGGAACCAGTTGGCAGGGGATTTGAGTCCGCTTGAGAGATTCGGACGACTGGTAGGGTTTACGCCAGCTAGAGTGGCGAGACTGCAAGATGCACAGCGTCTAGCGAAGGCTAGTGAAGATGCGGATACGCAACAGAGTAGACAGTTTGTAGATAAAACTGCCGATCTTGTTAACGCTGGTCGGGATCAGGAAGCACATCAAGCCATAACACAGCGTGTTTTAGAGTCGAAAGGATTACATTCACCCGAAGAGTTAACACGTGCGGTGGCGAAAAGAGTGGAACAGAAGACTCTACCAATTGATCCCCGTAACTTCGGCAGCAAACAGACGGTGGAACTGAATAGATCGTTGAAGGGAATACTAGGAGAACAGACCATTGGACCCAGTAATATGGAGCGGGTTCAGATGCAACAACAGTTGGCACAACGCCTAGGTTTCTTTAAAGCTGCACCGAGTGCTAGGACACTTCTTCACTCTTCACAACTCGACCGGATACTGGAGATGTATCCCCACTTGACAAAACCGCAGGCGGCTTTATTGTTGAATCGTGCGACGTCCGGGACTGAAAGTGCTCAGGAGTTAAGAGAAGGCGTCGAATAACGTTGCCTTGTTGGTCCTTCTCGTCGGCACGATGGAGCTTGCCAGTGTCCACAAGGTGACCAATGATGCCATAGAGTTCTCTAGTGTCGGCTTCGCGGTACATTATGGAGAGCACTTTCTTTTCGGAGAGTTCTCCACCGGCCATAGTTACCGTCTCGATCATACGGGCTGCTACTGCGTTGAGTTCATTACGACCCATTCCTTCGAAGACTTTGTGCATATTAACCTCTAGTTTGTTAAGAGCTTCTTCACTAATTTGAAGGTGGATTTCATCTAGCACTAGGTCGGTGTTCTCAGCCAGTGCAAAAAGCATAGCAATCTTAAGCAGTTGGATGTGCTTCGACTTGTAATACCCTCTAGTCATTACATCCGTGTTGTCCTTCATAGAGTGGAAGAGCTTGACGTAGAACTCTTGGTACCACGATATGGCTGCAGGTGTCCATTTAAATTCTCCAGAAACCGATGAAAGGGTTTTGCCCCACGAAACACAATCGTCCCAAGCCCGTTGTGCCACGGGAGTGATTTCAGGAAAGGGGACCGGTTCACCATCTTCAAGTTCAAATGCAAACAAAGTCCGGCGTGAGAAACCTCCAGATATAACGTCCTCCTTGAGATACCTCGTAATATTTGAAGGAGTTGTGCAAGCAAGTATGGTGAGATACGGCCCAGGTATAATATCGTCACCCTTGTTTTTGGTTTTAGCGTCGTAGATTTCTTGGTCATATATAGTGGTTAAAAAGTCTATCATATGGGCTGAGTTGGTACCGAGGAAATGGGATAGTTCGGTGAGACACAGCGTGATTGGAGTGTAGGTTTTTTCTTTACCATCTAGAAGAGTGAACTTCTTCTGACATTGAGTTGCCATGTAACGACAAAGTGCTTCCTTTGTCATGGCAGTTGCAGCAAAAGGTATGTCTTCAAGCTCACGTAACATATCCTTTGTCATATTCATCGAAGTCGTCTTTCGACCACCAGGAGCACCAACAAGCACCACATAAAGATTTGGATAGATGGTGAAATATCCTTGGTTGATCCAAACGCGGCGGCTAACGATGCTGCTAAGAGTAGCCAAAGCAGACCAAAGGTCATATAATTCTGGTGTTTCGCTGCCTTCTGCAAACTTGAGAAAGTTTGAAATGAAGTTGGACATTATTAAAGTCCTGCGAGGATGTTTTCAATTTTGGTGTCTTTCTTTATATAGAGTGCTGCTGGAACAAAGCTAATCGAAGAACTTATTGGTCCTTCACCTTCAAAGATAGTGAATAGAGTGTTTTCCCAGCCAGCAATAAATTTATTACCGGTTATACTACATTTTATTTCACATGAATCGACGACTCGGCCTAGAACTCTTTCACAAGCAGAGACCATGCTTTCGTCATAGACAACCACAAAGTGCATTGTGTCGTCCTTACCCCTGTAACTCAACTCGAATCTTTTCATCTTGTATGTTCATGAACCCTTCTAGTTCTTTTATGTATTTTAGTAGTGCCAGCTTCTCTACCTTTAGTTGTTTAATTGTATTACCTTTACGACTAACCTTTTGATTCTGTCTAGTCCTTTGCATTGAATCTTTAACTCGTCGTCGGGCTAACAAGCGATCTATCTTACGTTCAAGTCGGGCGAAGTCTTCGTCGTTCACGGTTCATATAGGTTCTGTTAGTTCTCCCCACGATTTTCCGTAAGCCCCTTCAAAAGGGATTTGAATAACCTGCCCCGCGATGGTGGTATTGAAGGTAAAATAAGATCTAATTTTGGACAAAGCCCACTCGGTTCGGTCAACTGGAAACTGTCCACAAAGTGCATCGTGAACTTGGTGGAGTGGTTCAATAATAAAAGCACCGGTGGCTCGCCGATTTTCTCTATCGTTCCATAAATGTAAAGCTGCTCTATTGGTAACATAGGTTGTGTTATTTTGTGGCTCGTCTGCTAAGGCTTGTTTGAGCGTGTCGTTGTCATATGGACGACCGAAAAAGCGTCGAGTATGTCCATTTGCGGAGGTAAGTTCTCTTCGGTTTTTAACCTGCTCTGCAACCCACCTGTGCCAGACCTGCACTCCTGGATAACGTTGGAAATAAAGGACTTGAAGTTCTTCACAAACTCTTGACTCAACATAAATAATGTCGTCTCCGTACTTCCATCCGTCTTGAAGAATCTGATTTGACATTGTGAGTTTTCCCATAAGATAGTTACTACCGTGCTGAACTCGTTTGCAGGCCATGTAAAGCCAGGAGTTTGGGTCTTTGCTGGTGATTTTTTCGCTTTGGAGTTTGATTTCTTCACGTGATAATTTGGTTAGATTGATTCCTTGATACATTAATCCGATAAGCTTGGCTGGTTTGAGTCCGTAGAGGTAGTCATCGAGCATAGTACTGTCTCCGAGACGTTTGCAATGTGCCGCAACAGTCCAACCATCTGCTCCACTGAGATCACACTGGAAGAAGTAGCAACCTTTATCAGCAAGAAATAGTCTCCGTTGCTTCTTTGTGACAGTTTGTAAATTGTATCCACTTCTAGTGGGCGACTGTTTACAAGAGAGTCTACCAGTTTCAGTACCAACGACGTTGTAGGAACATCGTATTCTATTATCAGGGTCACATTTGATTTCGAGTGTTTCAAGTTGAGTCCTTAGTTGAGTTATTTTTAGTATGAGTTTGAGAACAGGGTTTTCAGTTTTCTTGAATAAAGAAAGTAGAGCAAGAGCATCTGTAGTCGGTTGGCGAGTCCCCCTCTTCAACTGTTGCGGTAAGCCTAAGCTTCCATACAGGAAACTTTGCAGTTGTTGACTGGAGGCTGTGTTGAGGTGCTTGTCGAGAAGCATCGACAGCTCTCCGTTTCTTGCGTCGTCGAACGGAAATCCTTGTTTGCATAGTTCTAGAGTGCGGTCGAACGACCCAGAATCGAGGTAGGACTTACGACAGTAAGCTCTAGGCCACAACCCAATAAGTCCAAGTGGGGTTTTTTTAACATACATTACTTCACTTACTAGTTTTATTGCCTCCGATTCCGACGTAACATTAAGTTCGTTTCCGACGATCTTATTAAGAGCGTGCTGTAATATGAAGACTTGGCTGCGTATTTCATTTGCAATCTTGTGGCTTTCCTCACTATCGTAGCACATACCACGTAGCTCCATGTATAGAAGCGGATTTTGCATCGCCATGTTAAATTCGTAATGCTGGCGAGCAAGACCGACAAGTTGAGAATCTTGTCGATTTGAAATTTCCAGTGTGACACAGGAATCTTTTCCGTTGTAGGTCCAGAAGTCGTTGAAGTTGGTGCTGTCTCGTTCATCTTTGTAATAGGGTTCTTTGGTATAAAGCGAGGCTTGAAGAGAAAGTCTTTTAGGGAGTTCGCAATATAACTCCCAGTGCTTAACCAACGTGTCATCAATAACACCAGTAATAAGGATACCGTAAGTATAAGCAAGCACGAAACGATCGTAGAGTCCATTTTGGAGAACAAAATAAGTAGTTGGGTCTTCTAAAAATTGTTTTAGCTCTTTCCAAACCTGTCCTTCATCATCTGGAGACCAGTAATTACCACCACCACCGCTAAAAGGTATAACAAACCCAGACGTCGGGGAATCAGAAAAACTGATGCAAGTAAGATTATCGACGTAACCCTCGATATCAGTTCCCATTTTGAGGTTTTGACCTTTGTGCTGTTGAAACCAGACTTCGACGTCTTCGACAGTTTTAGCCACCTCGATTTGCCGCTCGGGTAAAACCAGGTCTTTAGACTCGCCCTCAGTACGTGCTCGTTTAAGGTCGAAAAGGATGATTGCTGTTTGTTCATAGACTCGGAGTGCTGCCGCGGGGTGGTAGGTGGCAAGACATTTACGTCCTGCAAAGGGAGTCTGTTCACCTCCGGTGAACAACGAGCCGCGCCAATTAGTAATTGATTCATAATAACCTTTAGCCGCTCTGAGGGCGGTAGCACCGAGCAACAAACAAAGGTTGGGGTTAAAGTCTGCAATTTCGTTGGTGAGGATTCTAAGACCTTCTTGGATTTCTTCCCCTTTCCAGTCAAACGCGGTGATGTCATTTCCTGGTGGTCTTAATTGAGACACGTTACCCAGAAGACAGGCACTCCGAAGGATACCAACTCTGGAGAGTAGGTAATCGAGCAACCTACCCGACACTCCAACAAAGGGACGTTTAGCCACGACTTCGTCCGCTCCAGGTGCTTCACCGATAATGGCAATTCGGTATGGAACCGTATGTAACAGTCTTGGCTGTTCGTTGGGTACAAAGTTTGCTTGTTCACAAATTAGGTTCTCCATAGACTTTCATTATTTTATTGTCAATTTCATGTTGAAGTTCTTCATCTAGTTTGGCGTAGGTACAGAATTCGGGACGAGAATTTTTGTTGTCACGGTAGCGCCAGATACTACGGGCGTGCATACCTACGACTTCTATTTCGTAGGAGTCTCCGTCCCACAAAATGTATAGAGTTCTTGTCATGGTGATAAGTTAGCCGCCTTTATAAGTAACGAGATGATTTTCAATCTGTCATTTATAGAGGTGTATTCTAGTGCTTTACGAAACTGGGCGAGTTTAATTCCTCGTGTGAAATTAGCAATCTCGGTTGGGGTGCTATTCGAACTTAACGTTTCCTTGGGTGAGGCTTGTATATTTTTCTCTAACATTTGATACGAGTTGGTTGTAATGGTTTTCATTGGACTCTATAGCGATTGGACGAAGTCCAAAATCAATCGCTGCAAGCGTTGAACTTCCTTCTCCGGCAAAGGGGTCAAGAACCGTTTGTCCTCTGACGCATATTGCAGAGTATATCCACTGCCAGAGTCCGTTTGGTTTTGCAAAAGGGTTAGATGTAGAACTTGACCTTGGTCCAGACCAATAGTTTGTAGATTGGGTATTTGCAAGAAATGAGTTTCCTTTCGATAATACAATGGCGAATTCAGTTGCTTTAGTGAAGTTCTTGTTCGCCATTTGGTTTAGACAAGGACTTGTTTTGACCCATACTAAAGGCCAGCGTTGGACTCGAAAACCTGCTAGTTCTGCGTGAGTACGAATCCAGTTCCAGTGGACGTTGTCATAAAAAATAACACAGTAACCACCATCACGGAGAACGGCGTACATTACTTCAAGCCATTTTGGATACATTGCTTGATTAAGTTCTTCGTCGTGTTCTTCTTCGACCCTAGAGACGTCCATACCTTGAGACTGAGATAGGTTAGCCATGTCGATAGCATACGGCCAGTCGGTGACAATATGATCACAAATTCCACCTTGGTACAATACGTCTTCCATTTTGCCTTTATGTAACATAACACTTAAAGGCACAGTTAAGGTTTCTCTCGGCTCTCCGGTGTCGTTGATTTCTACAACAGGTGTTTCGAGAGAGGATTGAGTCTTTGGGACAGTAAGAAGAGTTAGTGCTTTAAGTGCTTCGGCTTCTTTACGTTCCACAAAGAAACGTATAGCCTCAGTGGAGTTAGAGCAGTCATGAATCTTACTCTCTGGATCAGCTAACTCTTCCGCTATTCTAACCATCCAAGAGACATTACTAAAATCCATACCAAGTTCTGCACCAGTTTCACGTAGACCCCATTGTTCTCGGTTTAATGCAGCGCGTTTGAGCTTCAATTTATGTATCTGAGCGATCGAAATGACTCGCTCTTTCCACGTCATTGGCTTTCGTCCGATGTTTTCGTACAGTTCAATTTCCCTTCGAACGTCAACAGGCAACTCGTTAGCGTAGACAAATCCTGGCTTCGTAGGCTCACATGTAGTACCATGCCACACTTCTTGCACACCAAGTTCTCGTAGCTTGGCCAATCTTCGACCACCTGCGACGAGGGTGGGTCGTCCTTCGATAATATTAAGAACGAGTGGTTGGATGAGGCCAACGTCTGCAATAGAGTCAAGATCGTCGAGGTTTCCATAATCTTTTCGTAGGCGACTGCCTACCATAATGTCGTCTAGTTTAATTGTTTCCATTTAGAATAGTTTCTATAAATTCACTGAGGGGAACAGTGTTAACATGACCATCATCTGTGACTTGTGCAATGTGCATGGTGGAATGACTGGCCGGCTTGGACAGCACAGTCATTAGGTCGTTGGAGTAAGCGAGGTGGAAACCCTGTCGTAAGAGAACTTGGACAGATTTGTTTCGCTCAGTTTCGTCTTTCATGTTTTAAGTAGCGTCCACATGTACCACAACGAGGTGGCCATTCACCTAAACCGTGAGCAGGACAATTCTCGTTTGGTTCAAGTCCAAGCAAATAACACACACAAGTTTTACTTTCTTTACAAATATGAGATTTAGTTTCTTCCGTGGAGTTTGCCATACTTTTCGGCTAGTTGCCACAAGTCTTGATTGATCTTAATTAGTGGACGAACTTGAGTGATCGGACGAGTTTCGCGGGTTACTCCCATAACACCACCCTTAGTGATGTTCTCTTGGACGACGTTGAAGACTGTCCAAAGATCGTTTTTCTTGTCTTGTTCGCGACGAGTAACTAAGAACTCGAATGGGTTGAAGTGTTTAGACCAAATTGCGTCTCCACTATTCTTGATAATAATTGCTTCACGTGCAAACTCTTGTCGTGCTGACCAAGGGAGTTCAACTTGTTGCCAACCTTCGATAACTGAAATGGAGTCTGCAAGTTTAGACAAAGCGTCGTCTAAATTTTTTCCAATATCGACGTTAGCTTCATCAAGATGAATACGAGAGGTGCGAGACTCTCCAATCCCTGTACCGATAATCATCCCGTTGGAACATATCAAACGGAAGAAACCGGCCAGTAACATATACATCTTGCTAAGATCGTGGGAGTTAATAAGTGTAATTTCAGGTACAGTGTCTCCTACAGAAACCTGCGTATTAGGATCACGAAACGTTATCTTGTGGATAGCATGTTCTTTGTCTTGTGTTCTCTTTGACTGATGGGCACTTGTTGGCTCCCACCCACGTTGACGGATTTGATCTATCAACGGATATGTTGGAATAAACGCGTAGCGTTCGGAGGCTTTAGAAGATGGTCCATTAGCGTATGCTGCTGGAACTAGCTGTCTAAGGTCTTGTTCTGTTAGTGTTTTCATAAATTAAAGGTAAGTTTTGCCCGCCGCGAGAGTGACTGGTTTATGGTATCGCTCCTACTCACAGTCATCGCTTCTGTCGTGCTCTCTCGCAGTTCGCACAAAGCTTAAACAGATTACTCTGTCTCGCGATTTCGTGGCGAATGCCAGCACAGGCACGGGCAAAACAAGTTACTTATTTCTTCGGATAAACGTTCGAAATGTCGTTAGACTCCCCAAACTCCCCTTGAGCCTCACGAATTTTAACACGAGCTTTGACGGTTTTACCAATCCAAGCGCCGGTGTTAACCTTTCCTTCACCTGCTGCGGCGAAGTGGATACGTTTGAAACGGTCTTGGATTTGTTCTTTGGTCATCTTGCCGGTAGGTTGGGTAAGATAACGTTGGATTAGAGTAAATCCAGGGTTGACTGTTTTTCCTGTTGTGTCCTCAGCAGTTTGTGCTAGACGGAATCCAACCATAAGCATCGGATGACCGTTTTTAGAGGTCTCACTTCTAGTGAATCCGATAGTCATATCGTAGGTTCCGTCCTTGAGGACTGGTCTTGCAACATCAGCTTCGTTAACATCAAAGCCTAAGTCGATTATTTCGTTTTGTGTATTTTCGTCTGCCATTGTTTTATAAGTTACCACTAACGGGTGGTAAGCCGGTTTGTTGTGTTTGTGTTGATACGTTGGTTGTTATCCCAACGCTTGGTCTTGCCCAAGGTTTTACGTCGACGACTTCGTATGCACTTTCAAGGGCGCTATGGATATCGTCGGCAGTTGCCAACAGTGATTGTGGGTCAACTGAAGAAGTGTCTATAGTTACAAGAAAGGTGATGTTCATGGAATTAGTGTCTTAATGTCAGATTCGAGAGCACTTATACAATCTTCGTGTCTTTCGACAACTAACTTTGCTTTTTCGTAGTCTAAATCCCAAATAATATTCTCACCATCTTCTTTAATGTGTGCTAGTCCTTTACTACTTTCATACTCAGTTCTATCAATATACCAGTGATGGTTCATTCACTGGGCCTTTACTATAGCGTCTCGGACTTGGTCCACACTTACGACTGGTGGTAGGCCAAGACTATTTTTAAGAGCATAGAACGTGTTTGGCATAGTGCGAAGCTGGTAGATGTGTTTATTGTTTCGTTCTTCACATTCGCAAAGTAGAACGTCGCTAAATAGTGCTCCAATGATATGCTGAAGTTGTCCAGGAATGGCTGGAAAGTATCTAACTATTCCACTAACTTCATCCTTCTCTGGCTTAATATGTGCTGTAGCAATAAACAACTTTTTGGTTGAACGCATCTCGGAAATAAGTTTCTTCATCATAAGAAGAA
>Ga0137404_10002674_pt1 | contig 11840 bp, 13 predicted proteins | sample CZOMad2_1_16fung_FD_108285 | JGI IMG/M metagenome (GOLD analysis project Ga0137404, IMG submission 108285) | Vadose zone soil fungal communities from Angelo Coast Range Reserve, California, USA - CZOMad2_1_16fungal (Illumina Assembly) | ecosystem: Environmental > Terrestrial > Soil > Vadose...
GGCGTCAGAACAAAAATATTGGTGCTTACGGCCGCGCGCTGATCGGTATGGCAGCAGGAAATCGAGCACGAATCCATCTGGTTTACGTTGTGCTCGCCACCGTGACAGTCCATTGCTGCTGGCTCTTCGTGCTTCGAGGGATGATGATTCCCGTGAATCGGGCATTGCTCTCCGGTGCAGCAGGCACCGGTAACCGACATCAAAGTGGCACTGGCGATTGGCGCATAAACCAGCAGTAACGCCAACAGGCAAGCGCGTGCCGCTACTTTTCGAATGCCAAAACTTTCGCAGTGGACGGAGCGCTTCATCGAGGATCAACAGACATTATCATACGCCAAGTTTGCCGCAACGATGCAACGGCGGCAGAAGTTTTTACAAACAAAAGAAGACCCTGCGAGCGGAGTTAGCGTCCAGTCCTCCGTCTGCAGGGCCCGTCCGACGTCACTACAGGAGCTTGACGGATGTGACTTCGAGCGTGTCGCCCTTTACTTCGCCCGAGACGTCGACACGCAGGTGATCTTTCTTGTCGGATGCCTTGAGCGCTTCGGTGATCTTGCTGTTGCCAGCGGCGTCGAATTTGATGAGCTTTTTGTCATTGGTGAGGATGCTATAGCCGCTTGCCTGGCACTTTAACGCACACTCGCGGGTGTGTGAATCGGGATCCGCGGCAGCTTTCTTGGAGCAATTGGAGTCGATTAGAGAAACATCCTTAAACGTTTCGTTTGCGGCCAAAGCTGGCAGCACACAGATTCCAAGCAGTACAAGCAATGAAGCAAGTTTATGCATTACATCCTCCCTATTGAATTGGACTTACCGGCTCCCAACGAACTCCAGAGCCCGTTTACTGTCTTTGCGATGCGGTGGCGAGAGAGTGCTGGCCACGAACGGCCGAGAGTTGCGACAGGACAAACGCGGCGATGGCAATTTCCACGTCGCGCATGGCCCGATCGTAGAACATGCCGGTAGTGAGCAAATTGCCAGCGATGCCAAGCAGCCATAACGCCACTATCTGGCTCCCAAGCTTGGTCCAGCGGCTGAGCACGACGAACCCGGCAATGATTTCCACCGCGCCGACAATGTGCATGAACGTCGCGGCGCTGACCGGGACCACTTTGGTCGCCAACGGGCTCAAGTACATCGTCCAGTCGGTGAGCTTGTTGAAATACTTATCGATTCCGGTGACGATGGGACCCACACCGAGGCCGATTCTAAGTGCCACCAACTGAGATTGAGACGTTGATCGAAAACTGCCATCAGATGCCCCCTGTTAGAAAGGAGCGGCGAGTCGGGAATCGGTTACAAACGCGCCCGATTCATTGGGTTTGTAACGCTTTGCCGCCTAGGAACTCTATGTATGAGGAATCAATCATGGACACTGCTGGAACCCTGGAACGAGCGAAAGCGGAAAGCTGGAGCGACGCGGAGATCGTGGAGCGTGTCAAGAGCGGAGAAACTGCGTTGTACGAAATCTTGATGCGGCGCTACGACCAGCGATTGTATCGCGTGGCCTTGGCCATTCTGCGCAACGACGCCGAAGCCGAAGATGTCATGCAGGACGCTTACGTGCGGGCTTACCGGCATCTCAATCAATTTGCGGCGCGCGCGCCTTTTTCCGCCTGGCTGACACGTATTGCGGTGAATGAGGCGCTGGCGAGACGGCGGTCACGCGCACGCAACGAAGAATTCGACGGCATGGACACCGAGGGAGGATTGTCGATAAAGATGGTGGGCACCGCTCCCGATCCTGAGGAAACCGCGACACGAACCGAACTTGGCCAGTTGCTGGAAGAAGCGGTGCTGGGACTGCCGGAAGATTACCGAACGGTGGTGATGCTGCGAGACGTGGAAGAAATGAGCACCACGGAGACCGCAACGGCGCTGGAACTGACCGAGGAAAACGTAAAGGTGCGGCTGCATCGAGGACATGCCGTGATGAGGGGCTGGCTATTGGCTCGAGTAGGCCCAAGCGGGAAGAAAGCTTTTCCATTCATGGGAGAGCGATGCGATCGTGTGGTGCGCGGAGTATTTGCAAGGCTAGAAAGACAAGCTTCGGCGATTCCATCGTAATCATTTTAGCCGCTCGGCGACGACAAGGTGATTACGAACGGCGGCGATGCGCGTCGTTGCCCGGCGCGAAATCCACAAAGACATCGATTGTGACCAGCGATTATCGCGCGCTTGAATTACTTGAATTGCCGTGCCTTGACTTGAGTGCCATAGCATCGCAGACTGAAAACATGGCGCACATCTACTTTAGTTTTGATTTTGGAACGGACGAAGAGAAGGCCCAGCAGGCGCGGCACAAACTGGAAATGTGGAAGCAGGCGTTCCGGCTGGACAAGAAAATGCTTTACAAGTTTGAGCGAGAGTCGGATGCGGAAGCACCAGCGGATCATGGGGACGAAAAGAGTGAAGAAACCGAGAAGGCCGCGAACCGGGCCAAGACCTCGAAGGCCGCCAAGTCCAAGTCTCACGGCAAGAAAAAAGAAGATGCGGATGGCGAAGGTGACGCTCCGACCGGCAACGTGAGACTGTATCTGCGGCTGGCATTTTCCGGGCATGAAAAAATGACCGAAGAACGATTGCTGAAAAAGATTCCGTCCGAAGAGCCGTTCAGTGAACTGGCAGCCAAAGCGGTGAAGGACCAAGACGCGGAGTTCGGGGAACTGGAAGCGAAATTCGATTCGTTGGATTAGCCTCTGACGAATGGCAGTCCAAATTGGACTGATTTTGGCGTGATACGGCGGAGCGTGTTGCGAACAGCCGAAAAGATTTCGGTATAATTTGAATTGCAGGCGCTGGAAACCGTCAACGACCGAGGTCAGACCGAATGGCCGTGCAAACCCGCGTGAAATCCGCCAGGAATGACTCCAGCAAAATTGAGAAGCACGCCGGACTTACTCGCGACACGCTGATTCGGTTGTATCGCACCATGTATCTTTCGCGGAAGCTGGATGACCGCGAAATCCAGCTCAAGCGTCAAAACAAAATTTACTTTCAGATTTCGAGTGCCGGTCATGAAGCGGTGACCGCGGCCATGGGCTTGCTTTTGCGGCCCGGCGCGGACTGGATTTATCCGTACTATCGCGATCGCGCGCTGTGCTTGATGCTGGGAGTGACGCCACTGGAGATGCTGCTGGCGGCGGTGGGCGCGGCGGCAGATCCGAGTTCCGGCGGCCGGCAGATGCCCTCGCACTGGGGGCATCCGAAGTACAACGTCGTGAGCAAGTCGTCGTGTACAGGCACGCAATTCGTGCAGGCAGTGGGCGCGGCGGAGGCGACGCTTTACTACGAAGCGCATCCGAAAGCATTGGCGCAGGCCAAGAAAGCACCACTGGGCGAACTGGCAAAACATGTGGCAGATGAAATTGTTTATGTTTCCTCGGGTGATGGAGCTACGAGCGAAGGCGAATTCTGGGAATCGTTGAACGCGGCGTGCGCGAACAAATTGCCACTGTTATACCTGGTTGAAGATAACGGATACGCGATTTCGGTTCCGGTGGAAGTGCAAACAGCGGGCGGAAGTATTTCGAAACTGGTACAGGGCTTTCCGGGCCTGCACGTTGCGGAAGTCGACGGCACCGATCCGATTGCGAGTTACGCAGTTTGTCAGGAAGCCGCAAATTATTGCCGCGAGCGGCGGGGACCGGCTCTGATTCACGCGCACGTAACGCGGCCATATTCACATTCGCTCTCAGACGACGAAAAACTTTACAAAGTGCCGGAAGAACGCGAAGCGGAAGCGCACCGCGATCCGCTGTCGAAATTTGCGTTGTTTCTGGTGCGCGAAAGTGTGCTGGACCAGAAACAAATTGAGTCGTTAGAAGCGCAGGTGGATCACGAAGTGCGTCAGGCGGGCGATGCCGCTTTGGCTGCGGAAGCGCCTACGGCGGAATCCATCTTGTCGAATGTTTACTCGCCGGAGGTCGATCCGACGGCGGCGGCATTTGAAAGCGAAGCACAGCTGCACGGCGCTGCAAAGACCATGGTCGAGATGGTAGCTGCGACATTGAATGATGAGATGTCGCGCGATGAACGCATCACAGTATTTGGCGAGGATGTTGCCGACGCCAGCCGCGAAGAAAATTTGAAAGAAGTGAAAGGCAAGGGCGGCGTCTTCAAAGCCACGGCAGGGCTACAAAGAAAGTATGGCTCGTCGCGGGTGTTTAACACGCCGTTGGCCGAAGCTTCTATCATTGGCCGCGCGATTGGCATGGCGACGCGCGGGTTGAAGCCGGTGCCGGAGATTCAGTTCTTCGATTACATCTGGCCGGCGATGATGCAGGTTCGCGATGAATTATGCGTGATGCGGTGGCGTTCGAATGGCGGGTTCAAGTGTCCAATGGTGGTGCGGGTTGCGATTGGCGGATATTTGACGGGCGGCGCGGTATACCACAGTCAGAGCGGCGAATCGATTTTCACGCACTGTCCAGGATTGCGCGTGGTGATGCCGTCAACGGCGCTGGATGTGGCGGGGTTATTGCGTACGGCGATCCGTTGCGATGATCCGGTAATGTTCCTGGAGCACAAACATTTGTACCGGCAGCCGTACAACCGTTCGGAATATCCCGGTCCGGACTTCACGATTCCGTTTGGCAAAGCGCGCGTGGTGAAACCAGGCACCGATGTGAGCATCATCACCTACGGCGCGTTTGTGCATCGCGTGGAAGTGGCCGCGGCGCAATTACAACGGGAGGGGATTTCTACAGAAATCGTGGATTTGCGCTCATTGTCGCCCTATGACTGGGATGGAATTTGCGCTTCGGTGCGGAAAACCCATCGCGTGATTGTGGCCTACGAGGATATGTTGAGCTGGGGTTACGGAGCGGAATTAGCGGCGCGTATTGCGGATGAACTTTTTGACGAGTTGGATGCGCCGGTGCGGCGAATCGCGGCGACGGATACGTTCTGCGGATATCATCCACATCTGGAAGATGCGATTTTGCCGCAATCGGATACGGTGGTTGCCGGCGTTAGGAAGTTGTTGGATTACTAGGCTTGGCCTGCGTTTTGAATCTTACACTACGGGGTAAACGTGCCGCACCCTACGAGGAGCGAACCAGGCAACTTTTTTCGGTAGTTAGGCGTATATTCTCTTAGAGCAATGGCGTAAGCCTGCTTGCAGGAGGCCGGTCATGATTTGCAATAGCTGCCAGCGAAATATCGCGGATGGTTCGAGATTTTGCTACAACTGTGGAGCACAGCAAGTGGTGACGGGAGCGCCGGACATGGCATCAACCACCGGTGGACCGAAAAAGCTCATGCGGTCCAGCACGAACAAGAAGCTGGGCGGAGTGTGCGCGGGTCTGGCGGAATATTTTGACATGGACGTGACGCTCGTGCGCGTATTGTGGCTGCTGGTGGTGTTGTGCGGCGGAACGGGCATTTTGCTGTACATCATTTTGTGGATCGTGCTGCCGCTGGCGCCAATGCATGTGGCAATACAGACTCCGGCGCCTCCGCAGGCCCCAATCGTAACGCAAACCTAACACGGCTATCTCCTGGTGAGATTCGGGGTGCGTACCCGATTGGAGCCAGCTTCCCGGTATAACCAGCGGTCAACGGAAGCCGAGCCGGCACCGGTGGTCGCAAGGGCAAAACACGCTGCTGCCAAGGCGAGCGGAAATTCGTATTCATGCACGGCCATAATCCCGTGATCGCTGTGTACCTTTACAATGGCCACGCACATTTCGATGGCCAGCAATAGAGCAGCGGCTCGCGTGAAGAGTCCGAGCAGCAAAAGTAATCCTGCAAAAGTTTCCAATACACCTGCCACATAGACCAGCTGAGGTTGCAAGCCGTGTTGCACGAACATGGCTTGCATTTCCGGGTTGGGGTGCGCCAGCTTGGGATAGCCGTGGGTGAAGAAGATGAGCGCGAGGGCAGTGCGAAGGATCAACAAACCGAGTGGTCGGATTGTGTTCAGAAATCTCACGGAGCCCCGTAGCAACGGCGACCATTGTTCCAAAAAAGCAGTGCGAAATCCAGAAGACGGGAATTCTCGGCCGCCCGCGTCCGGGCGTTCGTTCTATCGGGTAGAATTTAGGTCCGTCCTGATTTGTCTGCTCGCGATGCAGATCGAGTCATAACGATGGCGATAAAGGAGCGCAAGATTTCTCGGAACCAAGAATGAAGAAAAAACTTTTGATTGCTGTGCCGCTGCTGGCGCTGGTGGCGCTTACCGCCTGGTTTTTCCGGCCGAAGCACGAGTTGCTGGGCGAAGCGTATGTCAGCGACAAGAGCGTGACGCTGTGGAGCAGCGTGGCGCAGGTGCGCGAGCAGTTGGGCAGTCTGCACTATGGCGAACGGGTGGACACGCTGGCAAAGCGCAATGATTTTGTGAAGGTGCGGACGTCCGCAGGTGTTGTCGGGTGGGTTGATGGGCGGCTGCTGATGGATCCGGCGCTGTGGAAACGGTCGGAAGAATTGTTGAAGCGAGCACAGTCGTTGCCGGTGCAGGGCAGCGGACGAACGAAAGTCGCCACCAATCTTCGCGTGGAGCCGGGACGCACTGCGCCGAGGCTTTATCAATTTGGACGAGGCGTCCCGGTGGAGATTCTGGGACGAGCGATGGCCGATGTGGTGCAGACCGCGGACGAGAGGGAAGGTGGCGTCCCGCAAGATACGAAAAAAGAAGATTGGTTTTTGGTACGCGGAGTGGCGTCGCGTCCACCGAGCGAAACCACGGCGCGCACGTCGGTGCCATCCAATACCACGCGGCCTGGGGATCAGAACGTGCCCATTGCGGGTTGGGTGATCGCAAGGTTTCTGGAGCTGGATGTGCCGGACGCGGTGCGCGAGGGCGCGAACTCGGCAAATCTGCGGCCGATTGCGTGGTTCGAGCTGAATCACGTGGAGGATCCGTCGGGGAACAAGGCGCAATATCTTTTGGCGGCCACACGCGGATCGGAAGGACAATGGTGCGATTTTTCCATCTTGCGTGTGTATACCTGGAATCGTAAGAAATCGCGGTACGAAACGGCGTTCATTGAAAATAACCTTTGCGGAAAATTGCCGATCCAAACGAATAAGAACGCCAGCGGTCAGCCGGAGTTCCGCTTTTTCAATACGGATGACCCGCAGCATGAACGCGTATACCGGCTGATACAAACCGTGGTGCGGCGGATACGCGATGGCGAAGTCCTGGCGCCGCGCGCGAAATCGGCCGGGCCCGCGCGGACGGTAAAGCGAAAGTAAAGCGGATACGCCCACGTTCGATGGCCTGAAAAACTCTCCGTCCAGAGTGCTGCCGACGTATTAGAATTCTGATGATGCGAAGAGGATTGATCCTGTGACGCTGCACATCAATGAATCGGAAGTCGAAAAAATTTTTACCATGTCGCTGGCGATCGAAGCGGTGGAAAAGATTTCGCAACGGCAGGCCGCGGGCGAAGTGCTGGTACACCCGCGGCGGCGTTTCGAATTGCCGGAGAGCGCGTTTTTTCACAACATGGCGGCAGCGGATGTTGTCGGCAAATTTGTGGCGACCAAGCAATACACCTATGTTGGCGGAAAACTGAAATTCCTGGTGTGCTTATGGTCGAGTGGAAACGGTGAACTGCTGGCGCTGATAGAAGCGGACAAATTGGGACAAATGAGGACCGGCGCAGCTTCGGGTGTAGCTACCAAATATCTGGCGCAAAAAGACGCGACGACCGCGGGAATTATTGGAACCGGCGGGCAGGCGCGCACACAACTGGAAGCCATTGCCGCGGTCCGAAAGCTGAGCGCAGTGAAAGCTTATGGCCGGGACGCGGAGCGACGCGACAAGTTTGCGAGTGAGATGTCGTCGCGACTCGGGATTAGCGTGCAAAGCGTGGCTTCGTCTGCGGAGGCTACTTCAGACGTCGCGATTATTTGCACAGCAACCACCGCAAGCGCGCCCGTGGTGAGCAGCGAGCACGTATCTCCCGGCACGCACATCAATGCCATCGGCGCAAATCACATGCGCAAACGCGAACTGGATGCCGCAACGGTGGCCAGGTGCAGCCGGATCTATGTCGATTCGATCGAGCAATCGCGACAGGAAGCCGGCGACCTGGTGTTGGGTTTTGCCGGGCACGAACAGCGATGGGACACGGTGCGCGAATTGTCGTCGCTGGTGGCGGGGATTTGTCCGGGACGCACCGAGGAAGCGCAGATCACGCTCTTCAAATCGAATGGAATCGCTGCCTGGGACCTGGCGCGGCCGTCTGTGTATACAGAATAGTGCAGGAACGAAAGCTTGGCAGGCAGTTGCCTCTTTGGCAGTCCAGCTAGAACACTTCCGCCGAACTGGAAGCAGTCGCGCTATTCTATTTCTGACGAAGCTCGACATGAAAACACTGCCAGACCATCTCCGCAAAGGAATGAAGCTCGTGATCATCGGATGCAATCCGACGGAATCGTCGGTGCGTACTGGTCACTACTATTCGGGCCGCGGAAATCCATTTTGGCCGGCGCTTTTCGATACCGGCGTAATTCCCGAGCCGCTGGAATACCGCGACGACAAACGAATCATAGAATTTGCGATTGGGCTGACGGATCTGGTGAAACGCCCAACGCGAACCATCGAGGAACTGACGCGGGAAGATTATGCCGAAGGGCGCATCGTACTTTCACAGAAGCTGGGCGAATACCTGCCTCATGTGATCGCGTTTAATGGGAAGGGCGTGTATGAACAGTTTGCGCAGCGCCGCGCAAAATTGGGATTGCAGAAGGATTTGCTGTACGGCGCGAAGGTTTATGTCTTGCCAGCGACGGATTCCCAACACGTGCAAAAGCCAAAGGATCGGTTGACGCATTTCCGGAAGCTGGCGGCGCTGGTTCGAAAAGTTCGAACGGTTCGGGACACGAAACCACTTTAAAATTGTCGCGGAGGATCTGATGAGCAATCCGCCTGTTGCCTCTCCAGCAGGTCTAGTTCTGCTCGAAACCATCGAAAACGGCGTGGCGCTGCTGGTGATGAACCGTCCAGACAAGCTGAATTCGCTGAATAATGAGTTGGCGACCGCGCTGAACCAGACATTCGAAAGAATCGGCAAGAACGATGCTGTGCGTGTAGTGGTGCTGGCCGGAGCAGGACGAGCTTTCTGCGCTGGGGGCGATTTGGCGGCGATCGGCAAAGGTCGAGAGGCGCGAGACAGCAAGCAACTGGAACCGATTTTGCGTATGGGAATGGGCGCGATGCTGCGCATGCGGATGATTCCGCAACCAGTGATCGCTGCGGTGAATGGCGCTGCGGCTGGCGCGGGAATGAATGTGGCATTGGCTGCCGATATCCGGATCGCTGCAGAAGAAGCGATCTTCGGGCAAACTTTTGCCAGGGTCGGATTATTTCCCGATTACGGCGGGACATACTTTTTGCCACAACTGGTGGGCCCATCGAAAGCCGCCGAGATGTTTTACACCGGCGACATGATCGACGCGCAGACTGCACTGAAGCTGGGGATCGTCAATCGCGTGGTGCCAGGCGCGCAACTGGAAGCAGAAGTGAAAAAGCTTGCAGCAAAGCTGGCCGCAGGTCCGCCCATTGCCATGCGCGCTGTCAAGCAGACGCTGTTTGGCAGCGAGAAAGACGCTTTAGGCAAGGCGCTGGAAGCGGAGGTGCAGCATCAGATGAGATGCTTTGCCTCGGACGATTGCCTGGAGGGCGTCCGGGCATTTTTTGAAAAACGCCCGCCCGCCTTCAAGGGCCGCTGACCAATGATAGGCCGATGAGCGAAATCGAAATCAGCGTGGCGGAGTTGCAGCGGCGGCGAAAAGCCGGAGACAAATTCCTGTTGGTGGATGTCCGCGAACAATGGGAGTACGACGCGTGCCGTATTGAAGGCGCGAAGCTGATTCCGATGCGCACGATTCCGGCGAATCTGCAGGCGCTGGACGGCGACGAAGACGTAATCTGCTATTGTCATCATGGGCAGCGCAGCCTGGATGTGGCGGCGTGGTTGCGCTCGCAAGGGGTGGAAAGCGCGCAATCGCTTGCGGGTGGTATTGATCGCTGGTCCATCGAAATCGACCCCAACGTTCCACGCTACTGAATCCACCGATTGCCTGGCGCTTGCAATCTACAGGAGAGAGCAATGCCGAAAGCAAAGATAAAGTTTTATCAGAAGTCTTCTTGAACGACCTGCCGCAAAGCAAGAGGTCTCTTGCTAGAGTTGGGAGCAGAACTGGAAACGCGTGATCTGGAAACGCAACCGTTGTCCGAGAAAGAATTGCAAGAACTGATCGGAACACGGGATTACGTGCCATTTCTGAATTCGCGCAATGAACTCTATCGCCACATGAATATGGCGGAGAAAACCCCTTCGCGCGAAGAAAGCATACGCTTAATGTCGAAAAATCCGAACCTGATTAAGCGACCAATCGCCACGCGGGGCGAAGAGATAGTTCTGGGATTTGACGTAACCGCGTACATGAAATTGATAAAATAGCCAAGCCCGCGAACAGGGAATAAATAGTTCTCCGGAGAATCCCCAAATGGAAGTGAAAATGATCGGCGTGATCGGCGCCGGAACGATGGGCCGCGGAATTGCTTATGCCGCGGCACTTGGCGGCTACCGCACGATTCTGGAAGATGTGATGCCGGAGATGTTGACCGAGGCTCGCAGATGGATCGCGCAGGCATTCGACGAGGGAGCGAAGCGCGGCAAGCTTGCAGCCGAAGAGGCCGCGGCGGCCCTGAAACGCATTTCGACGGTGTCTGCGGTCGAAGATGCCTGCCGCGAGTGTGATTTTCTGATCGAAGCGGTACCGGAAGAAATGGAGCTGAAGCTCGAGTTGTACACGCTCTTCGACAAATTCGCTAAGCCGAACGCGGTGCTGGCCAGCAACACTTCCTCGCTGTCGATCGCTGAAATGGCGGAAATGACTTTCCGGCCGGAACTGTGCGTCGGAATGCACTTCTTCAATCCTGTGCCCAAAATGCGTTTGATTGAGATTGTGCGCGCGCCAAAAACTTCCGACGAGACCATTGCAGTTTGCCGAGAAGTAGGACTCCGGATGGGCAAGGAAGTAGTGGTGGTGAAGGAATCGCCCGGATTTATTACCAGCAGAGTGAATGCGCTGATCGGCAATGAAGCATTCGCGATGCTGGAGGCGGGCCTGGCCTCGGCCGAAGACATCGACAAAGCGGTGAAGCTGGGCCTGAATCATCCCATGGGCCCGTTTGAAATGGTGGACCTGGTGGGCCTGGACGTGCGCCTGCGCATCCTGGAATACCTGCACGAGACGCTCGGTGAGAAGTACCGTCCGAATAATTTGCTGAAAAAACTGGTCGCGGAAGGCCGGCTTGGCAGAAAAAGCGGCCGCGGGGTCTATGAGTACTCAACGCAAGAACCTTCGAGTGGCTCGTAAGCTACTATGTTTTTTCCTCGCTCGATTGTGTTCCATTGAATAACACACTGTGATATAACGAGCCAGTTATCGTTGTCCCCAAACCTACTCTTGCAACGCCATTCGCCTGGTGGCCTTGTCCGTTGCTCTCGGAGGTCCAACGTGAATACTCCCGTCGAGAGCCCTTCCCATTTTCGAAAGCATTTGCAGCGACGACATTCTTCGTGCAAAAACGCCGGCAACATCGCCGTTCGCATTCAGGATTCCGCGGGACAGCTGAACGTATTGGCGGTTCGCGTTAACAAACCAGCCGCCAAGAAATCCAACGCCGTGCGGCGTTGCGATTGCCAACATGCTAAGAGTATCCACTCGCGCATGTATGCGAATCAGAAGCTCGGTACGTCCTGCAATTTTCCCGGCTGCAGATGTAAGGCCTACAGTCCGGCACGGTATTAGGGGCAGGCCCGCAAGCGGGCGCGGACCAGATAGCCAGCAAGGAGTAGAGAGTGAGTGGTGAGTTTGAA
>Ga0137404_10002675_pt1 | contig 11837 bp, 9 predicted proteins | sample CZOMad2_1_16fung_FD_108285 | JGI IMG/M metagenome (GOLD analysis project Ga0137404, IMG submission 108285) | Vadose zone soil fungal communities from Angelo Coast Range Reserve, California, USA - CZOMad2_1_16fungal (Illumina Assembly) | ecosystem: Environmental > Terrestrial > Soil > Vadose zone...
AGGACGCGATCAACCGCGTGCTCCCGCACGCGGTGATCTACTTCGAGCCGGACTGGGCCGGCCCCAGCGGCCCGGCGGTGCGGCGCGCCCTGGCGGAGGGCGAGCCCCACATCTACGTGCAGCAGGGGGTCTATCAGGGCGGCTACGGGGAGGAGATCGCGGTGGATCCCATTAATCTCCAGCCGGGAGAGGAGAAGCTCCTGGCCGCGCGGCTCCGCGAGGAGCTCACTCGCCGCTGAGCGCGCGCTAGCTGACGCCGGGCTCGAGCAGCGTGAGCGTGCCCGCGTCCGCGTCCAGCTCCGCGAGACAGCCGATGGGCAGCGTGGTCTGGTCGTCCACGTGCCCGACCATGAGGCCCGCGATCGCGGGCACGCCCAGCGCGCGGGGGCGCTCGGCCAGGATGTCCTCCAGCACGCGGTTCTGGACGTAGAACGCCGACGGCTCGCAGCGCGTGAACTTGCCGAAGGCTATCCCGGCGACGCCGGCCAGGGCGCCCGTGAGCCAGAGCTGGGTGAGGAAGCGGTCGATCCGATAGAAGGGCTCGTCCACGTCCTCGAGGAAGAGGATGGCGCCGCGGAGGTCCGGGAAGTACGGCGTCCCCGCGAGATGCGCCATGAGGCAGAGATTGCCGCCGAGGAGCCGGCCCCGCGCCCGGCCCGGCACGAGCGTGGTCACGCGGTCCTCCCACTCCGGCTGGCCCTCGCGCGGCTCCCGGCGCGGGGGCGCGCCCAGTCGAAGGGGCGCGTCATCGGACCAGAGAACCCGGCGCAGCTCGGCGAGCGAGTAGGGCGTGAAGCCGCGCGCGGCGATGGGGCCGTGAAAGCTCACCAGCCCCGCCCGTGTGTGCAGCGCCATGTGCAAGGCGGTGATGTCGCTGTAGCCGACGAGCGCCTTGGGGTTCGCGCGGATGAGGTCCCAGTCCAGCAGCGGCAGCAGGCGCGAGGCGCCATAGCCGCCGCGCACGCACCACAGCGCATCCACGGTGGGATCCGCGAACATCGCCTGGAGATCCGCGGCGCGGTCCGCGTCCGCGCCCGCGAAGTAGCCCTCGCGCTCGAAGACGTGCTTGCCCGGCCGGACGTGGAAGCCGAGGGATTGCAGGGTCTCGATGGCGAAGCGAACCCGGTCCGGCTCGTTGGGCGCGCCCGCGGGGGCGACGAGGCCGACGGTCTGGCCCGGCGCGAGGCGCCGCGGGCGGAGGAGGGTCAGCGGATCACCTCGTCGGCCCGCTTGACCAGCGAGTCCGGGATCGGGAGGCCCAGCACCCGCGCGGTCTTGAGGTTCACCACCAGCTCGAACTTCGGGGGCTGGGCCACGGGCAGCTCGGAGGGCTTGGCGCCCTTGAGGATGCGATCGACGTAGCTGGCGGAGCGGCGGAAGAGATCGCCCAGCCGGGGCCCGTAGGACATGAGCCCGCCGGCCTCCACGCCCGACTTCAGCGTGAACATGGTGGGCAGGCGGCGCTGCGCGGCGAGCTCCGCGACCTGGGCGCCGTGGACGAAGGCCAGCCGGTCACCGAGCACAAAGAGCGCGTCCGCGCGGTCACGCGCCGCTGCCTCGAAGGCGCCCTCGAAGTCCACCGGGGTCCGGACCTCGAGCGGCAGCAGCGTCAGCCGCAGGGGCGTCGCCGCCGCGGGAATCTCGTTTCTCAGGAGCTGCCGGTGCGCGGGATTGGCGGGATTGGCGAGGACGGCCAGGCGCGTGGCCTTGGGCGCCGCCTCCTTGAGCAGGGCGAGCCGCTTGGTGGTGAGCTCATCGAGGGCATAGGTGGCGAGCCCGGTGACATTGCCACCCGGCTTGGCGAGACTGCCCACGAGCTTCTCCCGGACGGGATTCGCCACCACGAGGAAGACGATGGGGATGGTCTGGGTGGTGTCGGCGGCGGCATGCGCGGGCTGCGCCGACAGCGCCACGATGACGTCCACCTTGGAGCGCACCAGTTCCGCAGCGAGGATGGGAAGGCGGTCGAAGTCGCCCTCGGACGAGCGCCACTCGATGACGAGATTGGTCCCCTCGGCATACCCGAGCTTCTTCAGCTCCTCGAGGAACTGGTCGAAGTACGGACCCTCGGAGGACTCGAACGCGTTGGCGAGCACGCCGATCCGATAGACCTTGCCCGCTTGCTGAGCCGCGGCGGGGACGGCGCCGAAGATCATGACGAGGAGCCAGAGGATCACCAGCCGGCGCGCTCGAACCATGGCGTGCGTCTCCACGACGGGTCGAGCCTAGCCCGGCCCGCCAGCGTGGGCAAGGGCGTTCTGACGACGTCCCCGAGGCGCGCTATATTGGGAGCGTGATGACGGAACCAGCGGGGTCCGACGGCGACCTCCTGGCGCGGGCCCGCGCCCTCGCCCCGCTCCTCGAGTCAGCATCCGACACCATCGAGGCAAGCCGCCGGCTCGCCCCCGCCGTGGTGGACGCGCTCCACGACGCGGCGCTCTTCCGCCTGCTCATGCCGCGCTTCCTCGCCGGCGGCGAGGTCGACCCCGTCACCTTCGTCCACGTCATCGAGGCCATCGCCATGGTCGACGCCAGCACCGCGTGGTGCCTCTGCCAGGCGGCCGGCTGCTCCATGGTGGGCGCCTATCTCACCCCCCAGATCGCGCGGGAGATCTTCGGCCCGCGCGACGCCGTCCTCGCCTGGGGCCCCGGGCCCGACGCGCGCGCGGTGGCGGTGGACGGCGGCTATCGCGTCTCGGGCACGTGGTCCTTCGCGAGCGGATGCCGTCACGCGACCTGGCTCGGTGGACACGCGCCCATCGTCGAGGCGGACGGCGCGGCGCGGCGGCGCGCCGACGGCAGTCACGAGAGCCGCACCATGCTGTTCCCATCCACGCGGGCGGAGATCGTGGACGTGTGGCACGTGAGCGGGCTGCGGGGAACGGGCAGCGACGCCTTCACCGTCTCCGACCTCTTCGTGCCGCACGCATACTCGGTGTCGCGGGACGATCCGGCGGAGCGCCGGCATCCCGGCGCGCTCTACTGCTTCCCCTCCGGCAGCCTCTACGCCTCCGGGTTCGCCGCGGTGGCGATGGGCCTGGCGCGTACCATGCTGGACGCCTTCGTGGAGCTGGCGCGGGACAAGACCCCGCGCGGCGGGCGCCGCACGCTGCGCGACAACCACGTGGTGCAGTCCCAGGTCGCCCAGGCGGAGGCGCGGCTGCGCTCCGCGCGGATGTTCCTGGTGGGCTCGCTCGACGAGATCTGGCGCGACGTGGGACGCTCGGGCACGCTCCCGCTCGACCAGCGGATGACCATCCGCCTCGCCGCCACCTACGCGATCCATCAGGCCAAGGAGGTGGCGGACATCGCCTACCAGGCGGCGGGCTCCAGCGCCATCTTCACCGCGGGCCCCTTCGAGCGCCGCTTCCGCGACATCCACGCGGTGACCCAGCAGCTCCAGGGCCGCCAGGCCCACTTCGAGACGGTGGGCCAGTTCCTGCTCGGGCTCGACCCGGACACCCAGTTCCTCTAGCCGCCCCGCCCCCCACGGTCTACTTGCGGCGCTCCTGCCACCACCAGTGGAAGATGAGGGCCTGGATCAGGGAGAAGACGCCGAGGGTGGCGTCGTTCAGGAGATAGAGCGAGGCGAAGCGCCCGGTGATTCCCCGCCAGGCCAGGATGGCGATTCCGCCGAGCCCGAGGTTGAGCGCGAGGAACACCATCAGGAGACCGATCGCCTCGAGCATCCGCGCGCCCGCCGGGAGAAGTCCCGCGCGCGGGAGCCCCAGCCGGCGCGTGCCCACCAGCCAGACGCCCCCCGAGGTCACGAGCACGAGCGCCGGTACCACGAGGGTCTCGAGATACACCGCTCAGAGCCAGCCGCGCACGCGATAGTAGCACCAGGCGGCGAGCTCGATGCCGATCTCGCGCAACAAGTGCAGGCGCGACTCGGGCTCGGAGGGCCCGCCGTCCAAGGTTTGGGCGCCGAGCACGGTGAAGCCGCGCGCCTCGAGGAGGGCCCGGGTGCGGGGCATGTCGATGGAGTCGGCGACGAGCAGGATGCGCGCGACGCCGCGCGGCTTCAGCAGGCCCTCGAGGAGGGCGGCCTCCTCCCGCGTGGTATTGGCGCCGCGGGCGGGGAGCACGCTCTCGGCCGCGATCCCCAGCCCGCGGGCCAGCAGCACCCGCGCGTCGATCTCGGCATCGGCGCCCGCGAACACGATGAGCGGCGAAAGCCCCTTCTGCTGGAGCGCGATGGCGCGGAGGGTCCGACGCAGCGACGCATTGGTGAGCACTGCGTCCGTGTCCACGCCGCCGCGGCCGGGCACCACGATGGCGTGCGCGGGCCGCAGCTCGATGGGGCCCGCCATCCAGCGATTGAGCACGTTGGCGAGCGGGGTGAAGCCGCCGACGACGAGCAGGAGGAGCCCGGCGGCCCCGAGCAGGCGGAGCGCGCGCGACCGGTTCCCGCCCTCCGCGCCTAGCACGTCCGGGCCACGTGGCACGCACCGATGATGCGCCCATCCGCGCGCGCATCGCAAGCCGGCGGCGGGCGCGCGGGGGGCTTCGCTTGACGAGGCCGCGCTCGTGCCCGACTCTAGAGGCCCGTGGCCCATCATGCACCGCCCGACCCGTCCCTTCCCGCATGACCGCGTGTCCCCGCTGCGGGCACCCGGCGCTCGCGGGGGCCCGCTTCTGCTCCGCGTGCGGGACGCCCTTGGTGGCGCCGCCCGATCCGGCGCGCTTCGGCTCCCCGGGCGCCTACACGCCCGCCCATCTCGCCGAGCGCATCCGGGGCTCGCGCGCGGCGCTGGCCGGCGAGCGCAAGCAGGTCACCGTGCTCTTCGCCGACATGCAGGGCTCGATGGAGCTGCTCGCGGACCGCGATCCCGAGGAGGCGGGCCGCATCCTCGACCAGGTCCTCGAGCAGATGATGGAAGCCGTCCACCGCTACGAGGGCACCGTGAACCAGGTGATGGGCGACGGGATCATGGCGCTGTTCGGCGCGCCGCTCGCCCACGAGGACCATGCGGTGCGGGCCGCCTACGCCGGCCTGCGGATGCAGGAGCGCATCGGCGCCTTCGGCGACCGCATGCAGCGCGCGGCGGGGATGCCGCTGCAGATCCGCGTGGGGCTCAACTCGGGCGAGGTGATGGTCCGCTCGATCGAGAACGATCTCTCCATGACCTATACCGCGGTGGGACCCACCGTGCACCTCGCCGCGCGCATGGAGCAGATGGCCAAGCCCGGCTCCATCCTTGCCACCGCGGAGACGGTGGCCCTGAGCGGGGGCCGCGTAGCCACGCGCTCGCTCGGCCTCATCCCGGTGCGTGGCCTCCACGCCCCGGTGGAGGTGCACGAGGTGACGGGGGCCGCCACCGCGGGGTCGCGCGCCGACGCGGCGGCCACGCGTGGGCTCTCCCCCTTCGTGGGTCGCGAGACGGAGCGCGCCGCCCTCCTGGCCGCGCTCGACGCCGCCGCGGGCGGGGACGGGCGGGTGGTGGCGATGGTGGGCGAGGCGGGCGTGGGCAAGTCGCGCCTCGTCCGCGAGTTCGTGCCGCTAGCGCGCGCGCGGGCCGCCCTGGTGCTCGAGACGGCGACCGTCTCCTACGGCCGGGCGGTCGGGCACCGCGCCGGCATCGAGCTCAACCGCCGCTTCTTCCAGATCGAGCAGGGCGACGACGAGGCGGTGGCGCGGGGGAAGATCGCCGCCGGCATGCGCGCGGTGGACCGCGGCCTCGAGGATGGCATCGCCGCCGTGCAGTGGCTGCTGAGCGTGCCGCCCGCCGCGAGTCCGTTTCTCGCCCTGGATCCCGCCGAGCGCCGGCGCCGGGCGGTGGAGGTGCTCGTACGCCTCGTGGACGGTCTCGGCCGGCGCCAGCCGGTGGTGCTGGTCTTCGAGGACCTCCAGTGGCTGGACTCCGAGGGCGCGGAGGCGCTCGACTACATGGCCACGCACATGCCGGGGCGCGTGCTGCTGCTGGTCACCTACCGGCCCGAGCACGACGACCGGTGGCACCGGCTGCCGGGCTATGTCCGTCTGCGACTCGAGCCCCTGGCGCCCCCGGCGGCGGAGGCGCTGCTCGACTCGCTCCTCGGCCACGCGGAGGACACCGGCCCCATCGGCCGTCTCGTCGCCGAGCGCGGCCGGGGCAACCCGCTCTTCCTCGAGGAATGCGTGTGGAGCCTCGTGGACGCGGGTGTCCTGGAGGGGGCGCGCGGCGCCTATCGCGTGGTCCGGCCGGCGACGACCCTGGAGGTGCCCGCGAGCGTGCGCGCGGTGCTCGCCGCGCGCATCGACCGCCTGCCCGGGGAGCAGAAGCGGCTCCTGCAGGCGGCGTCGGTGGTGGGCGAGGAGGTGCCGGCGCCGCTGCTCGAGGCCATCGTGGATCTGCCCGCCGAACGGGTGCGCGCGGCGCTCGAGCAGCTGCGCGGCGCCGAGCTGCTCGCCGAGGTCACCGTCTTTCCCGAACCCGTCTACGCCTTCCGGCACGCGCTCGCTCACGACGTGGCGTACGCGAGCCTGCTCCACGAGGGCCGGCGCGGGCTCCACGCGCGGATCGTGGAGACCATCGAGCGGCTCTACGCGGGCCGGTTGAACGATCAGATCGAGCGCCTCGCCCACCACGCCTTCACGGGGGAGCAATGGGCGCGCGCGGTCCACTACTGCCGGGAGGCCGGACTGCGCGCGCTCGCGCGGCTGGCCTGTCCCGAGGCGACGGAGGGGCTCGAGCGCGCGCGGGAGGCTCTCGGCCATCTCCCCGCCACGGAGGAGTCGCGGCGGCTCGCGGTGGATCTCCGCTTCGACCTGGGGGCCGCCCTGGTCCCGCTGGGCGCGCATGCGCGGGCCCTCGGCGTCCTCCGCGAGGCGGAGGCCCTGGCGGCGGAGCTGGGCGACGAGCGGCGGCTGGCGCGGGCGCTGTCCTACCAGAGCAATATGCACTGGGAGCTGGGCGACGCCGAGGCGGCCAGCGAGGCGGGCCGGCGCGCGCTCGCCATCGCCGAGCGCGTCGAGGACCTGACGCTCCAGGTGGTAGGCCACTTCAGCCTGGGCGGCGCCACGCGGTCCCTCGGCGACTATCCCCGCGCGGCCGAGCTCCTGCGGCGGAACGTGGCCCTCCTCGAGGGGGACCTGCGCTACGAGACCTTCGGCCTCGCCGGGCTCGCGTCCGTGATGTCGCGCAGCCATCTCGCGTGGAGCCTGGCCGAGCTGGGCGAGTTCGACGAGGCCATCGCGCGCGCGGAGGAGGGAATACGCCTGGCGGAAGCGGCGGGCCACGCGTACAGCCTGGCCTATGCCTGTCTCGGGCTGGGCGGCACGCTCTTCCGCCGCGGCCGGCTCGGCGCCGCGCAGGGGGTGCTCGAGCGGGGTCTCGCCTTTTGCTCGGAGGTGCCGGTGCTGTTCCCGCCCTTCGCCGGCGATCTCGCCCTCGTGCGCGCGCTGGGCGGCCGCGCGGCGGAAGCGGTGGAGCTGGCGACCCAGGGCGTGACGCGAGCGGAGCGGATGGGCCGCCTCGGTCGCCTGTCGCTCATCACCACTCACCTGGGGGAGGTGCAAGTGCTCGCCGGGCGGCTTGCCGAGGCGGCCGAGCAGGGCCGGCGCGCGCTGTCCCTGGCCCGGACCCAGAAGGAGCGCGGCAATCAGGTCTACGCGTTGCGGCTGCTGGGCCTCGTGGCGAGCGAGACGCAGCCGGCGGACCTCGGCCCCGCGATTCGCCACTTCGAAGAGGCGCTGGCCCTCGCGGAGACGCTGGGCATGCGGCCCCTCGTTGCGCGCTGCCGCCTGGGGCTGGGCCAGCTGGCGCGGCGCGCGGGCGACGCCGGAACCGCCGCGCGACAGCTCGACGCGGCGGCCGCGCTGCTCCACGAGCTGGGGATGACCTACTGGCTGGAGCGCGTGGACCTCGAGGGAGTCGGCCCCGCCGCCGGCGCCACGCCCTAGGCCTCGCGGGGCCGCCCCGAGGTGGTACCATGCCGCCCATGAACGGCGCGCTCATGAGCATGGCGGAGGCGGCCCGACTCGTCCGGGACGGCGACCGCGTCGTCTACGTCGGCTATATGCGACTGGAGCCGGTGGCGTTCTTCCACGAGCTGCTTCGCCAGCGCCGGCGGGACCTCCACCTCGTGCTCGCTCCCAGCTCGGGCTGGGTGGCCGACATGATGATCGGCGCGGGCGCGCTGGCCGACATCGAGTTCTCGAGCCTGTCCTTCATGGAATACGGCTTCGCCCCCAACTTCCGGCGCAAGGCGGAGGCGGGGAGCCTCCGCTACCTCGAGCACTCCTGACCCGCCCTCATGAGCGCACTCCAGGCTGGAGTGATGAACGTCCCCTTCGTGCCGGTGCGCGGGCTCCTGGGCACGGACTACATGAAGGTGCGGCCGGACTTCCGCGTCCTCGCCAATCCCTATGATCAACGGGAAGACATCGCGCTGGTGCCCGCCATCGCCCCCGACCTCGCCGTCTTCCACGGCCTTCGCGGCGACCGCCACGGCAACGTGATCACCAGCGGCGTGCTCGACGCCAAGCTCATCGCGCAGGCCTCGCGGCGCGCGGTGGCCACGGTGGAGGAGGTCTCGGACGGCGACCTCACCCGCGAGGCGCATACCGGCGTGCTCGTCCCGGGAATCCACGTCTCCGCGGTGGTGCACGCGCCGCACGGCGCCCACCCCACCGCCTTCGAGGGTCGCTATCCAATGGATGGCGAGCACGTGCGCGAGTACGTGAACGCGGCCGGGAGCGATGCCACCTTCGCCGCATGGCTGGACCGCTACGTGTACGGGGTGCCCGACCACGCGGCGTACCTCGAGCGCGTCCGGCTCGCGGCCCCGGCGGCCCGCTGAAGGCGACGGGCCGGGTGGCCCCCGCCGCTGACGAGCCTACCCGCGCCGAGGTGATGGCGGTCGCCATCGCGCGGCGCCTGCGCGACGGCGAGACCATTGCGGTGGGCTCGGTGTCGCCCATCCCCGCCAGCGCCTGCCTTCTCGCCAAGCGGCGGCACGCCCCGGGGGCGCGCCTCATTCTCCTGGGCAGCCGCGCCCACTTTCCCTTCAACGGCGGCGTGCAGGAGTTCTACAACTACGCGGTGCGGGGACGGCTCGACGTCTTCTTCGCCAGCGGGGCCCAGATCGACGGCCACGGCAACTTCAACCTCAGCGTGATCGGGGACTACGACCGGCCCACCGTCCGGCTGCCGGGCGGACGCGCCAACGGCATCCTCTCCTTCGTGGCCAAGCGCCTCATCCTCTTTCGCACCGAGCACAGCCGCCGCGTCTTCGTGCCCAAGGTGGACTTCATCACCTCGCCCGGCACCACCCCGGAGGGGGTGTACCGGATCGGCGGGCTCCACGCGGTGGTAACCGATCTCTGCGTGTTCGAGTTCGATCGCGCGAAGGGCCGGCTCGAGCTGGGCACGGTGCACCCGGGGGTGACGCTGGCGGAGGTCGAGAGCCGGACCGGGTTTCCCCTTCACGCGCCCTCGCCCGTCCCCGCCACGCCGAGTCCCAGCGCGGAGGAGCTGGAGCTCCTGCGCGGGCCCGTGCGCGAGGAGCTCGGCACCTTCTACCCGGAGTTCGTCAAGCAGCAGTCTTGACGCGGGCCTCGGAAATAGGCAATAAGTATCGGGTTGCCCCGGATCACCCATTCTGAGTCGCACAGGGAGACATCGCACATGGATCACTTCCGCGCATTGACCCGCAGCGCCGTCTGGGCGGCGGTTTCGCTTGCCCTGCTGGCCCTGCTCGTGGCCGTTCTCGTCCCCGACGCCGCCTTCGCTCAGACTCCGGCGCCGGCCGCGGCGGCTGCCCCTCCGTCCCACGGCGGCGGCGAGGCCAATATCAAGATCCCGGATCTCTCGCACTCCCAGTTCCTGGGCGTGGGCGGCCGGACGCTACTGCAGGGCGGCCTCGGGGTGTGCGTCCTCGGCTTGCTCTTCGGCCTCGTCATCTACTCCCAGCTCAAGAACCTGCCCGTGCACCAGTCCATGCGGGAGATCTCCGAGCTGATCTACGAGACGTGCAAGACGTATCTGATCACCCAGGGCAAGTTCATCCTGCTCCTGGAGGTGTTCATCGGCGCCATCATCGTGCTCTACTTCGGGGCCCTCCTCCACTTCGAGGCCAGCAAGGTCGTCATCATCCTCCTCTTCAGTCTCATCGGCATCGGGGGCTCCTACGGGGTAGCGTGGTTCGGCATCCGGATCAACACCTTCGCGAACTCCCGGACCGCCTTCGCCAGCCTGGGGGGAAAGCCGTATCCCGTCTACGCCATCCCGCTCAAGGCGGGCATGAGCATCGGGATGCTGCTCATTTCCGTCGAGCTCTTCCTCATGCTCTGCATCCTCCTCTACATTCCCGGCGACTACGCCGGCTCGTGCTTCATCGGCTTCGCCATCGGCGAGTCGCTGGGCGCCGCCGCCCTCCGGATCGCGGGCGGGATCTTCACCAAGATCGCCGACATCGGCTCCGACCTGATGAAGATTGTCTTCAACATCAAGGAAGACGACGCGCGCAACCCGGGCGTCATCGCCGACTGCACCGGCGACAACGCGGGGGACTCGGTGGGACCCAGCGCCGACGGCTTCGAGACCTACGGCGTGACCGGGGTGGCGCTCATCTCCTTCATCATCCTCGCGGTGAAGGAGCCCACCGTGCAGGTCCAGCTCCTGGTCTGGATCTTCATCATGCGCGTGCTCATGATCGTGGCCTCGGGCGCCTCCTACCTCCTCAACGAGGCGATCGCGAGGGGCCGCTACGCGAACGCGACCAAGATGAACTTCGAGGCGCCCCTCACCAGCCTGGTGTGGCTCACCTCGATCGTGTCGGTGGGCATGACCTACCTGGCCTCCTACCTGCTCATCCCCGGTCTCGGCGATGGCAGCCTCTGGTGGAAGCTGTCCACCGTCATCACCTGCGGCACCCTGGCCGGCGCCATCATCCCGGAGCTGGTCAAGATCTTCACCTCGACTGAGTCGGGCCATGTGAAGGAAGTGGTGATATCGGCGCGCGAAGGCGGGGCCTCCCTGAACATCCTCTCCGGCCTCGTCGCCGGCAATTTCAGCGCCTACTGGCTCGGGATCGTCATCGTGGTGCTCATGGGCATCGCGTACCTGGTGAGTACGCTGGGCTTCGGCGCGCTCATGCTCGCGCCGGCGGTGTTCGCCTTCGGCCTGGTGGCCTTCGGCTTCCTCGGCATGGGGCCGGTGACCATCGCGGTGGACTCCTATGGTCCCGTCACCGACAACGCGCAGTCGGTCTTCGAGCTGTCGGTGATCGAGACGCTTCCCGGCATCAAGGGCGCGCTGAAGAAGGATTACGGCTTCGACGTGAACTTCGAGGCGGCCAAGCATCTCCTCGAGGAGAACGACGGCGCTGGCAACACGTTCAAGGCCACGGCCAAGCCGGTGCTGATCGGCACCGCGGTGGTCGGCGCCACCACCATGATCTTCTCCATCATCGTGGTGCTCACCCACGGGCTCACCCAGAACCTGGACAAGCTGTCCCTCCTCCACCCGCCCTTTCTCCTGGGGCTCATCACCGGCGGCGCCGTCATCTACTGGTTCACCGGCGCCTCCACCCAGGCCGTCACCACCGGCGCTTATCGAGCAGTGGAGTTCATCAAGGCCAATATCAAGCTGGAGGGAGCCACCAAGGCCTCGGTCGCCGACAGCAAGAAAGTGGTGGAGATCTGCACCCAGTACGCCCAGAAGGGCATGTTCAACATCTTCCTCACCGTCTTCTTCTCCACCCTCGCGTTCGCGTTCCTCGAGCCCTACTTCTTCATCGGCTACCTCATCTCCATCGCGCTCTTCGGCCTCTACCAGGCCATCTTCATGGCCAACGCGGGCGGGGCCTGGGACAACGCGAAGAAGATCGTGGAGGTGGAGCTGAAGGAGAAG
>Ga0137404_10002677_pt1 | contig 11836 bp, 5 predicted proteins | sample CZOMad2_1_16fung_FD_108285 | JGI IMG/M metagenome (GOLD analysis project Ga0137404, IMG submission 108285) | Vadose zone soil fungal communities from Angelo Coast Range Reserve, California, USA - CZOMad2_1_16fungal (Illumina Assembly) | ecosystem: Environmental > Terrestrial > Soil > Vadose zone...
CTTGTTCTTCGTGTGCAGCACCTTCGTGATCGCCGCCGTCAGCGTCGTCTTGCCGTGATCGATGTGCCCGATCGTCCCCACGTTCACGTGCGGCTTCGTCCGCTCGTACTTCGCCTTCGCCATGGTGTTGCCTCCGAGGGTGCTCTAGCGGGACCCGGCGCGCGCCGGCGGCTTGCCGGCGACCTTGGCCATGATTTCTTCGGCGATCCCCGGCGGGACTTCTTCGTATCGCGCGAACTGCATCGTGTAGGTCGCGCGCCCCTGGGTCATCGACCGCATCTCCGTCGCATATCCAAACATCTGTCCCAGCGGCACGGTCGCGCGGATGACCTGCGAGCTGCCGCGCGCCTCCATCGAGACGATCCGTCCGCGGCGGCTGTTCAGGTCTCCGACGATCGCGCCCATGTACTCCTCGGGCGTGACGACTTCGACGTCCATCACGGGCTCGAGCAGCACGGGCTTGGCCCGCCGACACGCTTCCTTGAAGCCCATCGACGCGGCGATCTTGAACGCCATCTCGGACGAGTCCACCTCGTGATACGAGCCGTCCGTCAGCTGTACCTTGACGTCGACGATCGGGTAGCCGGCGAGCACCCCGGTGTCGAGCGCCTCGCGGATGCCCTTCTCGACCGCCGGAATGTATTCCCGGGGGATCGAGCCGCCGATGATCTTGTTCTCGAACTCGAAGCCCTTGCCCGCCTCGTTCGGCTCCACCTCGAGGTAAACGTCGCCGTACTGGCCGCGGCCGCCCGTCTGCCGCACGTAGCGGCCCTGAGCCTCGGCCTTCTTGCGGACCGTTTCGCGATACGCCACCTGCGGCTTGCCGACGTTGGCCTCGACCTTGAACTCGCGCAGCAGCCGGTCGACGATGATCTCCAGGTGCAGCTCGCCCATCCCGTGGATGAGCGTCTGGGCCGTCTCCTCCTCGCTGGTCACCCGGAACGTCGGATCCTCCAGCGCGAGCCGCGCCAGCGAGGTGCCGAGCTTCTCTTCGTCGGCGCGCGTCTTCGGCTCGATCGCCACCGCGATCACCGGCTCGGGGAACGTCATCGACTCGAGTACGATCGGACGGTCGGGATCGCACAGCGTGTCGCCGGTCGTCGTGAGCTTGAGCCCGATGGCGGCCGCGATGTCTCCTGCCGCGACGGCCTCGACCTCCTCCTTCTTGTTCGCGTGCATCCGGAGCAGCCGTCCGACGCGCTCCTTCTTGTCCTTGGTCGAGTTGTAGACGCCCGACCCGGCCTCCAGCGTTCCCGAGTAGACGCGCAGGAAGACGAGCTGGCCGACGTGCTGGTCGCTCATGATCTTGAACGCCAACGCCGCGAACGGCGCGTCGTCGGACGCCTTTCGCTCCTCGGCCTCTTTGGTCTCGGGATTGATGCCCTGGATCGGCGGAATGTCCAGGGGCGACGGCAAGTAGTCGATCACCGCATCCAGCAGCGGCTGGACTCCCTTGTTCTTGAACGACGCGCCGCAGAGGATCGGAAAGAGCTTCATGCTGATGGTGCCCTTGCGCACGGCAGCCTTCAGCTCGGCGGGGGTGATCGGCTCGCCGTGAACGTACTTCTCCATCAGATGCTCGTCGACCTCGGCGAGCCCTTCGATCATCTTCTCCCGATACTCCTTCACTTGCTCCCGCATGTCCGCCGGGACCTCGATCTTCGTGAACTCTTTGCCGAGCGAGTCATCGTCGTCGGTCCACACCAGCCCGACCTCGTCGATCAGGTCGACGAGCCCGCGGTACTGGTCCTCGCGGCCGATCGGGATCTGCACCGCGACCGGATGGGCGCCCAGGCGTTCACGCACCAGGTCGACGCACTGGTAGAAGTCCGCCCCGACGCGGTCCATCTTGTTGACGTAGACCATCCGCGGCACGCGGTACTTGTCGGCCTGCCGCCACACCGTCTCGGTCTGCGGCTCGACGCCCGAGACCGCGTCGAGGATCGCCACGGCGCCGTCCAGGACCCGGAGCGAGCGCTCCACCTCGACCGTGAAGTCGACGTGACCCGGCGTGTCGATGATGTTGACGCGGCAGTCGCGCCAGAAGCAGGTCGTCGCGGCCGACGTGATGGTGATGCCCCGCTCCTGTTCCTGCACCATCCAGTCCATCGTCGCGGTGCCTTCGTGGACCTCACCGATCTTGTACGACCGCCCGGTGTAGTACAGGATCCGCTCGGTCGTCGTCGTCTTGCCCGCGTCGATGTGGGCCATGATGCCGATGTTGCGCGTCCGGTCCAGCGAATACTGCCGTTCCACGCCTGTCCTCTGTTTTCCTTTTTGCTCGTTACATGCGAAGAGGGGGGTCAGCCTGCGCCCCCCTCTCCAATAGGATCTTCAGCTACCAGCGATAATGCGCGAACGCCTTGTTGGCCTCCGCCATCTTGTGCGTGTCTTCTCGCTTCTTCACCGCGGTCCCGCGGTTGCTCGCCGCGTCGAGCAGCTCGGCGGCGAGCTTGTCGGCCATGCTCCGCTCCGCCCGCCGGCGGGCGGCGCCGATGACCCAGCGCATGGCCAGCGACGTCCGACGGTCGGGGCGCACCTCGACCGGCACCTGATACGTCGAGCCGCCGACGCGGCGCGACTTCACCTCGACGGCCGGCTTCACGTTGTCGATCGCCGACTTGAACATCTTGAGCGCATCCTGCTTGCTCCGGTCCTCGACCGAGAGCATGGCGTCGTACATGATGCGCTCGGCCGTCGACTTCTTGCCGCGGATCATCATGATGTTGACGAACTTCGCCACCAGCCGGCTCCCGTACTTCGGATCCGGCAGCACTTCTCGCTTGGCCGCTCCTGCCCTGCGCATGCCTTACCCCGCCGCGCCCTTCGTCGCCTTGGCGCCGTACTGCGACCGGCTCTGCTTGCGGCCCGCGACGCCGGCGGTGTCGAGCGTACCCCGGATGATGTGATAGCGGATCCCCGGGAGATCCTTCACGCGGCCCCCGCGGATCATGACGATCGAGTGCTCCTGCAAGTTGTGGCCGACGCCCGGAATGTAGGACGTCACCTCGAGGCCGTTCGTCAGCCTCACGCGCGCGACCTTGCGGAGCGCGGAGTTCGGCTTCTTCGGCGTCGTCGTGTACACACGGATGCAGACGCCCCGCTTCTGCGGACACGCCTGCATCGCGGGCGTCTTCGACTTCTTCCGCACCGCCTCACGACCCTGACGGACCAGCTGGTTGATGGTCGGCATGACTCTCCGCGCCCTTTAAGGCGACAAAACTCTCACGTTATAACCGAGACACCCTGTGCTGTCAACGCGTTAGCCGCTACCCGGCCACCGCCACCGACTCGTCGGCGTCGCCCGTGTCGGCGACCGGCGGCGTCAGCGAGAGCACACTGTCGAGCGACTTCACGGCCTCGCCACCCGGCGTCAGCACTTCCACCCGGGTGTAGTTCGACAGCCCGGTCCCGGCCGGGATGAGCCGGCCGACGATCACGTTCTCCTTCAGCCCGCGGAGGTCGTCGGTCTTGCCGGAGATCGCCGCCTCCGTGAGCACCCGGGTCGTCTCCTGGAACGAGGCGGCCGAGATGAAGCTGTCGGTCGACAGCGACGCCTTCGTGATGCCGAGGAGCACCGGCTTGGCGGTCGCGGCGCGCTTGCCCTGCGCCAGCACCGCGTCGTTCTCCGCCTGGAACACGAACTTGTCGACCAGCTCGCCCACGACGAACTCTGTGTCGCCGACCTCCTCGATGCGGACCCGCCGCAGCATCTGGCGGACGATGATCTCGATGTGCTTGTCGTTGATGGTCACGCCCTGCAGGCGATAGACCTCCTGCACCTCGTTGACCAGGTAGCGTTGCAGCTCGCGATCGCCGAGCACCGCCAGATAGTCGTGCGGGTTGGGCGATCCGTCCATGAGGGCCTCGCCCGCTCGCACGCGGTCGCCCTCGTGAACGCTGATGTGCTTGCCGCGCGGGATCAGGTATTCCTTCATCTCCGCGTTGTCGGCCCGGATCACGATCTTGCGCATGCCCTTCACGAACCCGCCCATCTCGACCCGGCCGTCGATCTCGGTGATGACGGCCTGCTCCTTTGGCTTGCGCGCCTCGAACAGCTCCGCGACCCGCGGCAGACCGCCGGTGATGTCCTTGGTCTTGGTCGTCTCACGCGGGATCTTGGCGATGATGTCGGCGGCGAAGACCTCGACGCCGTCGGGCACGCTGAGGTTCGCGCCCACCGGCAGCGCGTACCGGTGCCGCTCGGTCGACTCGGCGGTGGCCTGACCCTCGCCGGCCGAGCGGATGATGATGCCCGGCTGGAGCTTGCCCTCCGCGTCTTCGATGACGACCTTGCGCGCGAGACCGGTAACCTCGTCGAACTCCTCGCGCACCGTCATGCCCTCGACGATGTCCTGGTACTCGACCCGCCCGGTGAACTCGGTCAGGATCGGGTTGGTGAACGGATCCCACTCGACGAGCACGGCCCGCGTCCTGACGCGCTGGTCGGCCTTCACCTTGATCTTGGCGCCGTACACGACCGGGTAGCGCTCGCGCTCACGGCCGCGATCGTCAGCCACGCCGATCTCGCCGTTCCGGTTCGTCGCCACCAGATCGCCGTCGCGGTTCACGACGGTCCGCAGATTGTGGTACTTCACGACTCCCGAGCTCTTGGCCTCGTGCTTGGAGGCCTCCACCACGCGGCTGGCGGTGCCGCCGATGTGGAACGTCCGCATGGTGAGCTGGGTGCCGGGCTCGCCGATCGACTGCGCGGCGATGATGCCGACCGCCTCGCCGAGCTCGGCCAGCCGTCCGGTGCCTAGGTTGCGCCCGTAGCACATGACACAGATGCCGCGCTTGGTGTCGCAGGTCAGCGTCGACCGGATCCGCACGCGCTCGAGGCCCGAGTCCTCGATCTTCTGGGCCAGGTCCTCGTTGATCTCGGTGTTCGCCTGGACGATGATCTCGCTCGACAGCGGGTCGCGGATGTCCTCGGCGGCGACGCGGCCGAGAATGCGGTCGCGCAGCGACTGGATGATGTCACCGCCCTCGACCAGCGGCGTGGCGTCGATGTACTTCACCGTCCCGCAGTCGTACTCGCTGACGATGACGTCCTGCGACACGTCGACCAGCCGTCGCGTCAGGTAGCCGGAGTCGGCCGTCTTCAGCGCGGTGTCGGCGAGGCCTTTGCGAGCCCCGTGCGTCGACGTGAAGTATTCGAGGACGGTGAGGCCCTCGCGGAAGTTCGATGTGATGGGCGTCTCGATGATCTCGCCGCTCGGCTTGGCCATCAGCCCGCGCATGCCGGCCAGCTGGCGGATCTGCTGCTTGCTGCCCCGGGCGCCCGAGTCGGCCATCATGTAGATCGGGTTGAACTCGCCGCCCTGCTCGCCGCCCTCCAGCTCGCGGAACATCTCCTCGGCGATGAGCTCGGTGACGTGCGCCCAGATGTCGACGACCTTGTTGTAGCGCTCGCCGTTCGTGATGACGCCGTCCTGGTACTGTTGCTCTACCTCGTTGACCTGCTCGCGCGCCGAGGTGATCTGCCGCTCCTTCGACGACGGGATGTGCATGTCGTCGATGCCGATCGAGAGCCCCGACAGCGTCGCGTAGCGGAACCCCAGGTCCTTCAGCTCGTCCAGGAAGTGCACGGTCACCTCGTTGCCGAGGAGGTTGTAGCACCGGCTGACGAGCGCGGTGACTTCCTTCTTCTTCAACTCTCGATTCTCGAACCGGAGTGCTTCGGGCACGACCTCGTTGAAGAGAGTCCTCCCAACCGTGGTCTCGATGATCTCGCCGTTCCAGCGCAGCCGGATGCGGGCCTGCAGATCGACGTCCTCGTTGTCGTACGCGATCCGCACCTCTTCGACATCCGCGAACAGACGGCCCTCACCTCGCACGGGGCGCTCCGGCGTGCTGAGGCGCTCCTTGGTGAGGTAATAGATGCCGAGGACCATGTCCTGGGTCGGCACCGCGATGGGCGCGCCGTTGGACGGCGACAGGATGTTGTTCGCCGACAGCATCAGCACCTGCGCCTCGAGCTGCGCCTCCATCGAGAGCGGAATGTGGACCGCCATCTGGTCGCCGTCGAAGTCGGCGTTGAAGGCCGTGCAGACGAGCGGGTGAATCTCGATGGCCTTCCCTTCGACCAGGATCGGCTCGAAGGCCTGGATGCCCAGGCGGTGGAGCGTCGGGGCGCGATTCAACAGAACCGGGTGCTCCCGGATGACGTCCTCCAGGATGTCCCAGACCTCCGGGCGCTCCTTCTCGACGAACTTCTTGGCCGCCTTGATCGACGACGCGATGCCGCGCTCCTCCAGCTTCCGCAAGATAAAGGGCTTGAAGAGCTCGAGGGCCATCTTCTTCGGCAGACCGCACTGGTGCAGCTTGAGGTACGGACCCACCACGATGACCGACCGGCCCGAGTAGTCAACGCGCTTGCCAAGCAGGTTCTGCCGGAAGCGCCCCTGCTTGCCCTTCAGCGTGTCCGAAAGGGACTTCAGCGGCCGGTTGTTCGGCCCGGTGATGACGCGGCCGCGGCGGCCGTTGTCGAAGAGCGCGTCGACCGCCTCCTGGAGCATCCGCTTCTCGTTGCGGATGATGATCTCGGGCGCCTTGAGGTCCATCAGCCGCTTCAGCCGGTTGTTCCGGTTGATGACGCGGCGGTACAGGTCGTTCAGATCCGACGTGGCGAACCGGCCGCCGTCGAGCGGCACCAGCGGACGGAGCTCCGGCGGGATGACCGGCACCACCTCGAGGATCATCCAGTCCGGCTGGTTGCCGGACTTCAGGAACGCCTCGATCACCTTCAGGCGCTTGACGATCTTCTTCCGCTTCTGCACGGACGTCTCGCCGAGCATCTGGGCCCGGAGATCGCGGGCCAGCGAGTCGAGGTCCATGTCGCGCAGGAGCTCGCGGATCGCCTCCGCGCCCATGCCCACCTTCAGGGCCTCGGGACCGTGCTCCTCATGGAGCCGGCGCGCCTTGTCGACGGCCATCAGATCCTTCTTCTTGACGCCCTGGAGACGGCTCTCGAGCACGACGTGCTCCTCGAAGTAGAGGATCTTCTCCAGGTCGCGCAGCGACATGTCGAGGAGCTGGCCGATCCGGCTCGGCAGCCCCTTGAAGAACCAGACGTGGGAAACCGGCGACGCCAGCTCGATGTGGCCCATGCGCTCGCGCCGCACCCGCGCCCGCGTCACCTCGACGCCGCACTTGTCGCAGACCACGCCGGCGAACTTCATCCGCTTGTACTTGCCGCACGCGCACTCGTAGTCCTTGGTCGGGCCGAAGATGCGCGCGCAGAACAGACCGTCGCGCTCGGGCTTGAAGGTCCGGTAGTTGATGGTCTCCGGCTTCTTGACCTCGCCGTGCGACCAGTCGCGAATCTTCTGCGGCGCGGCCAGCTTGATCCGGATCGCGTCAAACGTGATGGGCTTCGCATGCCGATCGAGGATGCCCCACAGGTCCTTGGTAGGCTTGTCCTCTCTGATCAGGCTGCCGAATGGCCTATCCGTCAGCATTCGTACTCTCCTTTGGGAAGCCTTCTCCCATCTCTAGGAAGTCTTCTTCCCGTCCTTCGTCACCAGCTCGACATCGAGCGCCAGGCTCTGGAGCTCCTTCACGAGAACGTTGAACGACTCCGGCGTGCCGGGCTCGAGGAAGTTTTCACCCTTGACGATCGCCTCGTAGATCCGATTGCGCCCCTCGACGTCGTCGGACTTGACGGTCAGCATCTCCTGGAGCGTGTGCGCCGCGCCGTAGGCCTCGAGCGCCCACACTTCCATCTCGCCGAATCGCTGCCCGCCGAACTGGGCCTTGCCGCCGAGCGGCTGCTGCGTCACCAGCGAGTAGGGCCCGATCGAGCGCGCGTGCATCTTGTCGTCCACGAGATGGGCGAGCTTGAGGATGTAGATCTGCCCGACCGTCACCTCCTGGTGGAAGCGGCGGCCGGTTCGCCCGTCGTAGAGCACCGTCTTGCCGGAGGTCGGTAGCCCCGCCTGCTTGAGGTGCTCCTTGATCTCCTCTTCGGTGGCGCCGTCGAAGACCGGGCTCGCCACCCACAGACCGAGGGCGCGCGCCGCCCACCCGAGATGGGTCTCGAGGATCTGCCCGACGTTCATCCGAGACGGCACGCCGAGCGGGTTCAGCACGATCTCGACCGGGCTGCCGTCCGGCAGGTACGGCATGTCCTCTTCGGGCAGGACCTTGGAGACGACGCCCTTGTTGCCGTGGCGACCGGCCATCTTGTCGCCCACCGACAGCTTGCGCTTGACCGCCACGTACACCTTGACCATCTTGATGACGCCCGGCGGCAGGTCGTCGCCGCGACGGAGCCGGGACTTGCGCTCCTCGAACATGCCGTCGTAGACGCCGATCTGCTCGTCGGCCAGGTCCTCGATCCGCTTGATGGTCTGGACGAGGTTCTCGTCCTCTTTGACCTTGATCTTCTTCAGCTCGTTCCACGAGAAGTTGTCGAGCTCCTCGCGCTCGATGCGGTCACCCTTCTTGGTGAGCCGCTTCATCTTGTTGGTCGGATCGAAGAGGTCCTGGAACGAGGTCTTGCCGACCAGCAGGTTCTTCAGCTTCTGGTCGCGCTCCATCTCGACCATCGCGATCTCGTCCTGATAGTCCTTCTCGAGGCGGGCGATCTCTTCTTCCTCGATCGACTTCGCGCGCTCGTCCTTGTCGATCCCGCGCCGCGAGAACACTTTCACGTCGACCACCGTGCCCTCGATCCCCGGCGGGACCGTCAGGGACGTGTCGCGCACGTCGCCGGCCTTCTCGCCGAAGATGGCCCGCAGGAGCTTCTCTTCCGGCGTAAGCTGCGTCTCGCCCTTCGGCGTGATCTTGCCCACCAAAATATCGCTCGGCTTGACCTTCGCGCCGATGCGGACGATTCCGGATTCGTCCAGGTCTTTCAACGCTTCTTCGGAGACATTCGGAATGTCTCGGGTGACCTCTTCCTTGCCGAGCTTCGTGTCCCGCGCCTGGATCTCGAACTCCTCGATGTGGATCGACGTGAACCGGTCGTCCTTCACGAGCCGCTCGGACACCAGGATCGCGTCCTCGAAGTTGTAGCCACCCCACGGCATGAAGGCGACGAGCACGTTGCGCCCGAGCGCGAGCTCGCCCTGATCGGTGCCCGGCCCGTCGGCGATGATGTCGCCCTGCTGGACGCGCTGCCCCTTCCGCACGATCGGCTTCTGGTTCAGGCACGTGTTCTGATTGGACCGCCGGTACTTGGTCAGGTTGAAGATGTCGAGCGGCAGGTCCTGGACCGGGTCGGCCTTCTTCGACCGCCCCTCGGCCCGCACGACCACGCGGTCGGCCGCGACGTACTCGACGACCCCCGAGCGCTTGGCGACGATCACCGCGCCCGAGTCGCGTGCCACCACGTGCTCCATCCCGGTGCCGACCAGCGGCGCCTCCGGCTGGAGCAGGGGCACCGCCTGGCGCTGCATGTTCGAGCCCATGAGGGCCCGGTTCGCGTCGTCGTTTTCCAGGAACGGAATCAGCGACGCTGCGACCGAGACGAGCTGCTTTGGCGACACGTCCATGTAGTTCAGCTCTTCAGGCGACACCATGCGGAACTCACCGCTCTTGCGCGCCGACACCCGCTCCTGGACGAAGCGGCCGCTGCGATCGATCTCGGCGTTGGCCTGGGCGATGACGAACTTCTCTTCCTTCAACGCGGTCAGGAAATCGATGTCGTCGCTGACCCGCCCGTTCCCCACCTTCCGGTAGGGCGTCTCGATGAAGCCGAACTCGTTGGTCCGCGCGTAGGTGGACAGGGACGAGATCAGGCCGATGTTCGGGCCTTCCGGCGTCTCGATGGGGCAGATGCGCCCGTAGTGCGTGGGATGGACGTCCCGCACCTCGAAGCCCGCCCGCTCGCGGCTCAAGCCGCGCGGACCGAGCGCCGAGAGCCGCCGCTTGTGGGTCAGCTCGGCGAGAGGGTTCGTCTGGTCCATGAACTGCGACAGCTGCGACGAGCCGAAGAACTCCTTGACCACCGCCGAGACCGGCTTGGCGTTGATCAGGTCGTGCGGCATGAGATTCGTGATGTCGGAGATCGACATCCGCTCCTTCACCGCCCGCTCCATGCGCGTCAGACCCACGCGGAACTGGTTTTCCAGCAGCTCGCCGACCGACCGCACCCGCCGGTTGCCGAGGTGATCGATGTCGTCGGTCGCCTTCGTGCCCAGCCGCACCATCAGGAGGTGCCGGATAACCGAGATGATGTCCTCGCCCCGGATCGTTTTGGCGTTGGCCGGCGCCTCGATGCCGAGCTTCTCGTTGATCATGAAGCGGCCCACGCGGGCCAGGTCGTAGCGCCGCGGATCCATGAACATGCCGCGGAACAGGGAGCGCGCCGACTCGACGGTGGGCGGGTCACCCGGGCGCAGGCGCCGGTAGATCTCGACGAGCGCCTCGTCCGGATTCTTGAAGTGATCGCGCGCCAGCGTCTCGTAGAGCGACTGGTCGATCTTGCCCGCGCTCGCCACCAGGAGCTTGAACGGCGCCACCCGCCGGCTCATCAGCTGCGACAGCACCGTCGAGGTGATCTCGGCGTTGGTCTGGACCAGCACCTCGCCGCTCTCGGTGTCGACGATCCGGGAGGCGGTCCGGCGCCCGACGAGCGCCTCGGCCCGAACGGGAATCTTCTCGACGTTCGACTCGCGGAGCTTCTCGATGAGCTTCGCGTTGAGCGTCTTGCCGGCCGTCACCAGCGGCTCGCGATGGCGCGGCGCCTTGACGTCGTCGGCCACCTTCGCGCCGACATGCGCCTCGGCGTTGAGCGTCACCCACGCATTGCCGTCCTCGAACGACAGCACTTCCTCGGTGTCGTAGAAGTTCCCCAGGATCTCCTCGTCGGAGAGGATGACGAGCTTGTCGGGAAACGTGCTCTTCTCCAGGAACGAGAACGCCCGCAAGAAGGCCGTGGCCAGCATCTTGCGGCGACGATCGACGCGGACGTGCAGGATGTCGTTGGCGTCGAAGTCGAACTCCACCCACGAGCCCCGGTAGGGAATGACGCGAGCCGAGAAGAGCGGCTTCCCGGAGGCCAGCGTCTTGCCCTTGTCGTCGTCGAAGAACACGCCGGCCGAGCGCTGCAGCTGGCTGACGACGACGCGCTCGGTCCCGTTGATGATGAACGTTCCCTTGTCGGTCATGAGCGGCAGCTCGCCCAGGTACACTTCCTGGCCGCGCTGTTCGCGGATCGTCTTGGTCTTGGCTTCCTTGTCGTGATCGAAGACGACGAGACGCAGCGTGACCTTCAGCGGAATCGCGAAGGTCATCCCGCGGTCGTGGCATTCCTCGACCGTGTACTTCGGCTCACCGAAGTGGTACGAGTCGAACTCGAGCAGCGCGTTGTCGTTGTAGTCGGCAATCGGGAACACCGACTTGAAGACCGCCTGCAGGCCGGACTCCTCGCGCCGCTCCGGCGCGGTGTCCTTCTGCAGAAAGGTCTCGTAGGACCGCTTCTGTACCTCGATCAGATTCGGGATCTCGACGATCGACGGGATCTTGCCGAAATCCTTGCGACCGCGGTGCCCACACTGAATCGTTCCTGCCATACCCTCTCCTGGGGCCGGCCCTCCGGCCCCGGCTTGACGGAGTCGCTAAATAGTCGAGTACCCGGACGCGCCTACTTCACCGAGACCGTCGCGCCCTGCTCCTCGAGCTTCTTCCTCATATCCTCCGCTTCAGCCTTCGTGACCTTCTCCTTCACCGCCTTCGGAGCGCCGTCGACCAGATCCTTGGCTTCCTTCAGCCCGAGCCCGGTCAGCTCGCGGACCACCTTGATGACCTGGATCTTCTTCTCGCCCGCCGCGCCGAGGATGACGTCGAACTCCGTCTTCTCCTCGACGGCGGCCGCAGCGGCTCCGCC
>Ga0137404_10002678_pt1 | contig 11828 bp, 10 predicted proteins | sample CZOMad2_1_16fung_FD_108285 | JGI IMG/M metagenome (GOLD analysis project Ga0137404, IMG submission 108285) | Vadose zone soil fungal communities from Angelo Coast Range Reserve, California, USA - CZOMad2_1_16fungal (Illumina Assembly) | ecosystem: Environmental > Terrestrial > Soil > Vadose...
CGACGAGAGCTTTCGCCTCGGCGAGACCCAATCCAGCCTTCACTTCACGCACGGCTTTGATGACGGCGATCTTCTTGTCCGCCGCAACGGAAGCAATGATCACGTCAAAAGTGTCCTTGGCAGCAGCAGCCGGAGCAGCACCACCAGCAGCGGGAGCGCCAGCAGCCGCGACCGCGACGGGTGCAGCAGCGGAAACGCCCCATTTGGTTTCAAGTTGTTTGACCAGGTCGGCGGCTTCGATAACCGTCAACTTGCTCAATTCTTCCACGATGTTTGCTAAGTCAGCCATATTACTGTTTCTTTCTTCGTCTCGTCGTTCGTCGCGGCTACGGCGAATTTCAGTTCACAGCCTGCAAACCGACGATTTACTGGTTGTTGTTTGTTGTTTCTCCGATTTGAAATCTCAAACCGGAAATTGTTTATGCTTTCTCCGATTTCGCCTTGATGACCTGCGCCAACTGCGAGGCCGGAGTGTTGATCAATGTCACCAGTTTCGTCGCCGGAGCAACGAGCAAACCTAAAATTTTCGCGCGCAAAACGTCGAGGCTCGGCAAATCTGCGAGCGCGACAATCGCCGCCACTTCGAGACGTTGGTTGTTCAAGAAGCCGAACTTCACTTTCAATTTGTCGAATTCCGCCGCGAAATTTTTCAGCGCTTTTGCCGCGGCTGAAATGTCTTTTTGCCCGGTCACAACCGCCATTTGTCCGGCGAGCGAGCCGTTCAATTCCGCCACGCCGGCTTCTTTCGCCGCGATTCGGAAAATGGAATTTTTCACGACATGGACTTCCGCGCCCGCTTTTTGCAAACGCTGGCGCAATTCCGTCATGTGCGCGACCTTCAGTCCTTGATAACCAACCACGATGAAGAACGGCGACGCGTTCAGCCGTGTGGCGTATTCCTTTGTCAAAATTTGTTTTTCAGCACGCATAATTTTTGGCGTTAATTGTTAAATCGTTTAAGCGGCGACTGCAAATTCGCGCAAATCCACGCGCACGGGCGGACTCATCGTCGCCGACAACGTGCAGCTTTGCAGATACGTTCCCTTGACACTTTGCGGACGCGCTTTCGCGACGGCTTCAATCACCGCGCGCGCATTTTCTTCAATGTGTTCCGGCTTGAACGACGCCTTGCCGACGATGACGTGAACATTTCCGGCTTTGTCGGTCTTGAATTCAACGCGACCGGCTTTGACTTCTTTGACCGCTTTGGCAGTGTCGTCCGTGACCGTGCCGGTTTTCGGATTCGGCATCAGGCCGCGTGGTCCAAGAACTTTGCCGAGTTTGCGGACTTCAATCATCGCTTCGGGTGTGGCAATCGCCACGTCAAAATCATTCCAGCCTTCATTGCACTTTTGGATCATGTCGGCGAAACCGACGTATTCCGCGCCCGCAGCTTTCGCCGCGTCGGCTGCATTTCCGTCGCGCGTGAAAACCAAAACGCGAACCAGCTTGCCACTGCCGTGCGGAAGCGGAACCGTGCCGCGAACCATTTGGTCCGACTGCTTCGGGTCAACGCCGAGGCGGAACGCGAGATCAATCGTCTCGTTGAATTTCGCCTTCGGAAATTTTGCGAGGACGCCGACGGCATCCTTCAGCGGATACGCTTTTTTTGCATCCACAACTTCGAGTGCTTTTTTGAATCGTTTACTTGGCATTTTGTTTGGTGCGGTTCATGCGAGTTTTTAGCTCTCCCGCGATTTAATGTTTAAGAGACAAATTGTTATTTCCCGAACGAATTACCATTCTCAAAATAAATGTCGTGAGAACAGCAACTGGAAATAAATAAAATCCGTAAATAGCACTTAAATATGCTGTAAAAAATCCTGCGATAAATGGCTCGCTCAAATTAAAATCAATAGTTCCTCCAAACATCATTTCGAAAAGCGCAAAAAGGAATGCAAAAATAAATGTTCCTAAAGGAAATGCGAGCAATCCAAGAATCGCACTACCCCACTTTCCCAATTTCGTCAGCGGAGCTTTGAGCGAAAATGAAACAGCTACTCCTGTTATGCCGCCAATTAACAAAGCAACGAAAATTGATGCGTGAGGACTAAACAAAAATTGCGCATGCAAAAGAATTGCAATCAGAGACCAAATTAAGCCGCTGGCAATTCCGAATAGCGTAATTTTGAATTTGCTGCTCATTTTTATTTTAACCGACAACTTCAATTCCCATGCTGCGCGCTGTTCCAGAAATCACGCGGAACGCGGCTTCTTCTGAAGAAGAATTCATGTCTTTGGATTTCATTTTCACGATGTCCAAAACCTGTTTGCGCGTCACTTTACCGACTTTTTCTTTGTTCGGCGTTTTTGAACCGGCGGTGATGCCTGCGGCTTTTTTCAAAAGCACGGACGCCGGCGGCGATTTGGTGATGAACGTGAACGACTTGTCCTGATAAACGGTGATGACGACGGGGATCACGAGTCCCGCGTCGTTTTTCGTCACCGCGTTAAATTCTTTGCAGAAACCCATGATGTTGACGCCGTGCTGGCCGAGCGCCGGGCCGACGGGCGGCGCGGGATTCGCCTGACCTGCCGGAATCTGCAATTTGATCTGTCCTGTAACTTTCTTTGCCATAAAAATTTTTAAGCTTTTTCAACCTGCCAGTATTCGAGTTCAACCGGCGTATTGCGTCCGAAAATGTTCACGGTCACTTTCAACTTGCCGCGTTCGGGATCAATTTCTTCGATCACGCCGCTGAAATTCAGGAACGGTCCGTTATTGATTTTGATCGTCTCACCGACTTCAAAATTAACCTTCGGCTTTTCCGTTTCTTCGGACGCCGAAATTTGCACCTTGATCGCCTCGACTTCTTCAGTCGGCGTCGGCACGGGCGGTTCGCCGCCGACAAATCCGATCACGCCCTGCGTTTCCTTGATGAAATACCACGGCTTCTCGATGATGCGGTTGTTTTCATCCAGCAAAACCATGTCCACAAAAACGTAGCCCGGCCACAATTTGCGGCTCGTGACGGTTTTCTTTTGGTTGCGCACTTCGACGACTTTTTCCATCGGGACGAGCACTTCTTTCACGAAGTCCTGCATCTCGTCGGTCTTGACGCGCTTCTCGATGCTGTCCTTGACCTTTTGTTCCTGGCCGGAAAGCGTCTGAACGATGAACCATTGGTTGCGCATTTATTTCAGCAATTTAAAGAACACGTTATAAAAAACTTCGTCGGCCACGACGGTGAAAATTCCGAGCAATCCAATTGTGATGACAATGATGGTCGTTGAGCCTTTCAATTCAGTCCACGTCGGCCATGAACATTTCTTCAATTCTTCCATCGTTTCCTGCCAATACTCGGCCAGACGACGGATATGTCCTTGCCACCATGCGAAGGCAAAGACAGCGACGACGATTACCAAAACTATAATTGTTGTGTTGTTCACAATTTTTTCCAGTTTGTTTCGCTCCCGCGAAACTGGCGGAGAGGGAGGGATTCGAACCCCCGTTGGGCTTTCACCCAAAGCGGTTTTCAAGACCGCCGCGATAGACCACTCTGCCACCTCTCCGTCGCAGAATAGTAGGACGGGCTTCCAGCCTGTCTCTTTTCATATGTCTCCAATCGCATTTTTATTTTCAGAGACAGGCAAGATGCCTGTCCTACTTTTGGCACGGCAGGAGGGACTTGAACCCCCAACCAACGGTTTTGGAGACCGCTACTCTACCAATTGAGCTACTGCCGTATCGGCCCAATCTTTCGGACAAAAAGGGAGACGGAGAAATTCAAATCTCCGCCTCCCGAATTTCAAATCGTTTTTACTTCAAAACGTCCGACACGCGGCCTGCGCCGATCGTGCGTCCACCTTCGCGGATCGCGAAGCGTTGTCCTTTTTCCATCGCGACGGGAGCGATCAACTCGATGTCCACGGAAACATTGTCGCCGGGCATGACCATTTCAACGCCGGTCGGCAAAGTCACCGTGCCGGTGACGTCCGAAGTGCGGAAATAAAATTGCGGGCGATATTTCGTGAAGAACGGCGTGTGACGGCCACCTTCATCTTTGGAAAGAACATAAACTTCCGCTTTGTATTTCAAATGCGGCGTGATCGAGCCGGGCTTGGCCAAAACCATGCCACGTTCGACTTCATCCTTCGTTGTGCCGCGCAAAAGAACACCGACGTTGTCGCCGGCGGTTGCCTTATCCAGCAGCTTGCGGAATGCTTCGATGTCCGTCGCCGTCGTTTTGCGAGTGTCTTTCAAGCCGACGATTTCAACTTCTTCCATGCGGTTGAGCGTGCCGCGTTCCACGCGACCGGTCACGACCGTGCCACGACCTTCAATGGTGAACACGTCTTCGATGCACATCAAAAACGGTTTGTCCACTTCACGGGTCGGGAGAGGAATCTGCGCGTCAATCGCGTCCATCAATTCCTGGATGGCTTTTTCGCCTTCGGGTTTGCCTTCGAGCGCGGCTTTGGCGCTGCCTTTGACAATCGCCGTCTTGTCGCCGGGGAATTGATACTTGGTCAGCAAATCGCGGACTTCCATTTCAACGAGGTCGAGCAATTCCTTGTCGTCAACCAAATCAACTTTGTTCAAGAAAACGACGATGGCCGGAACGCCGACCTGGCGAGCAAGCAAAATGTGTTCGCGCGTTTGCGGCATCGGGCCTTCCGATGCGTCCACGACGAGAATCGCGCCGTCCATTTGCGCCGCGCCGGTAATCATGTTCTTCACATAATCCGCGTGGCCGGGACAGTCCACATGAGCGTAGTGGCGCTTGTCGCTTTGATACTCGACGTGCGACACCGCGATGGTGACGGTTTTGCTTTCGTCGCGCACCGTTCCGCCTTTGGTGATGTCGGCGTAGGAAATTGGGGTTGCCAAACCTTTGCGCGCCTGCGTCGCGACAATCGCGGCAGTCAGCGTGGACTTGCCATGGTCAATGTGTCCGATAGTGCCGACGTTGACGTGCGGCTTGGTTCGTTGAAATTGCTCTTTAGCCATATTTATTTATTCGTTGTTTTTTTAATCAGCAAATTGTCTGGAGCCCATGATCAGGATTGAACTGATGACCTCATCCTTACCAAGGATGTGCTCTACCAACTGAGCTACATGGGCACACAAATCATCATGTCAAACCGGATACGCAAAACGACAAAAAACCGATTCCCCTTTGTTTTCTCTCGAAAATTCGAGGGGATCGCGGCTAATTGACTTTTTACGGACTACCGACGCAGAACAAATTACGAAACAGCGCCATTTGTGTCAACAGACAATTTTATTTTTTTGCGTCGAGAATTTTTCGCGCGCGCTCAAGCGAAATATCCATGTCGGCGCAGACGTTTTCCATGCCGAGCCTGTCAATAAAACCCGCCCGCACCAGCGCAATCATCGGTTGCGAATGTGGTCCGCACAAAATCAAATCTTTTTTCTTGATGCGTAATTTTTCCAGCAAATCTTCCAGCGCGTCCAAACCCGTCGCGTCCAGCGCCAACACATCGCGCATCCGCAAAATCAAAACGTCCGGCAATTGACCGGCGCGACGCAGCGACGTTTCCAATTTGTCCGCCGCGCCAAAAAAGAATGCGCCAAAAACTCGGAACACCATCACGCCCTGCGGAATTTCTTTTCCTACAATTTTTTGTCCGCTCGCATTCGCCTGCGTGACTTCTTCGTCCGCGTGAACTTGAGTCAATTCCGAAAGCCGTCGCACGAGCAATGCCGACGCTAAAATCAGCGATGCGCCGACAGCCGTCGGCAAATCAACGCAAACGGTCAAAGTGAACGCGCAAATAAAAACTGCCGCGTCGCTTCGCGGCCAGCGATTCAACCGTCGGAACTGATGCCATTCGCCCATTCTCAATGACACAACGATCAGCACCGCGCTCAATGCCGCAAGCGGAATGTGTTTCGCCAGCGGCGCTGCAACGAGCAAAACCAGCAGCAGCGTGAGTGAATGAATAATTCCGGCAATCGGTGTGCGCCCGCCGCAGCGAACATTTGTCGCCGTGCGAGCGATGACGCCGGTCGCCGGCATTCCGCCAAAAATTCCCATCGCAACGTTCGCAATTCCCTGCCCCATCAATTCCTGATTTGAATCGTGCCGGTCATCAATCATTCCATCCGAAACGACAGCCGATAATAGCGATTCAATTGCGCCGAGCACAGCGATTGTCATCGCCACCGGAAGCAAGGCGCGCCATTCATCAAATGAAAGCAATGGCCAATGTGGTGACGGCAAGTGGCGTGGCATTTCGCCGAACGCTGTCCCAAGAGTTTGAATCCCAAATTTTTCCGGCCAATTGAAAAATGCCGCCGCAACTGCGGCCAAAACAACAATGACAATCGTGCCGGGAACATGGCGTCCGATTTTTTTCGGCCAAAACCAAATCGCCACCGTCGCGAGTGTGGCAAGGATGACGGTCGCCCAATTCGGATGAAAATTTTGTGCGAGCGCAATCACCTTGCCGAAGAAATCCGGCGGCAATTTTTCTTGCAGCCCGAAAAAATCGCGGATTTGCGTGCTCATAATAATTATGGCAATTCCGCTGGTAAAACCGGTGACAACGGGAAAAGGAATGAATTTGATGAGCGAACCGAGTTTGCATGCGCCGAGCACGATCAAAATGACGCCAGCCATGAGGGCGCAAGCCACAAGCACTTCCGGGCCACGCGAACCATGCGCCATCACGATCGGCGCGAGCAGAGGCACGAAGGCGCCGGCCGGTCCGCCGATTTGCACGCGCGAGCCGCCGAACGCGGAAATTAAAAGTCCGCCGATGATGGCCGTGAAAATTCCGATTTCAGGTTTAAGTCCAGAGGCAATCGCCAGCGCCATCGAAAGCGGCAGCGCGACGATGCCGACGGTCAAACCTGCGGCGGCATCGGCAAAAAACTTTTGCGCCGAATAATCTTTCAGCGCATGAACGATTTTGGGACGGAATGAAACCGGCAAAGTCATTTCTGCAACGCCTCCTCTGATTAGAGACAGCGAAAACAATTTGCAGGAAGAAAAATAAATTGCAACTGCCGCCTGTGTTTGCCGATGCGGTAAAAGAAAATGTAATTGGCAGTATTACTTAACGCCGCCAATGTCCCGGCGAATGATACCAGCCGCGCGACCCGCGAGACCATGTGCCGCCGATCCAAATGCCGCCGGAATATGGCGGATATGCCCAATAGCCCGAATGCCAATACCAGCCGCCATTCCAAATCCATTCGCCGCCGATCCAAACATAACCCGGACCGGGAGCCGTAACATAGACTTCAGTTTGCGAAGGCGGTGGAGCGGTTTCGACAACTGTCGTCGTGGTGGCCGCGCTGGAAGTTGCAGTGTTGATCATGAAATTTACAACTCTGTCGCTCACGCCCGCGTTGTGAAGGTCAATGATGTCCGCCGCGCTCAAATGATAAATCGTGTGCGAATTCCGGATTTGCGCGATGATGATGTCGTCGTTCACTCCGGCTTGCGCAAGCGCCTTAACATCCGCCGTAGCCAACGGTTGCCCCTGCTCCACGCGAACGTAAGTTTGGGGTGCCTGCGCGCGCAACCGTTCGCGTTGTTCTTCATCCATCGAACTACCGATGATAGTGCCTGCAACCGCGCCGATGGCCGCGCCAATCAATGCGCCACCGCCGCCCCGCCCATTCGCTCCGCCAATCAATGCGCCCGTGCCGGCGCCGATCAACGCTCCGCTTCCAGTGTTGTTCGTTTCACCGTTCGGATATTGGCAGCCCGTCAAGACAACGGCTGAAGTTGCGACCGCAAGAGTCAAAGCATGAAATTTCATATATACAATTAGACACCAAAAAACGATTTCGGTTTCAAAAAATTACGCGCGCGGATGCGCCGCGTCATAGGCTTTTTTCAAACGCTCGGTCGTCACGTGCGTGTAGACCTGCGTCGTGATGAGATGCGCGTGTCCGAGCAATTCCTGCACGCTCCGCAAATCCGCGCCCGCATCGAGCAGATGCGTCGCGTAACTGTGCCGCAATTTGTGCGGCGTCAAACCGGGATCGAGTCCGGCGATGACGAGATATTGTTTCAATCGCCGCGACAGTTGGATGGGCGCAAGCGGCGCGCGTTTTTTTGTCTCGGAAAAAAACACCGGCGATGCTCCAGACGGCGGCCGCTTCAATGTGTTCCAATAATCCTGGATCGCCATCAAGGCCGGTTTGCCGATCGGCACAAGCCGTTCTTTTTTACCTTTGCCGCGAACGCGAACGATTTGCCCGCTCCAATCAATGTCCTCCGCCCGCAGGCCGCACAATTCGCTGATGCGCAGGCCGCAGGAATAAATCGTCTCGAGAACCGCGATGTCGCGCAAACATGCGGCGGTGGAAATCGGACGACCCGCGCCTTTTTTTTCCTTCCGCAATTTCAAAAGCTCAAATGGCGCTTTCAACAAATCTTCCATTTGCTGCTTCGTCAGAAATTTCGGCAGTCGTTTTTCCAATTTCGGCAATGACAAACTTTTTATCGGCGAAATTTCAACGATGCCGTGCCGGATGAGAAATTTGTAAAACGTCCGCAACGCGGAAAACCGAAGCTGGATTGCCGCGCGACCGAGGTTGTGGCGTCCAAGAAATCGCAAGTAATTCCGAAAGTCATCGCGCTGAAGTTTTCCCCAAACCGGCGCAGATTGCCTTTCTTCCAAATGCCAGCGCGAAAATTCCGCCAACGCCTGCTTGTAATTCCGCTGCGTATAAGCCGACGCTCCGCGATCCACCGCCAGATGCGCGAGGAATTTCTGAATCCATTTACCGTGAATTTGTGGTTTCGCAGACTGCTCTTCCATTTGAATTCAGTTTAACTCAAAAAATTCAAAACTGCGCGCATAAACTCTTCCGGCTTTTCCGAATGAACCCAATGACCGGCACCGGAAATGGTTTCAATTTTTGCGTTCGGAAATAATTGACGGATTCCAATTTCGTCTCTCACGCGAATGTAATCCGATTTTTCACCGCGAACGAACAATGCCGGTTTTGCAGATGGCGCGGAAGATGAAATCGGTTCGCGCAGCGCCGCAGCATTTTTTTGAATGCCGCGCAGATTGATTTTCCAGAAAAATTTACCGTCGGAATTTCGACCCAGATTTTTTAGCAAAAATCTTCGCAGCGTTAAATCAGGAATTTCCGGCGCAAGCGCTTCTTCGATTTGCTGTCGCGTTTGAAATTTTTGCAAATCCAGCGCGAGCATTGCCGTCATGAAATTTTCATAAACCGAAGCATAAGCGCGTGGCGCCATGTCTTCGACAATCAATTTTTCCACGCGCTCTGGAAATTGCAGCGCCAATTGCATCGCCGCTTTGCCGCCAAGCGAGTGGCCGATGACCGCCGCTGTTTCAATTTTTCTCGAATCCAAAAATTCCGCCACATCGCCCGCCATCAGCGGATAATTCATTTCATCGCTGTGCGGCGACTGGCCGTGATTGCGCAAATCCAAACTGAACACGCGGAAGTGTTCCGACAATTGCATCGCGACAAAATGCCAGTTGTCGGACGAACCAAAAAGTCCGTGCAGCAAAACAACCGCCCTGCCACGCCCGTATTCTTTGGAAAAAAGTTGCATCGCTTCGCGCTTCTTCGCGTCCTTCGCGCGAAATCATTCTCGCGGCGGAAAATCAAAGGTGATTTTACCCTTTGCGTCCATCACGAGATATGCCGGAAACGGCTTGCCAGCCTTGGAAATAAATTTGTCCAGCAAATCGCTTTTTCCGTCGGCGAGAATTTTTTGAGCCTGTGCGAGTTCAATCGGCTGTTCCAGAATCGTTTTGCCGATCTTGAATTTGCATGACTTGGAATCTTTCTGTGAATTTTCGCAAAGATAACCTTGCTCCGTGTCGAAAATTTTCCCGCCGCATTTAGGACATTTGCCGATGGATTCCTTGCCGGTGAAATCAATCTTCGGCATCGGCTCGCGCGGCGTTCCGTCCTTCGTCTTGCCTTTCTTTTCGCGCGGTTCAAATTCAAACGCCGTGCCGCCGTCCTTGATCACGAGAAACGCCTTGAACGCGCGGTTGTTTTTCTTGGAAATAAATTTCGTCAGCAAATCCGTCTTGCCCGTCTCCAGCATTTTTTTCACCTGCGCGGCTTCTATCGGCTGCTGCAAAATGATCTTGCCCGTCTTGAACTTGCACGTCTTGTCCGGACCGGTCGCCTTCTCGCAAATGTAATTCATCCCGCCGTCGAACACGCGCGCACCGCACGCCGGGCATTTGCCGAGCGGCTCTTTGCCCGTGAAATCAATCGGCGCGGCATCTCCGCCGTCTGCGTTTTTGTCGTTGCCAAAATCAAACTCCGGCTTGAACTCCGCGCCCATCTTGATGATCGCCGCGAACGGAAACCCCTGCTTGCTGCGAAAACCTTGCAGCGGGCCGACCGTTCCCTTGCTGATGAGTTCCTCGACCTCGGAAATTTCCAATTGCCGGCTCGCCACGATTTTCCACAAACTGAAATCACATTTCTGGCACTGGAATTTTTTGTAATTCTCCAGAATCTCGCCGCCGCATTTCGGGCACGGCACGTTGAGCTTTCCGTAATCGCCGGGCACGGTGTCGCTCTCGTGACTCTTGGCCTTCGCCACGATATCGCGCGTCGCGTCGGCGATCTCCTTCATGAATTCGTCGCGCTTCATTTTGCCGCGCGCCATCAAATTCAATTTGAATTCCCATTCGCCCGTGAGTTCCGGCGAACAGAGCTGCGGAATCTCCAATCCGCGCAACAGCGTGATGATGGAAAACGCCTTCGCGGTCGGCTGCAATTCTTTGCCATTACGATAAATATATTTTTCCCAAAGCAAACCTTCGATGATTGTCGCGCGCGTTGCTGGCGTGCCAAGACCTTTCTCACTCATCGCTTCGCGCAACTCTTCATCATCGATTAATTTTCCCGCGCCTTCCATCGCGCCAAGCAACGTCGCTTCCGAATAACGCGCCGGTGGTTTGGTGACGTTCGCTTCGACTTCGATTTTTTCTGTCTTCACCGTTTCGTTCGGCTTCACGGGCGCGAGCGTCGGCGTATCGTCGGATTCCGCCGCTTCCTTGCCATAAACCGCGAGCCAGCCGGCGTTCACCATCACCTTGCCTTCGCTCTTGAACGGTTCGCTCTCGACGCGCGTGATGCGCGTGGTCACAAGAAATTCCGCCGCCGGATAAAAGATCGCGAGAAACCGTTTCGTGACGAGGTCGTAAAGTTTTTGCTCCGGGTCGCTCAACGCTTTTGGCGCGATGAGCGTGGGAATGATCGCAAAGTGATCCGAGACTTTCGCATTATTAAAGATGCGTTTGTTCGGGCGCACCCAGCCGTTTTTCAAAATCGTTTCCGCCGGCGTGCGATAATTCGTCTCCGCCAGCATTCCCAGCGTCGTCTTGACGGTTTCCAGATAATCTTCCGGCAATGCGCGCGAATCCGTTCTCGGATACGTCAGCACTTTGTGTTTTTCGTAAAGCGCCTGCGCGAGTCCCAAAGTATTTTTCGCGGAAAAACCAAAACGTCCGTTCGCCTCGCGCTGCAACGTCGTCAAATCATAAAGCGCCGGCGACATTGAAGTCGTCGGCTTGCTTTCTTCCGTGACGATGCCCGGCTTGCCGAGACATTTTTTCTGGATTTCTTCCGCGCGCGCCATTTCCCAGACGCGTTCCGGCCTTGATTGTTCGTCGCCTTCCTTCTTGGAAAATTTTTCGTCGAACCAGCGTCCGGCATATTCGCCCGCTTCCGCGCCAAACGTCCCATGAATTTCCCAATAATTGCGCGAAACAAATTTCTTAATCTTCTCCTCGCGCTCGACGAGAATCGCCAGCGTCGGCGTCTGCACGCGGCCGACCGTCGTGAGATGAAAGCCGCCGGTCTTGGAATTGAACGCCGTCATCGCGCGCGTGCC
>Ga0137404_10002681_pt1 | contig 11823 bp, 14 predicted proteins | sample CZOMad2_1_16fung_FD_108285 | JGI IMG/M metagenome (GOLD analysis project Ga0137404, IMG submission 108285) | Vadose zone soil fungal communities from Angelo Coast Range Reserve, California, USA - CZOMad2_1_16fungal (Illumina Assembly) | ecosystem: Environmental > Terrestrial > Soil > Vadose...
ACAACTTTCATATCTGCGTACACCTGGAAAGCGAAGCGGAGGCGGACAGGGTGTTCGAAGCGCTGGCTGAAAAGGGGAAAATAAAAATGCCGATGAACAAGACCTTCTGGGGCGCTTACTTCGGCATGTGCCGTGATCGGTTCAACATCCAGTGGATGATCGATTATACCCCTACAATCCCTTCGTCCCCAGCCAGCTCTTCCTGAACTGCAGGATCTCCGGGGTCACGGGCATTCCAGCCCTTTCAAAGGTCATGACCGATATGGACGGACTCTCTCCCAGGACGATCATCGTCGTCTTCTTATCCGTGCGATGCTCATATTCCATGGACAGCTTGTCGCCGGGGTGGTGGGCCTCCAGCAGCTTGCCCAGCTCGGACTGGGTCCTGACGGGCTGGCCGTCCAGCGATATGATCTTGTCGTTGATGTCGATCCCTGCGTCATAGAGCGGGGTTCCCCGGAGTGTATTGGCGGCGATCACCAGCCCATCCCTTTCCGTGTAACGCATATTGCCGATCCAGGCCTTTCCTTCACCCGGCTTCTTCAGGACAAAGCCGGCCGGCGCCAGCAGCGCGTTATAGTCTATCGGCTCGTGACCGTTAATATATTTTTCAAAGAAGTCCCCTGCGAATTTTTTATCCACCAGTCCGGCCAGCACGTCTTCCAGCCCCGGTACCGTATAGGGTATCTCGGTCTTTCCGAATTTCTTCCAGGCGGCCTGCATGAAGTCATCCAGCGTCTTCCGGTAATGGCTTCTCAGCTCCAGGTCCAGCGCCAGGGCGATGGCCCCGCCATAAGGATAATAGGAAGTGTACATATTGGGGTAATTGGTCTTGTCCACCGATACGCCCGCATCCACGAATACGGCCATGCGGCTGGCTTCGACGGGGGAGTACATTCTTGCCCCGGGAGTGTTCATCTTGGTGTTGATCAGCCCGGCAACGGTGTTGGTAACATAGCTGCTGTCTGCGCCAAAACCTGCCCTTTCCACCAGCAGATCCCCGTAATACTGGGTGAAGCCTTCGGCAAACCATAATTCGTGGCTCATATCGCTTTTTTCGAAATTAAAGGGCTCAAGCGTCCTGGGCCGGATCCGCTTCACATTCCAGCAGTGAAAGAATTCATGGGCAAAGACGCCCAGCAGGAAATCGCTCCCGGAAAATGCGGCCGGAATGCTGATCATGGTCGAGTTGCGGTGCTCCATGCCATCACCGAACACATAGGGATTGATGCTGGCCAGGAACGTATAGGTCCCGTAATCATAAGCCGGGGTTTCCCCGAATACGGCCTGTGCCTGCTGTACGACCTTCTGGATTTTTCCGCTGAAGGCCGTGAATACGGAGTCGGTCTCCTTCCCGTCCAGGGCGATGCTGAAGGTATAGGACTTGCCGTCGGGGTTCTTCACTTCCCATTTCTTATAGTGGAGGTCACCGATCTTGGTAGGGCAGTCCATGAAATATTGCAGTCCCCGGGCCGTAAAGGTCGAGGGATCATTGGTAGGCTGAAGCTGGGTGGCGATACTGTAATGCCACTCTTCGGGCACGGAAAAATGAATGCTGATGGGCACATTATCCATTCCTCTGATCCACATGAAGGCGCCTGGCATGTTCAGGTGGATATCCGAAGGATCGATGCCGACATAGGTGCCGTCCGCGTAATTGCCGTAGAGCGTATACTGCACTTTCACATAACCGTTATGCCTGGGCACTTCATAGACGTCTCCATCGGTGCGGTTGATCGTCAGCGGCTTGCCTTGCGCGTCGAAGGCCCTGACATCATATACGTTCTTGCCGAATTCATGCGTGGCGTAACGGCCGGGGGAGGAGCGGCTCATCCTGAACGTAGCGCCCCGGGTAGGGATATCGCTCGCGATCAGCTCGATGCTGGCCTCATGATGGGCGATATTGGGAAAGCTGACGATATAGCTGATGCGCTGGGCCGGGGCCAGCTGGATAAAGCAGGAGAGGGCCAGGATCGCAAGGATTCGCTTCATAATTGTAAATATTGCGCCGAAAATAGGCAATATTTATCTTATTTGATCTGGGGATAGTATTTGTGAATGACGAACCAGGCGGCAATGCAGAGCGCCAGCACCAGCAGGATGGCATAATAGATCCATGGATATTCCTTCAGCCGCCGCTTCTCGCGGCGAAGCTTTTTCTTCTGGAGGTTCTTCTGGAGGGCGGCGTTGAGCTGATCGACATAGCCCTGGACATTCTTTTTATCGCTGAATCCCTGGAGGCCTTCGACCGCGTCGTTCAGCAGTTCGTTACCGGCCATCTTCTGCTCCACTTCATGCCGCTCCTTATCGGACAGCCTGCCGCTCAGATAATCCATCAGTTGCTGGTTATCTATGTCCTTGTTGCTATCGGATAATATGTTCAGCAGATCCTTGTTCATGAATTCATTTTTTCCCGCGCCTTTTTTTCCATTAACAGCTTAAGGTTCCTTTTCCCGTTCTGGATATGGCTCTTCACCTGCATGAGGGTAAAGCCCGTCCGTTCTGCGATCTCCTGGTATGATCTTTTTTCAAGATAGAACAAAATTACACAGGATTTCTGTTCCTCCCCCAATTCTTCCAGCGACTGTCCCATCAGCTCCAGCATCTGGTCCTTTTCCAGGTGCTGCTTCTTGCCGGGGTCTTCGTCCCAGGCCGCGGTCATGGTATCGGTAAGCACTACCGCCTCGCGCCCATGCCGGTCCCTCAATTTCATCAGGCAATGGTTCCGCGCGATGGTATAGATCCAGGACTTGAAAAATTCTACTTTATATTTAGGCAGCTCGGTGATGATCTTGACAAAGATCTGCTGGACGCAGTCCTTTGCCTCTTCTTCCTGCCGCATATATTTCATGCAGACACCCAGCAGGAGCAGGGTATAGCGCTGAAGGAGAACGCCCAGCCATTCGTTATTCCTGTCGGAGTGGTACCGGTCGAGCAGCTCCTGGTCGGTGATATGGATAAAAGGGTCTTTCTTCACTGACAGTAAAATAAGAAATTTCCATTGTTAAGATGCAGTATAACGGAAAATCCATAAATTTCGCGCTATGAACAGAGCCGTTTGCTGCGTTCCCGTCAGCCCGCTGCGGGCCGAAACTTCTCACAAAAGTGAAATGGTCAGCCAACTGATCTTTGGCGAATGCTGTGAGATCCTGGAAGAGAGGAAGGATAACTGGGTACGTGTCAGCTGCGATTACGACGATTATGAAGGCTGGTGTACGGCCAGTCATCTTGCGGAGATGGGTGGGGCTGTTGCCGGGACGGGTCCGGGCGGTGGCGTTGCGGAGACGGGCGCAGTTGCCGATGCTGCTATGGAGACAGGCGGTGGGCGACTGATGGGCAGGCAACTGGCCCCGGATTGGGTGAATGAGATCGCCTATAACGGGCAATTCATGATGGTGCCGCTGGGCAGCTCTCTCGGGCTGTTGAAGAACGGGCAAGGGGCATGGGGGAAGAACAAGGTTGTTTACAAGGGTCTCCCGGCCTGGGATCCGTCTGCCGCGAAGAAAGATGCGGCTGCCATTCGTGAGCTGAGCTATAAATTCCTGAACACGCCATATCTCTGGGGCGGCAAGACGGTGTTCGGCATCGATTGCAGCGGGTTCACCCAGATGATCCTTAAATTCTTAGGAGTTCCATTATTGCGTGATGCTTATCAGCAGGCGACCCAGGGATCATCGGTAGGATTCCTGCAGGAGGCGCGGACCGGCGACCTGGCTTTTTTCGATAATGATGAAGGAAGGATCACGCATGTGGGCATCCTGCTGAACGATCATGAGATCATTCATGCTTCCGGTAAAGTGAGAGTAGATAAGATCGATAATATGGGGATCGTCAATTCGGATACTTTTCAGCGGACCCATCAGCTGCGGGTGATCAAGCGGGTGATGCCGGAGAAATGAGCGGAGGTGGCCACGGCCGGGAGCTATTTTTCGAAGAACAGCACTTTACCGGCGATCAGGATCAGGGCGATGGCAAAGATCTTCTTCAGGGTGCCTTCGGGCAGGGTCAGCGACATCTTGCTGCCCAGAAATCCGCCTACCAGGAAGCCGACGAACAGGATCAGCACGACTTTCACGTCGATAAATCCTTTTTTGTAATAATTCATGACCGCGAAGATCCCGGCCGGCAGCAGTAGGATGCCCAGGGAAGTACCCTGTGCCTGGTGCTGGCTGAAGCCCAGGAGGAAGACCAGCGCCGGAACGATGATCACCCCGCCTCCGAGGCCGATCAATCCGCTCAGCATGCCCGCCAGCAGGCCGACTATTATAAGAAGTACGATCGTTTGAACAGACATCGTTATGGCTTTTAAGTGAGTGAATCGGGGCGGACCGGATACTGCGGCGGGTGCGGTGGGGGGGTCTATTTTCTCCGGAAATTATCATTGTAGGCCTTGACGGCTTCTTCAATGACCTTCAGGGCCGTTGTCTTATCGCCGAACTCTTCCACCACCACCGTTTTGTTCTCCAGCTTCTTGTATTCCTCGAAAAAATGCCGCAGCTCTTCGAAGAAATGCTTGGGCAGCTCTTCCAGGTTATTATAATGATTGACACTGGGATCCTTAGACGCAACGGCAATGATCTTGTCGTCCGCATCGCCGCTGTCCACCATCTGCATGACGCCCATCACCTTGGCTTCCATCAGGCACATGGCCTGCACGGGCAGGGAAGTGATGACCAGGATGTCCAGGGGGTCCTTGTCGTCGCCATAGGTCTGGGGTATGAAGCCATAATTCACGGGATAATAAAATGAAGAATAGATGACCCGGTCGAGTTTCAGCAGCCCGCTATCCTTGTCGATCTCGTATTTGGCCCGGGATCCCTGCGGGATCTCGATGATCGCGTTCACGATCCTCGGTGCGTTCTCTCCGACCGGAACTCCATGCCAGGGGTGGGAAACTGTCATCATGCTAGTCTTATATTAGGGACACAAACCTACTGGAATATACTAACAAAAACAAACCGCGGGAGCGGAGAGATGACAATGCGGACTGGTGTTGGTGGTGTAGGCTAGAATGAGATGCGGGACGGGGTGATCGGGCCTGCTTAACGTGCCAGGGCGATGCCTCCGAATACGGCTGCGATGCCCAGCAGAACGCTGGATCCGATATAGAGGACGGGAACCCATATATTGCCGGCTTTCAGCAGCTGAAAATTCTCATAGGCAAAAGCGGAAAAAGTCGTGAAGCCTCCGCAGAGGCCGGTGGTGAGCAGGAACCTCCATTCCGGGCTCATCCAGTTGCCCTTCATGGCCAGACCATGGAACAAGCCGATGAGGAAGCACCCTGAAATATTCACCAGGAAGGTGCCGATGGGAAAGGGAGCTAAAGATCCGCTGACCAGGTATTTCTGACAGAGATACCTGGCGATGCTGCCGACCCCGCCGCCAAGACCCGCCAGTAAAATATTACGGAATATCATTTTCTATGATTGAGGATCTCCTTGAGGTCAACCAGCCATTCCCCGCTGACGCGGACGATCCTGATCGTGGTCGTATCCTTTTTATAGGAATTCGCATAAGTATAGCTGGTCACGGAATCATTCGTAGCCTGGATATTGACCGGCATGATGCTCGCGTCCTTGTATTTACTCTGCTCATCTGCACCCGACTGGTCATAATCCTTCTTCCATTTGCGGAGCAGCATCTGGTTCACCGAGTCGGCGTATAAGTAGAAGTTTGCTTTTTCGTAATTGCCATCCAGCGAGGCCCGGATGAATTCTCTGCCGGCGTCCTGGGCGTCTTCCGCCTTCCTGAAGGTATGGGGACCCGAGCAGGCAACGGCCAGTAATATGATCAGGGATGGGATCGATGGGGAGATGAATTTTCTAATCATGAGGCAAATGTATAAAAAAAGCCTGCAGATTGATCCACAGGCCCAGGGACGTTTATCAAATATCAAAGGGGACTACGATTACCTATTTTCGGGACGGGTTTCCGCCTGTTCCTTCTGGTCTCTTTCATAGGCTTTAATGATGGCCTTTACCAGGCGGTGACGTACCACGTCTTCTTCATCCAGTTCTATATGCGCGATGCCATCAATATTTTTCAAGATATACAAGGCTTTTGCCAGGCCGCTCTTCTGATTCTTCGGCAGATCGATCTGCGTGAGATCGCCTGTGATAATGGCCTTGGCATTGGGGCCGATACGGGTGAGGAACATTTTGATCTGCAGGTCCGTGGCATTCTGTGCCTCATCCAGTATTATAAAAGCGTTGTCCAGGGTGCGTCCGCGCATATACGCCAGCGGTGCGATCTCGATCGTGCGGGTGCTCATATAATAGCCCAGCTTGTCGGCCGGGATCATATCGTCCAGTGCATCATAGAGAGGGCGCAGATAGGGATCGATCTTTTCCTTCAGATCGCCCGGCAGGAATCCCAGGTTCTCGCCGGCTTCCACGGCAGGGCGGGTCAGGATGATCTTCTTTACCGCCTTGTTCTTCAGCGCCCGCACGGCAAGCGCCACGGCCGTATAGGTCTTACCCGTACCGGCAGGCCCGATCGCGAACACCACATCGTTCTTCTCCCCGGCGGCTACCATGCGCTTCTGATTCACCGTGCGCGCACGTACCGTCTTGCCATTGGGGCCGAACACCAGGATATCGTTAGGATGTCTGTCCACGAAATTATCCACCGTCTCGGCATCGTCCCCACCGAGGATCTGCTCGAAATAATTTTCGCTGACATGACCATTCCTTTCCAGATATTGCACTAACAAATCGATTTTTTCCTTGGCCGTTTCCACTTGTTCAGGGGAACCACTCAACTTGATCTGGGTACCTCGGGATAGGATCTTCAACAATGGAAATTTTTTCTTCAGTATGTCTAACTTGCCGTTGTTCACTCCGAAAAATTCTATGGGGTTAACGGTCTCCAGATTGATAATAGTCTCAGTCAAATTCAGTTCTTTTAAAGTTCGGGAATGGGTACTTGGCACTATTTTTCAGATTCCATGCATCTGAATCAAATATAATTAACAGATGCCTGTACTTCCTAAAGTTACTTATTAACAGCGTGTGGATATTGTTAAATTTTTGCTTCCCGATGGGATGCAGATCCAGTGGAAATATTCCGGGACAAGCGGGGAAAGCGCGATTCCTTGCCGATTTTTTCGGAAAAGAATAAAATTAATCCCGGATGGAATTGGGGAAATGAAAATTAGCGGCGTTCTCTATTTTGTAAGACCGGCAGAGGCCAGCTCTTCTTCAATATGAGTATGAAAGGCGGCTTCGTTCTCCCAGATCCAGGCTGGCATCTGTTGTTTTATGATCTTCCAGACGCCATCTTCTTTCTGCATGCGGAAGATGATCCGGTTGCCCCGGTCATCGCTGACGTCGACAGTGAACAAGCCTTCCTGCAGCCCGTTTGATTTGCGGAAATTAAACTCCCTCAGCCGGCCCTCGGCTTTCACCAGTTTGGAGAACTGAATGTTTTTCATGAATTGTATTTGCATAAGGCTTCCTTTTGATTGTTTAATATCAATTGTTGTGCTACAGAGCGCTCGGCCTTCTTAAAGAATAGTGAATTTTTTACGGTGGAGTTGGTGGATAGACTACAATAACAAAAATAACACTTAGTCCGATTTTAAAAATAATAAGTTGTCCCCATTTAACGATTTTAACAATCAAGACGCTGTGAGCCTGCCGTACCCCTCTGAAAGACCACAAAGAGGACTGCTTCGCTGCATCCGAGTCCGCTTCATCGCTTGCCGTTCCCCGGCCGCCCTTACGCCCCCTCAGGAGCTACCGATCATGTCCGCTTCCTGCTCTTCCACCTGTGCCAGGCTGGCGCGGTAACGGACGATCCGGCTTCCAGCCATAAGGATAGTGAAGCTGACCAGCGCACAGCAGGCCATTACCCCGGCCATGGGCAAGGCGGTACGGTCGTTCAGGAAGCTCACGGTCGCCGAGGTCAGGGCGCCGATGCTCATCTGGATACCCCCCATCAGCGCGGAGGCGGTGCCGGCGTTCCTGCTGAAAGGGGCCAGGGAAAGGGCCGCGGAATTAGGGAAGACGCAGCCCTGACAGCAGAGAAAGAGGAAAATAAGGAAGATCGTGCTGAAAAGCCCCAGCCATCCCAGCATGCTGCCCACAAAAAGCAGGATGGCGGTCATGGACTGGCAGAGCAGGGCAACTTTAATGATCTGTTCGCTCTTATAGGTGCGGAGCAGGATGCTGTTCAGCTGGCTCGACCCGATCAGCCCGAGGGCGATCACCGCGAAGATCCAGCCATATTCCCGTTCGCTCACCCTGAACAGCTCCATGAACACGAATGGCGAGCCTGCGATATAGGCATAAAGGCCGGCGGAGGCGATGGCCCCTGTAAGTGCATAGGTATAGAACTGCGGCTCGCGGAATACGCGGATGAACCCCTTTATGATCGGGATGGGCCTCAGCGAAAGCTCCCGGTCGGGCTTCCTGCTTTCCGGCAGGACAAAATGCACGGCGGCAAGGATCACCGCGGCAATAAAGGCCAGCACGATAAAAATATATTTCCACCCGAAGGCGGCGGTAATATAGCCGCCCAGGGTGGGAGCGACGATGGGTGAAATACCCACCACCAGCATCAGCAGGGAAAATATCCTGGCATTCTCATGGACCTGGAAAAGATCTCTCACCATGGCGCGGGAAGCCACCAGTCCTGCACAGGCCCCGAGCGCCTGGATCAGCCGCAGCGCGATCAGCAATTCTACGGAGTGGGCCAGGGCACAGCCAATGGAGGCAACGAGGTAGACGGAAACGCCGATGTACAAAGGCTTTTTGCGACCGTATTTATCGAGCAGGGGCCCATAGAGGAATTGCCCCACGGAAATGCCGATAAAAAAACTGGAGAGGGAAAGCGTAACTTTTGCCACCGTCGTCCCGAGATCGGCGGCGATCGACGGAAATCCCGGCAGGTACATATCGATGGAAAAGGGTCCGACGGCGGACAAGAGCCCCAGGATAAGGATGAGTAAGAAGCGACTTGTTTTGGGAGGGGGCATATCGGCAGTAAAATTAGGCCCTGATCTCCTATTACTCTTTAATTTTATATTTTTTTATATGGAAGACACGGTCATTATTATTGGGGCTGGGGCGGCGGGCCTGATGGCGGCCAGGGAATTATCGGTGGCCGGCATGGAAACGATCGTCCTGGAAGCTGCCGGGGCGCCCGGCGGAAGGATCCGCACGCTGCATGGGAACGCGCGGCATGAAAACTCCCGCGCAGGCGCTTTTTCCCAGCCGGTCGAGGTAGGCGCGGAATTCGTTCATGGGCATCTTCCCCTGACCCTTCGTCTGCTGAAAGAAGCCGACATTCCCTTCCACCGTGCCGGAGGCAGGATGATCAGCGTTAATAAAGGGAAATGGAACGGGCAAGATTTCTGGCAGGGGGAATGGGAGCAGCTGATGCGCAGGATGAAAGAACAGAAGAAGGATCTGCCGCTGGCTGAATTCCTCTCTACCTGGTTCGGCGCCAAAAAATATGCAGGTCTCCGGAATTCCGTGGAACGCTATGCCAACGGCTTTGACCTGGCCGATGCCCATACGGCCAGCACGCATGCCTTGTACGAAGAATGGAATGCCGAGGATGGGGACCAATACCGTATCGAGGGAGGTTATGGCCGGCTCATCGCTTATCTTGTGGATCAGTGCCGTGCGAACGGCGCCGCGCTGCATTTTTCTTCTCCCGTAAAGAAGATCGAATGGGAGCCTGGCCGGGTAAGCGTTTCAACGGCGGAAGGAAATATTTTCACGGGTGCTAAGGTGATCGTCACCGTGTCGGCGGGGGTGATGCAAGCCGGGGCCATCGGGTTCTCTCCCGCGATCCCAGATCATATGCGGGCCTTCGGCCGGTTGGGCTATGGCACCGTGATCAAGATCCTCATGGAATTCAGGGAGCGTTTCTGGGAGCGGCAGCAGCATAATCTCGGCTTCATCATCAGCGATGAAGATATTCCCACTTGGTGGACTCAGGCGCCCGATGAATATGCGATGCTAACGGGCTGGGTTCCGGGCGCGGTATCGAAGGCACTTGGCGACATCGGGGAAGAGGAACTGACCGATCGCAGCCTCTCATCGCTGGCCCCCATCTTTTCCATGGGCAGGGCTGAACTGAAAGAGCAGCTAGTGGCGGTGCAGATCACCGACTGGTCCACCGAGCCCTTTGTGCTGGGAGGATATAGCTTCGATACGGTGGGCAGCGCCGGGGCCAGGCAAGTGCTGCGGGTGCCCGTTCAGGAGACGATCTATTTTGCCGGGGAGGCAATTCATGAAGGCATCGCTCCGGCCACTGTCGAGGCCGCACTGGCCAGCGGCCAGGAGACGGCAAAAAAAATAGCAGCGCAGTCATAGACCACGCTGTCGAGTTGCCGATGGCATTGCCCTTAGGAGGCGTATTCGTCGCGTAAAGCTTTTATTTCATCATGAGAAGCCTTCAGCACCTGCTGCTGTTCGGCGATCATTTCCCTGATATAGACAGGCAGGCCTTCGTGGGTGCGGGCCGATTCATACGCGCGCTGCGCCGCATCTTCTCCCGCTTCGCAATTTTCGAGTACGGCATGACGGTCGTGACCGGTGAAAACGGCTTTTACATCCGTCCAGGCCCGGTAGATCTTACCGCTGGTGGTCGTACTCATATCTACCTCGGCTCCAAGTGTCTGTACTTCGGTCGCCAGGGCGATCCTGATATTGTGGCTCTCGGCGATCATGGAAGCATAGAGGGTCTTCAGATCATTATCCTCATCCTGGCTTTCTTTAATCGCTCTTTCATATCCGACGATACGGTCGTTATTGATCTGGATAAGATCGTTAAGGACCTCGATGGTTTCTTTTGTGTTTGTCATAATTTGTTTTTTAGTAAGATTAATGAATTAAAAATTATGCCAGGGCATTCTGCGACGACCGGCGGCTGGCAGGGGGAATTAATTACCCATGCGCGGCCCCAGCAGTGAACACTAATGACAGAGCGCCTGGTCCCGGGTGATGGTAATCGTGTCGTACATGCCGTTCTATTAGTACAGCTTCTTCAACTATTATGCCAACGCAAGGATTATTATCCCGCAGAGGGTGCCGTTATACGGGGGGCGATCATGGGGGGCATTAAAGGTCGGAAGGCGCACCGCGTCCGGACGGCTCGTAACGCTGCAGCTTGTTGCGCAGTGCCCTGACCTCTTCCTGGAGATCGCCTACCCGGAACAGGAGATGGGCAAGGGCCTCGATGCCCTCGGGGTTGATCGCCAGGTCATAATGCCAGCGGACGAATCTTTCCAGCGCGGAAAGCTCGTCGGCCGGCACGTAAACTGTTCCTTCCTGTATGGTCATGTCGATCAGGCCTGAGGCATGAAGGGTCCTGATAAACGACAGTTCGATCTGGTGTCCGGCGCAAAACGCCTCCGCTGCAATGAGGTCTTCTGTTTGCATAAATTATTATTTATTGGGATCCTTCTTAGCCAATGCCGACAGTTCCCTGAACAATTCCTTTTCTTTCTCCGTCAGGTCCACCGGAAGCCTGATCTCCAGGCTCACAAAGAGATCACCGGATTCCCCTTCTTTCTTATAGACCGGGAAACCCTTTCCTTTCAGTCTCACCGTCGAGCCGTTCTGGGTCCCGGGCTTTACTTTCAGCTTCAGCTTTCCATTCAGCGTATCCACGGTCACCTCCCCGCCCAGCAAGGCCGTATAAAGGTCGATGGATAATTTTGCATGCAGGTCATTCCCATCCCGCTGGAACCGTGGGTCCGGGGCGATGGAAAAAGTGATAAAGAGATCTCCGGCCGGTCCGCCATTGGTCCCCGGGCCACCATGTCCTTTCAGCTTGATCACCTGGCCATTCTCCACGCCTGCCGGGATC
>Ga0137404_10002683_pt1 | contig 11820 bp, 13 predicted proteins | sample CZOMad2_1_16fung_FD_108285 | JGI IMG/M metagenome (GOLD analysis project Ga0137404, IMG submission 108285) | Vadose zone soil fungal communities from Angelo Coast Range Reserve, California, USA - CZOMad2_1_16fungal (Illumina Assembly) | ecosystem: Environmental > Terrestrial > Soil > Vadose...
AAGGCGCCCGGGCCATGGATGCTGCGGTCCACATGGCTTTCGGCGGCAAAGTGAACGATGGCGCGAGGCTGATGCTCGGCCAGCAGGCGGTCGATGAGCGCCCGGTCGCCGATGTCGCCCTGCACAAAGACGTGGCGGGCATCGCCGTCCAGCGATTTCAGGCTTTCCAGGTTGCCAGCGTAAGTGAGCGCGTCGATATTCACCACCGGCTCGCCCGTGGCTGCCACCCAGTCGAGCACGAAGTTCGCACCGATGAAGCCGGCGCCGCCAGTGACAAAAATCATGAGATGGCAGATGGAAGTGGAAGGACGTCCGACTTGAGACTTGAAATGCCGCACAAGAGGTGGGCGGCTGTCGCGATTCGCGGGATTCTAATTGGCGTGACACGCCTGCAGCAGGGATTTCCCGAGCACGGGGGATAATCCCGAGATGACCGAAATCACCCTCGAAAACCCCGCGGTGTCGCTGACCACCGACGAAGCCGCTGCACCGGACCTGATGAAGTTCTCCGCCCTTGGCTTGGCGCCGGTGCTGGAAAAGGCCATTGCAGAGACCGGCTACACCACGATGACGCCCATCCAGGCCAAGGCGATTCCCATCGTGCTGGCCGGGCGCGACGTGATGGGCGCGGCACAAACCGGCACCGGCAAGACGGCGGCGTTCTCGCTGCCGCTGCTGCACAAGATGCTCAAGCACGAGAACAGCAGCGCTTCACCCGCGCGGCACCCGGTGCGTGCGCTGGTGCTGGCGCCGACCCGCGAGCTGGCGGACCAGGTCGCCAAGAACATCAAGACCTACTCGGCACACACCAAGCTGCGCACGATGGTGGTTTTTGGTGGCATCGACATGAAGCCGCAGACAGCCGAGCTGAAGATGGGCGTCGAGGTGCTGATCGCGACGCCGGGCCGCCTGCTCGATCACATCGAAGCCAAGAACTGCGTGCTGAACCAGGTCGAGTACGTGGTGCTGGACGAGGCCGACCGCATGCTGGACATCGGTTTCCTGCCCGACCTGCAGCGCATCCTGAGTTACTTGCCCAAGCAGCGCCAGACCCTGCTGTTCTCGGCCACGTTCTCCAACGAGATCAAGCGGCTTGCCGAAAGCTATTTGCAGAATCCGATCCTGGTCGAGGTGGCGCGCCCGAACGCCACCGCGACCAACGTGGAGCAGCGCTTCTACAGCGTGGGCAACGACGACAAGCGAGCGGCCGTCTGCAAGGTGCTGAAAGACCGCGGCATCACGCAGGCCCTGGTGTTCGTCAATTCGAAACTCGGCTGTGCGCGGTTGGCGCGCTCGCTGGAGCGCGACGGCCTGAAAACCAACGCCTTGCACGGCGACAAGTCGCAGGACGAACGTTTGAAGGCGCTCGACGCCTTCAAACGCGGCGAGGTCGACGTGCTGGTGTGCACCGACGTGGCGGCCCGTGGTCTGGACATTGTCGATTTGCCCGCAGTGTTCAATTTCGACGTACCGTTCAACGCCGAGGACTATGTGCACCGCATCGGCCGTACCGGTCGGGCAGGGGCATCGGGCCTGGCGGTCACGCTGGTTTCGCGCGACGACACCCGGCTGGTGTCTGACATCGAAAAGCTGATCAACAAGAAGATCGAGATCGAGCCGCTGGAGCTGGAAGAAGGCCGCCCCTTGCGCGAAGAGCGCAGCGAGCGGCCGCGCCGTCCGCGCGACGACGCCCCGCCCGCAGCCGTGCCGGAGTACCGTCCTGCCCGTCCTCCTGCAGCAGCGCGGGCCAGCAGCTATCCGTTCTTCGACAAGCCCTACGAGCCGAGCAGCACTGGCGAAGCGGCTTGGGACGCCACCTCGGTCGCCGCTGCACCCTTGGCACGGGCGTTTTCGCCCAACATCAAGCCCAAGAAAAAGGTCGCTGCGCTGTTCGGCGCCAAGCTGCCGGAGTGAGCTTTTTGGGGCCGGCCTCAGGCCCCCGCCAGCAGCGAAAATACCGCCGGTACGTCGTTCGGCATGGGTTTGGGCGTAGTCTTCCAAGCGGCAACACGGTCGCTGCGCGTCCACGCATCGGGCAGGGTCAGCCCACAGCTGACCGACAGCCAGGTATCGCCGCGCAACTGAGCCAGCAGCGCCGACAGCAAGGCCTCGTTGCGGTAGGGCGTCTCGATCATCAGCTGCGTTTGCAGGGCACGCTGCGACAGCGCCTCCAGCTCGCGAATGCGGCTTGCGCGTGCGGCCGCGTCGATCGGCAGGTAGCCGACGAACGCGAAGCTTTGCCCGTTCAGGCCGCTGGCGCCGAGCGCCAACAACAGCGAACTCGGACCCGACAGCGGCACCACGGTGAGAGACAGTGCGTGGGCGGCCTGCACCAGTGCGGCACCCGGATCGGCGATGGCCGGCAGGCCGGCTTCCGAGATCAGCCCGATGTCGAATCCGTCCAGCGCGGGCTGCAGCAGCGGCCTCAGATCCGGCGCCGCGGCGTTGCGCACGCCCTTGGCCGGGCGCGGCAATTCGACGATGGACAGGCTTTGCAGCGGCTTTGCCAGCGGCACCACGGCATCGACGCGCTTTAGGAAGGCGCGAGTCGTCTTCGCGTTCTCGGCCACCCAATGGCTCAGCCCGGCAGCCCGGCGGATCACGCCGAGCGGCAGCACCTCTTGCAGATCGCCATCGGCGGCCACGCCGAAATCCAGCGTGTTGGGGATCAGCAGCAAGTCGCCGCGGTGCGCTGTCATGCCCGTAACGGATCGATACCGGCCTGCCGCAACAGCTCGCAGGTGCGGATCAGCGGCAACCCGATCAAGGCGGTCGGGTCGTCGGATTCGATCGCCGACAACAAGGTGATGCCCAGCCCCTCGGCCTTGGCGCTGCCGGCGCAGTCGTAGGGCTGTTCGAGTTGCAGGTAGCGCTCGATCTCGGCATCGCTGAACTGCCGGAAACGCACGGTGACTGGCACCAGTACCGAATTTTCGTGGTGGCGCGCACGGCACACCACAGCCACCGCGGTCTGAAACACCACCGATTTGCCGCGCATCGCACGCAGTTGTTCGGTGGCACGGGCATGCGTGCCCGGCTTGCCGACGGGCACGCCATCCACGTCGGCCACCTGGTCCGAACCGATGATGACGGCATCGGGGTGCCGTGCCGCGACCGCATGGGCCTTGGCCAGGGCCAACCGAAGTGCCAGCGCGGCCGGCGCTTCGCCGGCAAGCGGTGTTTCATCGACGTCCGGTGCGTGCACCTCGAAGGGCAGTTGCAGCCGCGCGAGCAGTTCGCGCCGGTAGCGCGAGGTCGATCCGAGGATCAAGCGGGGAGGAGCCTGGGTCATGGGTGGATTGTCCCATCGCAGCGTGCGTGAAAACGGGGTCGCGCTTTACACTGACGGGCATGAGAACGCGAGATTTCGATGTGAGCCGGCTGGACGTGGAAGCCTTCGCCAAAGACGGCACCCGTCTTGAAGGCATGGTGCCGCTGGCAAAGCTGGAGCGCCTGTCGCAATCCGTGGTTCAAGAAATTCCCGCGACCCACGCCGACTCGGTGGCTTGGCATGTCCAGGGTGAACAGCGCAAGGCCAAAGGGGCGACCTTCGAAACCTGGTTGCATGTGGGCGCCGAGACATCGCTGCTGCTGGAATGCCAGCGCTGCCTGAAGCCGATGCGGACGAAGTTGGTGGTCGAGCGCTCTTACCTGTTCGTCCATGGCGAAGCGACTGCCGCTGAACTGGATGCGGAGAGCGAAGACGACGTGCTGGCCATGACCCGCTCGCTCGACGCGCGCGAGCTGATCGAGGACGAATTGCTGCTGGCGCTGCCGCTGGTGCCACGCCACGAAATCTGCCCCGAGCCGCTGAGCTTGCCGACTGACACCCTGGCGGCGGATGATGAGCCGGCCCCCCACCCGTTTGCCGGCCTGGAGGCGCTGAAGCGGGGCCGCCAAGCCAACTGAGGCAAGCTCGGTAGGAACGAAGGGACCGCCATGCTAGAATTGCAGGCTTTTCCGACAAGGTGCTTAGTCACCGCCCCCTGGCTCCTGTGAGAGAGTTTCAGGCGCTATAAAGGAGCATTCCATGGCTGTCCAGCAAAACAAGAAGTCACCTTCCAAGCGCGGCATGCACCGTTCGCACTATGCCCTGAACAACCCGGGCACCGCGATCGAGCCGACCACCGGTGAAACGCACCTGCGCCACCACATCAGCCCCAACGGTTTTTACCGTGGGCGCAAGGTGCTCAAGACCAAAGCGGACGCGTAAAGCGACCGTTTGCACCGTGCCCTTGTTCGCGAACAGTCGCGTCCACGGCGCCATGCTTGAGGCCACACCCGCACCCGGCCTGCAGATCGTTGCAGTGTCGGGTGTTTGTTTTTCTGTGTTCAAGTGCGCATGAGTCTTCCTGTGGTTGGAATTGCCACCCATGTCGTTCGCCTGTCTGTTGACTGCATGGGCGGAGACCATGGGCCCAGCGTCACTTTGCCTGCCTGTCGGGCATTTCTCGCGGCGCATCCGTACGCCGAACTGATTCTGGTCGGCCGCGCGGACGCGCTGGCATCGGCCAGCACTTGGGAACGATGCACCATCGTTGCGGCCACCGAAGTGGTCGAGATGGACGACCCGATCGAGGTAGGTTTGCGACGGAAAAGGGATTCGTCACTGCGCGTCTCGCTCAAGCAGCTGAAACCCGGGCCTGAAGGTGAACCGGCAAAGGCCGACGTCTGCGTGTCGGCCGGCAACACGGGCGCCCTGATGGCGGTGGCCCGCTATGTACTCAAAACCCTTGACGGCATCGATCGCCCGGCGATTGCGTATGGCATGCCCAATCAACACGACGGCTCGACCACGGTGCTGGATCTGGGCGCCAACGTGGATTGCACGCCGGAACATCTGCTGCAGTTCGCTCTGATGGGCAGTGCGCTGGTGAGTGCCATCGAAGGCAAGGAAAACCCGACAGTGGGCCTCTTGAACATCGGAGAAGAGGCCATCAAAGGCAACGACATCATCAAGAAGGCGGGGGAGCTGTTGCGTGAAGCCGCCAATGGCGGATACCTCAACTTTTACGGCAATGTCGAAGGCAATGACATCTTCAAGGGAACCACCGACATCGTGGTCTGCGACGGTTTCGTGGGCAATGTGGCCTTGAAGACAGCTGAAGGCCTGAGTTCGATGCTGGTCGGTTTCATTCGACAGGAGTTCACACGCAGCGTCTTCACCAGAATGGCTGCGTTTGTCGCGTTGCCAGTGTTAAAACGCCTGAAGGCGAGGGCTGATTACCGACGCCATAACGGCGCAGCACTGCTGGGTTTGCGCGGCTTGGTCTTCAAGAGCCATGGTTCGGCAGACGCTCCGGCATTCGAGCAAGCTTTGAATCGCGCTTATGATGCGGCCCGAAATCGCCTACTTGATCGGGTGCGCGACCGGATTCACGACTCGCTTCAAGCGCTGCCTGTGGTGGCAAGCACAGACGAACGAGCCCAGCCCGGCGCCGCCCTCGCTGCATGACCTCATCTTTTTCTGCTGCCTATTCACGCATCACCGGGACCGGAAGTTTTCTGCCGCCGAGACGCGTGAGCAATGACGACTTGGTGCGGCAGTTGGCGGCCAACGGTGTCGAGACGTCCGACGATTGGATCGTCTCTCGCACCGGCATCAAAGCCCGCTATCTGGCTGAACCGGGCGTGCCTTGCAGCGATCTCGCTGCCGAAGCCGGCCGGCGAGCCATCCTCGCAGCAGGTCTTGAGCCTTCGCAGATCGATTTGATCATTCTGGCCACGTCCACGCCGGACATGGCGTTTCCCTCGACGGCCTGTATCGTTCAGCGCAAGCTCGGCATCGCCGGCTGTGCGGCCTTTGACGTGCAGGCCGTGTGTTCGGGTTTTGTTTATGCGCTGACTGTGGCGGATTCGATGATCCGCACCGGTTCGGCCCGCCGGGCGCTCGTGATCGGGTCGGAGGTGTTTTCCCGACTGCTGGATTTTTCGGATCGCACCACCTGCGTGTTGTTCGGCGACGGCGCGGGTGCGGTGGTTCTGGAAGCGAGCGATACGCCGGGCATCTTGGCGACCGAGTTGCATGCCGACGGCCGCCACGTGGACATCCTGTGCGCGCCGGGCACGGTGTCTGCCGGCAAGGTGCTCGGCGATCCTTTTCTGAAGATGGATGGGCAAGCCGTGTTCAAGCTCGCCGTCGGAGTTCTTGAAGAGGTGGCGCGTTCGGTGATGAACAAGGCCAACCGGACCAATGCGGACATCGACTGGTTGATTCCTCACCAAGCGAATATCCGCATCATGCATGGCACGGCAAGAAAGCTGAAGCTGCCTCTTGAGAAGCTGATCGTCACCGTCGACGAACATGGCAACACGTCGGCGGCGTCGATTCCGTTGGCTCTGGATGTCGCTGTGCGCGCTGGCACCATCAAGCGAGGCGAAACCGTCATGCTGGAAGGCGTGGGCGGCGGCTTCACTTGGGGTGCGGTGCTGTTCGATCTTTGACTTTTCTGAAGCATTGCCTCACCTTCTCCGCGAGAAAAGCGCAGTCATGACTCCGTTTGCGTTCGTATTTCCGGGACAAGGATCCCAATCCGTGGGCATGCTCGATGTTTGGGGCGGTCACGCCGCAGTGCGCGACACCTTGGTGGAAGCGTCCGACGTGCTGGGCCAAGACATGGCTCAGCTGGTGGCGCAAGGCCCGAAAGAATCACTCGACCTGACGACCAACACGCAGCCGGTCATGCTGATGGCGGGCGTGGCTTGCCTGCGGGCATGGTTGGCGGAGACGGGGTTGCAACCCGCCGTGGTCGCGGGGCATTCGCTGGGCGAGTACACCGCGCTGGTGGCAGCGGGGGTGATGAGCTTTGCGGACGCTTTGCCGCTGGTTCGCTTTCGTGCACAAGCCATGCAGGAAGCCGTGCCTGTGGGAGCGGGTGGCATGGCCGCCATTCTGGGACTGGACGCGCAAGCAGTTCGCGACGGTTGCGCAGAAACTGCGGCGGCTACCGGAGAAGTGGTCGAGGCGGTCAACTTCAACGACCCCAAACAAACAGTGATTGCCGGCACCAAGGCAGGTGTGGAACGGGCTTGCGAGGTGTTGAAGGCAAAAGGCGCCAAGCGCGCGTTGCTACTTTCCGTGTCGGCACCGTTTCATTCCAGCCTGATGCAACCCGCGGCGGACCAACTGAAAATTCGACTGGCGTCGACCCTGTTCAATGAGCCGCATATCCCCTTGATCAACAACGTCGACGTTGCAACCGAATCTGCTCCGCAGGCCATTCGCGAGGCTTTGTATCGTCAGGCCTTCGGCGTGGTGCGCTGGGTTGAGACGGTGCAGGCGATTCGGGCGCGCGGGATTTCCCACATCTTTGAGTGTGGGCCCGGCAAGGTGTTGTCCGGCATGGTCAAGCGCATTGATGCCGATGCCGTGACCACGACGGTGCTCGATGCATCCACATTGGCGCAAGCGAGAGGAATGCTGTCATGAGTGAACCGCAGTTGGCAGGGCAGATCGCCCTGGTCACGGGCGCATCGCGCGGGATCGGCAAGGCGATTGCTCTGGAGCTGGCAGCCTTGGGACTGAAAGTGATCGGCACGGCCACCACCGAAGACGGAGCCCGGGCCATTACCGAGTCCTTGAGCGCTTCGGCGGGCAGCCGTGGACTGTGTCTCAACGTCAACGATGGGCCGGGTGTGGATGCCGCGGTCGAAGCCATCGTCAAGGAGCATGGCGGTCTGCACATACTGGTCAACAACGCCGGCATCACGCGCGACATGCTGTCGATGCGCATGAAGGACGACGACTGGGACGCCGTGCTCGACACCAACCTCAAAGCCGTGTTCCGCATGAGCCGTGCGGTGACTCGCACCATGATGAAACAGCGCTACGGCCGCATCATCAACATCACGTCCGTGGTCGGCGCGAGTGGCAATGCCGGTCAGGCGAACTACGCCGCAGCCAAGGCCGGTGTGGCCGGAATGACCCGTTCGCTGGCTCGAGAGCTGGGGAGTCGGGGCATCACCGTCAACTGTGTGGCGCCTGGCTTCATCGAAACCGACATGACCAAGGAATTGTCTGAGCAGCAGACCAGCGGGCTGCTCGCGCAAATACCGCTGGGCCGGCTGGGCCATGCCAGCGATATTGCCAACGCAGTGGCTTTTCTGGCTTCGCCGCGGGCCGCCTACATCACGGGCAGCGAATTGCATGTCAATGGCGGCATGTTCATGAATTGAAAGAGTCGCGCTGATGGGCGCGACCCCGTTTAATCCGGTTTCTGGGCCCGACCGGCACGTGCTGAGGGTGTCTGAGAAACGACACCTTACAAGCCGTAGAATCCCGGGCTGTTTACGTAAACCCTCCTGGAGGAGTCATGAGCGATATCGAAGCACGTGTGAAGAAAATTATTGCCGAACAACTCGGCGTGCCTGAGGCTGATGTGTCCAAAGAGAAGGCGTTCGTTGCTGACCTCGGCGCTGATTCGCTCGACACCGTGGAACTGGTGATGGCCCTGGAAGACGAATTTGGCATCGAGATTCCCGATGAAGAGGCTGAGAAGATCACCACCGTTCAGTTGGCGATCGACTACGCACTGAAGCACCAAAAGGCCTGAGCGATCTGAATTCTTTTTACTTTCCAATTTGCGCATGACTCGCCGCCGCGTCGTTGTCACCGGGCTTGGCCTCATCAGTCCCGTGGGCAACACGGTGGCTGAAGGCTGGTCCAATCTCATCGCTGGACGCTCTGGCATTGCCACCATCACCAAGTTCGATGCATCGAACTTTGCATGCCGGTTTGCAGGCGAGGTGAAGGGCTTCAAAGTCGAGGACTACTTCCCGGCCAAAGAAGCGCGCCACATGGACACCTTCATCCACTATGGGTTGGCGGCTTCCATACAGGCCGTGCACGATGCTGGCCTGCCAACCGGCGATGCCCTGAGTGAAGAAGAGGCAGAACGGACAGGGTGCCTGGTGGGGTCCGGAATCGGCGGCCTGCCGCTGATCGAGGAAACTCACGCCGAATTGGTCGCCCGGGGGCCGCGCCGCGTGTCGCCGTTTTTCGTTCCGGCATCGATCATCAACATGATCTCGGGCCATGTCTCGATCAAGTTCGGATTTCAAGGCCCCAATCTGGCCATCGTCACGGCGTGCACCACCGGCCTGCATTGCATTGGTGAAGCCGGACGCTTGATCGAGTACGGTGACGCAGACGTGATGGTTGCGGGCGGTGCTGAATCGACGGTGTCCCCGTTGGGCATTGGTGGTTTTGCTGCAGCGCGCGCGCTGTCCACGCGCAATGACGATCCTGCGACCGCATCGCGTCCGTGGGACAAAGACCGCGACGGTTTTGTGCTCGGGGAAGGCGCAGGTGTGCTGGTACTCGAAGAGTACGAACACGCCAAACGCCGCGGCGCCAAGATCTATGCGGAGCTGTCAGGTTTCGGCATGGGCGCCGATGCATTCCACATGACGGCGCCGGATGTCGACGGCCCCAAGCGTTCGATGAAAGCCGCCTTGCGCAATGCCGGTCTCAACGCCGACCAGGTTCAGTACCTGAATGCGCATGGAACCTCTACGCCTCTGGGTGACTTGAACGAAACCAACGCCATCAAGCTGGCTTTTGGTGACCATGCCCGCAAGCTGGTGGTGAACTCCACCAAATCCATGACCGGCCACTTGTTGGGTGGTGCGGGTGGCATTGAATCCGTGTTCTCGGTGCTGGCCGTTCGCGATCAGATTTCCCCACCAACGATCAACATCTTCAACCAGGATCCGGAGTGCGACCTGGATTACTGTGCCAACACGGCGCGTGACATGAAGATCGACTATGCGGTGAAGAACAACTTCGGTTTCGGTGGTACCAACGGCACGCTGGTATTCAAGCGCGTTTGACGGCGCTTCGTCGCGGCCCCGATGCACGCGTCTCCTGCTTTCCAGATCACGATTCGCCATTTCGGTATTTGGCGATTTGCTTCAGTTCTGGCTGTCTTCGCGACGGGCGCCGTTGCGGGTGCCTGGCTCTTCGCCATGTGGCCTGTCCGGTGGGGCTGGATTTGCGTGATCGCCTGTCTCTTTGCGGTATGTGCTCTATGGGTTGGCGTGGACTGTTGGCAGCTTCGACCCCAAAGCCTGCGTTGGGACACGCAAGGATGGCATCTGGGGCCGTCTGCCCTGTTGGGCCGGGAGCCGCACCCCGGACAAGTCGTGGTGGCGCTGGACTTGGGGTTCTGGATGCTGCTTCGGTTCGTGCATCAGCAAGGCCCATGGTGGTGCCGCAGTACCTGGTTGCCGGTGCAGCGGCAAGGCCATCGGGCCGAATGGCACGCTCTTCGCTGTGCGGTATATTCCGCGCGGCCCGCCCTCGGCCCGTCGGCGGCCGACGCTCGAATTTCCTGACCGCATGACCTCCACTGACGTCGATGCCCCACTGATCGAACGCGTGAAGCAGGGCGATGTGAAGGCTTTCGAGATGCTGGTGGTGAAGTATCAGCGCCGCATTGAACGGCTGATTGGACGGATGGTTCGTGATGTGGACTTGGTGCCTGACATTGCGCAAGAGACGTTCATTCGGGCTTACCGCGCGATTCCCCAGTTTCGAGGCGACAGCGCTTTCTACACGTGGCTGTATCGGATCGCCGTCAACACGGCCAAGAAGGCCTTGGTGGACCTCAAACGCGACCCACTCGTGACGGAATCCGCACGGGCGGCCCGTGATGACGATGATGAAACTTCCCGGGTGGAAAACGAACTAACCGACGGCGAAACGCCTGAAGCGGTGTTGGCGAGCAAGGAAATCGCCGCTGCGGTGAATGCGGCTATTGAGGCACTGTCGGAAGACCTGCGCCAGGCCATCACCCTGCGCGAAATCGAAGGTCTGAGCTACGAAGAAATCGCCGAGGCCATGAATTGTCCGATTGGCACGGTTCGATCGAGAATTTTTCGGGCGCGCGAGGCGATCGCGTTGCGCTTGCGTCCGTTGCTGGACACTCGGGAAGGCGAACGCTGGTAGGTAAAGCGTTTGCAGGGTTGCGGGTTGGAAGCTGTGGTGGAGACGGTCATGTCGCAAAGGTCTGAAAACAAGTTGTCGTCATCGGTTGATGAAGACCTTTCATCGCTGATGGATGGTGAACTGAATGCCGGTGATGTCGGCAAGGCTTGTGCGCGATGGCGTGAAGACCCCGATGCGCGCGGTTCCTGGCACCTCTATCAATTGATCGGTGATGTCCTGCGTTCCGAGGACTTGGCGTCGCCTCTTCAGCGGGACCAAGCGTTTCTGTCTGCATTGCAGCGACGGTTGGAAAAAGAACCCGTGGTCCTGGCGCCGTCTCCGGCCGTAGCCCATGAACGCTCGCCGCGTCGGACCTGGACCGGAGCCGCCGCGGTGGCCGCCGGTTTTGCCGCGGTGGCTGGCGTGCTGGTGGTCACGCAAATGTCGGGCTCATCGCCTGACCCGCAAACTTATGCGTCGGCACCGTCGGTTGACCGACTGTCTTCACCCGTGCAGGCGGTCAACCTGCAAGCGGCTTCTGGGATTGAGGCTTCCGCTGTGAATGCGCAGGTGATCGTTCCCAACGGTCAGTTGATTCGTGATGTGCGTTTGGACGAATATCTGGCCGCCCACAAAAAATTCGGGGGCAGCTCAGCGCTGGGTTCGCCTTCGGGCTTTCTGCGCAATGCGGCTGTCACTGACGACAATTCCCGCTAACAACGCATCTGGCGAGACATGCTCAGTCGCTTACCTGCCATTGCTTGTGCCTTCGTCGCAGCAGCCTCATTTCAATCCGTACACAGTCAAGCGGCGCTGGCCAGCGGTGACCCGCTGGTCGAGGCGCGCGAAACCAGAGCCTGGCTGACGCGCATTCAGGATGCCGCGAACACGCG
>Ga0137404_10002684_pt1 | contig 11820 bp, 10 predicted proteins | sample CZOMad2_1_16fung_FD_108285 | JGI IMG/M metagenome (GOLD analysis project Ga0137404, IMG submission 108285) | Vadose zone soil fungal communities from Angelo Coast Range Reserve, California, USA - CZOMad2_1_16fungal (Illumina Assembly) | ecosystem: Environmental > Terrestrial > Soil > Vadose...
CGACCTCTCGGCTCGGGACTGGCTCCATCAGAGGCCTCCTGGTCAGCGGGCCGCGGCGGCCGGCGGCTGGACCACCGCCACGCCGATCATCGCGTCGCGCGTGACCAGCTTGGCCAGCTCGGGCTCGCTCAGGCGTTCGGCGCCGGCCGAGCGCTCCGGCAGCACGAGATAGCGGAGCTCGGCGCTCGAGTCCCAGATGCGAATCTCGGTGCTCTCGGGCAGGTCGACGCCGAACTCGCGCAGGACCACCCGCGGCTCGCGCACCGCGCGCGAGCGGTACTCGAACGACTTGTACCAGACCGGCGGCAAGCCGATGAGCGCGTGCGGATAGCACGAGCAGAGTGTGCAGACCACGAGGTTGTGCACGCCGGGCGTGTTCTCGACCACTTGAAGGTCGACGCCGCCGAAGCCGAGCTCCTCGATGGCCGCCGTGCCGTCGGCGAGCAGCCGCTCGCGGTACCCCGGATCGATCCACGCGCGCGCCACGACCTTCGCGCCGTTGTGCGGACCGATGTCCTCCTCGTAGGCGCTGACGATGCGGTCGACCGCCTCGCTCGCGACCAGCTTCTTCTCTACCAGCAGAGACTCGAGCGCGCGGACGCGCAGCGAGAGGAGCGACTCCGGCTCGTGATGGTGATGTCCGTGATCGTCGTGAGTGCCGCTCATGACGTGCTCCTTGCGGGAGCGGCCGGCTCGAGATAGCGCTCCCAGAGATCGATGTGGACCGGCGCCCGGGGCTCCGCGGAGGCGCCCCACAGCAGGGCGGCGTCGAAGCGGACGCTGTAGAGTGCGTGCGGCTGCTCGCCCTGCCCATGGGCGTTGGTGTCCGGGAAGATGAAGGTGCCGTGGACGCGGACGATGACGCCCGGCTTGCCGCGCGCGTAGCGCGGCAGGCGCGTGTGCCCCACCGGCGCGTCGTGACGCGTCAGGACTCGATCGCCGCGCGCGAAGCGCGGAGCCGGCCCGGGCTGACGATACGGCGTCCGCTCCTTCGTCATCCGAAGCATGCGATCGGTCAGCTTCGGATCCGAATGCAGCGGCGCCGGGTCCGTGCCGCCGGCCAGCTGGGCCATCCGGCGCTCCAGCTCCTCGCGCGTGATCACGCCCTTCTCGACGAGCAGGCGGATGTTGCGATCCAGCCAGCGCTCGTAGTAGCTCGCGCCGAGATAGTCGGCCGGCGCCATGCGCTCGATGGCGTGCCGGCTTTCATCGATGTTGAAGATATGCTGCACGGCGCACGCGCGGGTGATCCCGAGCACACGCCCTTCCCAAGGCGCGCGGAAGACGGGCTCGTTCTCCTCGCGCTCCACGCGCCCGAAGCCGTGCATACCGCCCATGTCGTGGATGCCGTTCACCCTACGAGGCCTCGCGTCGCACTGTGCAATGCGGCGGGAATCCTGTCAAGAAACCGGCCCGAGCAGCAGCCGCGTGAGCTCCTCCGGCTGGCTCAGCATCGGGTAGTGACCGGTATCGAGCTCGTGCCAGACGGCCTTCAACCGCTCGGCCGTCCGGCGCTGGTGCGCCTCGGGCGGGTTCGTCGCGCGCCGGCAGCGGATGACGGTCGTGGGCCAGGCCTGGGACCAGAAGCTGCCGAGCTCCACGGGCGCTTCGAGCGCCGCGACCGGATGGGGCGTATAGCGCGCCAGGGCCCAGGCGCGCAGGTCGGGATCGAGGTCGGCGAAGAGCCGCTTCTCGACGTCGGCGCGCGTGGGTCCGGTCGTGATCGCGGTCGTCTCGTTGGCCGACACGCGTTTCACGATGTCGCCGACCCGCTCGCCGGGCATCAACGCCAGCGCGTCGACGAAGACGAGCCGCGCGATCCGGTCGCGGGCCAGCTCGGCCGCCCGGCAAATGACCATGCCGCCGGAGCTCGTTCCGACGAGGACGACCCGCTCGAGATCCTCGTAGAACATGAGCTGCGCGATCTCCTGAGCGTGCGTGGCCACGGTGAGGCCCGGGCGCACCAGGTGATGACGTTCGGCGCAGCCGTCGAGGGTCGGCGCGTACACCTGGTGTCCGGCCGTTCGCAGGCGTTCGATGACCGGCTTCCAGATCCAGCCTCCCTGATACGCCCCGTGAACGAGCACGTACGTCGCCATGATCGCTCCTTCCATGGATCCCGGATGCACCGACCCGACTCGCGCGCCAGGCCGCGCGCGGCGACCCGCAGTGTACACGGTGGGGGCTCTCTGCGATACTCGGCGGGCGCGGAGGGTCGGCCCCGCGCGTGGGGTTTCACGAGGCCGAGAGAAGCGCTCTCAAAATCGAGGAGAGGCACATGAGGCTTGCGGGAAAGGTCGCGCTCATTACCGGCGGGGCGAGTGGCATGGGTCAGAGCGAAGCCGTCGTCTTCGCGCGGGAAGGCGCGAAGGTCGTCGTCGCCGATGTGCTCGAGTTCGAGGCGCGTCAGGTGGTCGAGAAGATCGCCGCGGCCGGCGGCCAGGCGCGGTTCGTGAACCTCGACGTGACGAGCGAGGCGGACTGGGAGAACGCGGTCAAGATCACCGTGACGGCGTTCGGCAAGCTCGATCTCCTGGTGAACAACGCGGGCATCAGCGGCACGTTCGATCCGGACACGCTGAGCACGTCGGCCTGGGACACCCTCATGAACGTGAACGCGAAGGGCGTGTTCCTCGGCATGAAGCATGCGGTGCCCGCCATGCGCGAGGCGGGCGGCGGCGCCATCGTCAACATCTCGTCGATCTCCGGCTTCGTCGGGCAGGACCGGATCCACATGGGCTACAACGCGTCGAAGGGCGCGGTGCGGATCATGACCAAGTCGGGGGCCGTGCAGTTCGCGCAGCACGGCATCCGCGTCAACTCCGTCCATCCGGGCATCCTGCCTCCGATGCGTACCTCCAAGGCCTCCGCCGATCCGGCGTGGCGCGAGAAATCGCTTCGCGCGGTGCCGCTGAAGCGCGAGGGCCGGGTGGAAGAGGTCGCCCACGCGGTGCTGTTCCTGGCCTCGGACGAGGCGTCGTACATCACCGGGATCGAGCTCCCCGTGGACGGCGGCTACCTGGCGGTGTGAGTCGCGTTCGGTAGATCGGTAGAGAGGGAGACGGCGATGCCCGAGGCGGAGTTCGACCGAGCGAAGGCCAAGGCGTTCACGCAGCTCATGGTCCGCCACCTCGAGGGCGCCGCCGTCTCCGTCATGCTGGAGATCGGCCGGCGAGTCGGCCTCTTCGAGGCGATGGCGAGGATGGCCCCGGCGACCAGCGCTGTCATCGCCGAGCAGGCCGGCCTCAACGAGCGCTACGTCCGGGAGTGGCTGGCGGCGATGTCGTGCGGCGGCATCGTCGAGTACGCGGCCGCCGAGCGCACGTATCGGCTCCCGCGCGAGCACGCGGCTGGGCTCACCGGCGCGTCGACCCGCAATCTCACGAGCATGGTGGAGATGTTCCCGCTGATGAACCGCGTCCTCCCCGAGGTCGCCGACGCGTTTCGGACGGGCGGGGGCGTGCCGTACAGCGCCTACCAGCCGGACTTCACGGGGCTGATGGATCGGCGGAGCCGTCCGCGCTTCGACGAGCTCCTGTTCAGCGCGTATCTCGGTAAGCCGGAAGGCGTCATCCCGCGTCTCGAGGCCGGCATCCGCGTCGCCGACGTCGGGTGCGGCACGGGCCACTGCATCGCGTTGATGGCGCGACGATTCCCCAAGAGCACGTTCGTCGGGTACGACATCTCCGAGGAGGGGATCGCCGGCGCCCGCGCCGCGGCCGGCGGGCTCGACAACGCCTCGTTCGTCGTGCAAGACATCGCGAAGCTCGAGACGGAAGCGCCCTTCGATCTCATCATCGCGTTCGACGCGATCCACGACCAGGCCGATCCCGCCGGCGTCCTGCGCCGGATTCGCGCCGCGCTCGGCCGCGGCGGCACCTTCCTGATGCTCGACGTCTCCGCGTCGAGCGAGCTCGCCGACAACATCGGCGTGCCGATGGCGCCGTATCTCTACACGATGAGCACGATGCACTGCATGAGCGTGTCGCTCGCGGCCGGGGGTCCCGGCCTCGGCACGGCGTGGGGCCACCAGGTCGCGACCCGGATGCTGCGCGAGGCCGGCTTCCGCGACGTGCAGCTGTTCGAACGGGTCGATCCCGCGAACTCGCTGTACGTCGCGCGCTTCGGCGACTGAGCCGCCGCGATGGGCGAGCGCCTGTTCGGCGCGCGGGTGCGCCGCCGCGAGGATGGGCGGCTGATCACGGGCCGGGGGCGCTACGTGGCCGACGTGGCGCATCCGGACCTGCTGCACGTCGCGGTCCACCGTAGTCCGCACGCCCACGCGCGCATCGTCCGCGTCGATTCGAGTGAGGCCCGGCGGCGCCCTGGCGTCGTCCACGTGCTCGTGCCCGCCGATGTCGCCGCGCTCGGGCGGCTGCCGCTCCTCGTCCCGCACGCGAGCCTGGTGGCGCCAGCGTGCCCGGAGATCCTGCCGCAGGAGATCGTCTCCTACGCAGGGCAGGCGGTCGCGCTCGTGATGGCCGAGAGCGCCGCCCAGGCCGAGGATGCGCTCGACGCGCTTCGGATCGAGTACGAGCCACTGCCCGCGGTTGCCTCGCTCCACGACGCGCTGCGCGCCGACGGACCGCGCGTCCATCCCGGCGGCAACGTCGCCTCCCGATTCACCCAGAAGGTGGGCGACCCGGCCGGCGAGCTCGCGCGGGCCCCGGTCGTGCTGCGCGAGCGCTTCCATCTGCACCGCGGCGCCGGCATGGCCATGGAGACGCGCGCGATCGCGGCCCGCTGGGACGGCGATCTCGGCCAGGTCACCGTGTGGTCGACGACGCAGGCGCCGCAGATCCTGCGCCGTCTGCTCGCGCGCTACCTGACCTTGCCCGAGCACGCCGTGCGCGTCGTCACGCAGGACATCGGCGGCGGCTTCGGCCCCAAGGCCATCGTCTACGCCGAGGACATCCTGGTGCCGTTCCTGGCGCGCGCGCTCGGGCGCCCGGTCCGGTTCGTCGAGACGCGCCGCGAGCATCTCGCGTCGGTCACGCAGGAGCGCGACCAGTGGCACGACGTCGAGCTCGGGCTGACGCGCGAGGGGCGGATCCTCGCGGTCCGCGACTCGTTCATCCACGACTGCGGCGCCTTCGTCTCCTGGGGCGTCATCGTGCCGATCCTCACCTCGGTCACCGTGCCGGGACCGTATCGCGTGCCGAACTACGAGGTGACCTTGACCGCGCTCTACACCAATCGCGTCCCGGTCACGCCGGTGCGCGGCGCGGGGCGGCCGCAGGCGGTGTTCGTGATGGAGCGCATGCTCGATCTCGCGGCCGAGCGGCTCGGGATCGACCGGGTCGTGCTCCGCGCGCGCAATCTCATTCAGCCCGACGAGTTCCCGTACGACGTCGGCCTGATCTCGCGCGACAATAGCCCGCGCCGCTACGACAGCGGGAACTATCCCGAGTGCCTGCGACGCGTCGCCGAGGCCGTGGGCGCCGCCGACTTCGCGGCCGAGCGCGAGCGCGCGCGCAGCGCGGGCCGGGCGATCGGGCTCGGCTTCGCGCTCTTCGTCGAGGACACGGGCCTCGGTCCGTACGAGGGCATCCGGGTTCGCGTCGATCCCGCCGGCCGCGTGTTCGTGTTCTCCGGCACGTCGAGCCAGGGGCAGGCTCACGAGACGACCCTGGCCCAGATCGTCGCCGACGGACTGTCGGTGCCGATCGAGCAGATCACGGTCGTTCCCGGCGACACCGCGGGCATCCCCTACGGAGTCGGAACGTTCGCCAGCCGCGTGGGTGTGCTCGCGAGCACCTCAGCGGCCCACGCGGCGGCGGAGGTCCGCACGAAGGCGCTCGCGGTCGCCGCCGACCACCTCGAGGCGGCGCCGGAGGATCTCGCCCTCGAGGACGGCCGCATCACCGTGCGCGGCGCGCCGACGCGCGGCCTCACGCTCGGCGACATCGCCGCCATCGCGACCGCGCCCCGGCCCGGCTACGCGCTGCCCGGCGCGATGGATCCAGGGCTCGAGGCCTCGGGCTACGTGCACGTGCTCCAGTCGACCTACTCGAACGGTGCCCACGCGGCGGTCGTCGAGGTCGACGCCGAGACCGGCACGGTGCGGATCCTCAGATATGTCGCGGTCGACGACTGCGGCACGATGATCAACCCGCTGGTGGTCGAAGGACAGATCCACGGCGGGATCGCCCACGGGATCGGCAATGCCCTGCACGAGGAGATCGTCTACGACGCGAGCGGCCAGCTCGTGACCGGCACCTTGATGGACTACGCGCTGCCGCGCGCGACCGACGTGCCGCCGCTCGAGGTGCAGCACGTGGTGACGCCCTCGCCGCTGAACCCGCTCGGCGTCAAAGGCGCGGGTGAAGGCGGGACCTTGCCCGCGCCGGCCGCGATCGCGAATGCCGTGGCCGACGCGCTCCGCCCGCTGGGCGTCGCGATCACCGAGATGCCGCTCACGCGCGAGCGCTTATGGCGCAAGGTGCGCGCGGCTCGCGGTTGACGGTCGCGGCGCGGGTCTGATACCGTCGCGCCGCTGAGCGCGTACGAGCGCGCGGATGCTTTTCATTCTGACAAGGAGGTCAGTCATGGCGAGCGAGGCACGCGACCGAGACGATGCGAACCTGATATCGAGGCGCGTGCTGATCAGGACGGCGGGCGTCGCGGCGGGCGCCATCGCGCTCGCGCCACGCATCGCCGCGGCTCAGGCGTCGGCGCCGATGGCTCCGCCCAGCACGATCACGACGCCGCCGCGCGATTTCGGTCCCAATGCGCCGCCGAACGTCTACTTCACCGACCCCGACGTGCTGACCATCGACCCGATCTTCAACGGCCTGCGCCAGCCGAACGCGCCGATCCAGCGGCTGTGGACGGGCGCGCTCTGGTCGGAGGGCCCGGCGTGGAGCGGCGTGGGCCGGTATCTCGTGTGGAGCGATATCCCGAACAACCGGCAGATGCGCTGGCTCGAGGACAACGGCCGGGTGACGGTCTTCCGCATGCCGTCGAACAACAGCAACGGCAACACCTTCGACTTCCAGGGGCGCCAGCTCTCCTGCGAGCATCTGACCCGCCGGGTGGTGCGCTACGAGCACGACGGCTCGATCACCGTGATCGCCGATCGGTTCGAGGGCAAGCGGCTCAACTCGCCTAACGACGTGGTGCCGCACCCGGACGGCTCGTACTGGTTCACCGATCCGCCGTACGGCGGCCAGCTCTACGAGGGCGCGCCCGACGCGGCCGGCGGTCCGAGCAACGCCGCCGGCCGGCTCAAGTCGCGGCTGGGCCAGGCGGTCGGCGTGGGCGACAACAAGCGTGAGCTGCCGACCAACGTGTATCGCGTCGATGCGAGCGGCAAGGTGGAGCTCGTCGTCGGCGAGGATCAGGTGCCGGATCCGAACGGGCTCGCGCTCTCGCCGGACTACAAGAAGCTCTATGTCATCAGTACCGGCAAGGGCCCGGGCGACCAGGGACCCGGCGGCAAGGGCGAGATGTACTCCTTCGACGTCGGCAGCAACAACAAGGTCTCCAACCGCAAGCTCTTCAGCGATTTCATGATCGACGGCGTGAAGTGCGGGCCCGACGGCGTGCGCTGCGACGTCGACGGTAATCTCTGGTGCTCGAGCAACGCCGGCCGCGCCGTGGGCTACAGCGGCGTGACCGTCTGGACGCCTGAAGGCAAGCTGATCGGCCGCATCCGGCTTCCGGAGGTCTGCGGCAACATTTGTTTCGGGGGGCCGAAGCGCAATCGCCTCTTCATGGCGGCCAGCCAGTCGCTCTACGCGCTCTACGTCGCGACGCAGGGCGCGTCGCCCGGCTAAGCCGTCGCGCCGCTAAGCGGGACGCCCGGCGAGCGCCGCCAGCACGCGTTCCGGACGGAACGGGACCGTGCGCAGGCGCACGCCGGTCGCGTCGAACACGGCATTGCTCAGCGCCGCCGCGACCGGCGCCGAGGCGTCGAGCCGCTGGATCAATTCGCAGAGTCGCCATGAAATCTCCGAGCGCGCGGTGCTCATCACGCCTTGCGCAGGAAGTCGAAGTCGCAGCCGTGCTCGGCCTGGAGCACGTGGTCCATGTAGAGCTTGGCATAGCCGCGCGCCGGCGGCGTCGCGGGGCGCGGCAGCGCGGCGCGCCGGCGCGCGATCTCGGCATCGTCGACCATCAGGTCGATCCGGCGGTCGTTGACACTGAGGCGGATGCGGTCGCCGTTCTCCACGAGCGCCAGCGGCCCGCCGACGGCCGACTCCGGCGAGACGTGCAAGACGATCGTGCCGTAGGCCGTCCCGCTCATGCGCGCGTCGGAGATGCGCACCATGTCCTTGACGCCGGCGCGCGCCAGCTTCGACGGAATCGGCAGGTAGCCGGCCTCCGGCATCGCGTAGCCGCTCTTCGGCCCGGCGTTCTGGAGCACGAGGAAGTCGTCCGGCCGCACGTCGAGATCCGGCGAGTCGATTCTGGCGGAGAGATCGTCGAGGGAGGAGAAGACCACCGCCCGGCCGTCGCGCTCGAAGAGCGCCGGGTCGGCCGCGGAGCGTTTGAGGATCGCGCCCCCTGGCGCCAGGCTGCCGAAGAGCGCGACGAGCCCGCCGACCTTCTGATACGGATCGGCGAGCGGCCGAACAACGTCGCGGTCCACCCAGGCGCCCTCGGCGGCGAGCCGCTGACCGAGCGTCTGCCCCGTGACGGTCAGACAATCCAGGTGAAGCATGGGCGCGAGCTCGCGCAGCACGGCGCCCAGGCCGCCGGCGGCGTTCAGGTCCGACATGTAGTGCTGGCCGGTCGGCTTGAGATCGACGAGCACCGGCGTCTCGTCGCTCAGCGTGTTGAGTCGCCGCAGTGAGACCTCGACGCCCACACGCCCGGCCACCGCGGTGAGATGGATGATCGCGTTCGTCGAGCCGCCGATCGCCAGCAGCACGCGCAACGCGTTCTCGACCGAGCGGTGCGTGATGATCTGGCTCGGTCGCAGCCGGGTCGACGCCAGCGCGACCGCCTGCTGTCCGCTGGCCTCCGCGGCGCGCAGCCGATCGGCGTGGACGGCGGGAATCGCGGCGGTCCCCGGCAGCGCCATGCCGAGCGCTTCCGCGAGCGACGCCATCGTGCTGGCCGTGCCCATCACGGCGCACGTGCCCGCGGTCGTCGCCAGGTTCTCCTCGATGCGCTCGATCTCCTCCGAGGTGACGCCGCCGGCGCGGTACTTGGCCCAGAAGCGCCGGCAATCCGTGCACGCCCCCAGGCGCTCGCCTCGGTACGCCATCGGCATCATCGGCCCGGCCAAGAGCTGCACCGCCGGCACGTCCGCCGACGCGGCGCCCATGAGCTGGGCCGGCACCGTCTTGTCGCAGCCGCCCACCAGGACGACCGCGTCCATCGGCTGCGCGCGGATCATCTCCTCGACGTCGATGGCCATGAGGTTGCGGAACATCATGCTGGTCGGCGAGAGGAACACCTCGCCGAGCGAGATCGTCGGGAAATCGATCGGCAGCCCGCCGGCGGCGAGCACACCGCGCTTCACGGCGTCGATCAGCTCGGGAAAGTGCCGATGGCAGTTGTTGAAGCCGCTCGCGGACTGCGCGATCCCGACGACCGGCCGCGCCAGCATCGCCTTCGAGTAGCCCATCGACGTCGCGAAGGAGCGGCGCAGGTAGAGCGCGAAATCGGCGTCGCCGTAGTTGGTGAGTCCGCGCGCGAGACCGCGAGGGCCGTCCGAGGTCGTCATATCGCCGCGGCTCACGCCGCGCCGAGCCGCGCGCCCGGGCGCAACCCCGCGCTCTTGGCGAACGCGCCCGCGGCGACCTTCTGACCGCCGTCGGGCCGGACGCGAGTTACCTGGATCTGGCCGCCGGCCGCGCCGATCGTCAGTCCCGCGTCGTCGACGGCGATCACTTCGCCGGGCCGGCCGGATGCGGCGCCCGCGAGCTTCTTGGCGTCGAGCAGCTGCACGGCTGTGCCCTCGTGCATGGTCCACGCGCCCGGTTGCGGGTCCGCGCCGCGGATCAGATTCCAGATGGTCTGGATGGGCTGCTGCCAGTCGATCTGGACGTGCTCCTTCTTGCACCAGCCTTCGTACGTCGCCGTGGACTCGTCCTGAACGATTCTCGGCGCCTTGCCGTCGCGGACCAGGTCGACGGACTCGAGCAGCGCCGCGACCCCGAGCGGATAGAGCCGATCGAAGTAGAGACTGCCGAGCGTGTCGGTGTCCCGGATTTCGACTTCCTTCTGCATCAAGATCGGCCCGGTATCGAGACCGCGGTCGGGCCAGAAGACGCTCAGCCCGGTCCGCGTCTCGCCCATGATGATCGGCCAGTTGATGGAGCTCGGGCCGCGATGGCGAGGAAGCAGCGAGGGATGGTACTGGATCGTGCCGCGCGTGGGCTGATTCAGCACTTCTTCCTCGGGCACGATGAGCGTGACGTAGGCCATCACGCACAGATCCGCCTTGAGCCGCGCGAACTCCTCCCACACTTCGGGCTTGTTGCGGAACGATCGCGGCTGGAAGACCGGAAGGTTTCGCGCGAGCGCGGCCTCTTTCAAGGGATCGACCCGCCCGCCCTGAGCCGGATCAGGCGCACAGTAGACGCCGACGACGTTTTCCCCGCGCTCCAGCAGGGCCTCCAGCACGCTCTTTCCGAACGCCTGCTGCCCATGGACGACGATTCGCATGATTCATTCCCCCGCGAGCGTAGTGGATGGGAATGCTACCTCATGTGGGCTCGTCCCTCCACCCGGGCTGACGTCCCTCGTCAGCCGCCCGCGTCTGGCTGTCACGCCCCGTGGCGGCGATGAGCCCTAAGCCGTGAATTCGCGGACGGTTTGAGTGCTGGCACCACGCGTGCAGCTATAGCCGGAAAGAGGCGCATTGCGCGAACAAGCGAAGCATTCACGTAAGAACGACCCGTTGCTCACGTAAAGAGGAGGACGACTCATGAACGCTCACATGAAATCTGTGGTGCTCGGGCTCGCGTTGGTCACGGTGCTTGCGGGGCTCTCGGCGTGCGCGAAGCGGCCGATGGTGGTCGGCGGCTCGTCCGCTCCGGCGCCGTCCGCGGCCGTAGCGCCGGAACCGACCCGATAAGCAGCTCGATCGTGGGTGTCGGGGCCGAGGATCACGCGCGGCCCCGACACTTTGTCGTCGATCTCGCCTTCGTTCGGCGGAGGGGTAGCGCTAGCGGCTCCCGCCGCCGAACCGGTAGTTGAGCCCAAAGCGAACGATGTGCTCGCGCGTCGTGACGTCAGTCCGAAGGAATGGCCCGTTGGTTATACCGTTCGCCAGGCAGTTGACGCACTCCGATGTATAGCTGAACGTCCCCAGGTCGACGTACAGATACTCGAGCTTGGCCGACCAGGCAGGACTAATCCCCCATTCGGAGCCGGCGCCAACAGTCCACCCCGGCAGAGTCGCCGACCCAGAACCGGCATACCGATCCTCAGTAGCCGTGAAGAACCCAGTCGTCTCTGAACTGACATGGCCGTACGCAAGGCCGCCCGTCGCGTACACAAGCCACTGCGGCAGTGCCGTGACGCCGAGACGTCCGCGGACGGTCCCGCACCAGTCGAATCGTTGAGAGGCGTGATAGATGACGTTCCCCGCAAGCGGGGATGCCAGAGGTCGATCGACGATGCTCGTTTGGTCAACGCCGTTGTAGTTGAAGTCAAGCTCGACGCCGAGTACAAATCGGTTGACGTGCCAGTTGTAGCCGGCCTGGGCGCCCCCCGTAAAAGCGGTGTCGTTGAGATTCTGATTCTCTTCGCGCAGCCCATTCGTCTCCGCTAATCCAGGTAGGGGGTCTCGTATGTCCGTCTGAATCCTGTACTTCGAGTCATTCACTCCGACCCCTGCGTTCACCCCGACATAGACGCCCG
>Ga0137404_10002686_pt1 | contig 11813 bp, 7 predicted proteins | sample CZOMad2_1_16fung_FD_108285 | JGI IMG/M metagenome (GOLD analysis project Ga0137404, IMG submission 108285) | Vadose zone soil fungal communities from Angelo Coast Range Reserve, California, USA - CZOMad2_1_16fungal (Illumina Assembly) | ecosystem: Environmental > Terrestrial > Soil > Vadose zone...
AGGGCCGCACCGGTCGCGGTGTGCGCGTCGCCGTGGTGGATAGCGGAATCGACACCGAACATTCCGCGCTCAAGGGCAAGATCAAGGGCTCGGTGGAAGCTGTTCCTGAGGGCGGCCAGATTACTTTCAAGCCTTCGACCTCCGGTGATCAGGCTGGCCACGGGACGGCCTGCGCCGGCATCATCACCAGCATTGCGCCCGACGTCGAGCTCTATAGTGTCAAAGTTCTGGGGCCTAATGCTTCGGGTTCAGGCGAGATGTTCCTGATGGGTGTCGACTATGCTATCAAACAAAAAATGCAAGTGGTCAATTTGTCTTTGGGAACGACGAAGCGGGATTTCTGGGGACCGCTGCACGAACTTCTCGATCGTGCTTATCGCGATCGCGTCATCCTGGTGGCCGCAGCAAACAATCTGCCGCAGGCAAGTTCACCTTCGATCTTCTCGTCGTCGCTGGTCTCAGTGATAAAGAGAGCGGGCGGCGAGCCTTTTAATTTCGGTTATCAGTACGGAGATACGATCGAGTTGGTCGCGCCGGGCGTGCAAGTTGAAACCACCTGGCCGGGAGGCGGCTATCGCCAGTTAACCGGCAACAGTTTTGCCTGTCCGTACATTACCGGCATCATCGCGCTGATGCTGGAAGCGCGGCCGGACCTGACGCCCTTTCAGATCAAAACCATTCTCTACGCAATCGCCAAGCGCAATGAACAGGCAGCCGCGGCAGCGGGCCCTGTCTAATCCAGCGTGGCTTTCAGGAGCCGGCCGATCACCGCCAACGCCCCCAGATGATAAGCATTGTGATCGGCGATGAGCATTGCTTCGCGCAGGAGGGTCTGTCCTTTGCCGTGCGGGATCTTCGCGAACAGATCGGTTGACGGATTGGCCACAAGTTCCTCCATTTGCTTCAAGTCGCTGCGAAATTTCTCGACCGTCTTGTTCCAGAGCGCGGCGTTTCCCAGTTCGTCAGGCTTCGGCCAATAGCCTTTGGGAAACTTGGGCGACTTGTGCGATGCGTCGCGAGAAAACTCCAGAATGTCCCATTGGGCGATGCGCATGTGCTCCAAAACCTGCCAGGCGGTGTAGGGCAAGCCTTCAATCCTTCGACCGCATGCCTCGACAGGAAAATCCTTGATGAAGTCTTCAAAGCCAATGTGCGCGTTGCGGCCGCTCAAGAGAGAAAGCACGTGTTTCCGGAGCTCTTTATCGTTCATAAGTCACATACATCCTATTTGTCCAATTAGGTCCAATTTGGCCATCAACTCCGCTTCCGACTGATTCGATAAGTATCGTAACGGCAGACCGGCGCATAATCACAAAACTTGCACGTCGCCTTCCCCAACGACGGCCGGACGCGAAAGTCGCCCGCGCGCATGCCATCGATGAACTCCCAGACTCTTTTCTGCACCTCACTGCGGATGCGCTGCCACTCCACTTCGTCCAACTTCGTCCTGGTGCTGGTGACGCTGGTGCAATCGGCGAACCGGGTCCGGTACATTCCCTGATTAAGACGGGCACCTGATCCGCGCAGACGGTAATACCCGCCGCCGGCCAAATCAAATTCCGGCAGGAACAATTGCTCGAGCGCTGCCAGGTAGATAGGAATCTGCACTTGCCGTCCGGCTTCGATGTCCTCGAGCTTCGCGCCCTGCGAAAGCTTGTAGTCGTAAGCAACCGCGACCTTTTCCTGCTCGTTTACATCTACGCGATCGATTTGGCCCTGGACCAGCGCGATCTCAGTCGCGTTTGCGCTCTCGCGTTTCAACTTCAAATAATCCGTTGAAGACTTTGGATCGCTGGCTTGGGATGCGCGGCCGAACGCCAGCTCAAAATAGGCCGGCCGAATACCGCGCTCGTTGGTTCGTTCCTGCAGACGCAGTTCGTAAAGCAGGACCTGATCGAGAATCAACTTGCGAATCTCGCGATCGATCTCCCAGATGCGCCGGTTAAGCGGCGGCACCAATCTTTCGTGCTCATCAAACACCTGGTCGGCGACCCTGGCGAGGTCGGCACGCAGCGTCTCTCGACCTAAAGAGGGTAAGTACTGATTGCGATGCCGCTCAAAGAATCGTCTCAGAATGTCGTGCAGCAGTTTGCCGGCGTCAATCGCCTGCAGATCCAGCGCGGCCTCGGTGCGCGGTTCGAGCCTGAGCACGCGGCTGGCAAAAAAGCGAAACGAACAGTTGCCGTACATGCTCAGGCCGCTGGCACTAAAAACGTGTTCAGCGCCGAAGTGCCGCGCCAACATAGCGCGCAAATCAACATTTGAGATTTCTCCGTCGAACGGACCGAACCACGATGCGTTTCGCTCGCGTTCAATCTCAACCCGGCGTATGGCAGATTCGGAAATGTAACCGCGCGATTTGGCGCCCGAAAGCAAATCGTCAATCTCGGTGGTCCCCGAGGTTTTCATCCCGGAAGCTTGTCGATGTTCGGCCTTGCGGACCAGGAATGTTGATAGCTCAGTTGCGGTCGAGGCTTGTTCTAAGTCCTGGGTATCAATGTCGCCACGAATTTGTTCCGTCTTAAGCCGGGCCGGAGCGATCGCGCGTTTCAATTCTTCGATGTAATAGGAGGCTACCGTTTCGTTGCCATCGGTGCCGGCCAGAGGTCTGGTTAGATACAAGCGCTCAGTTGCGCGACACGCCGCCTGATAGAAATAGTGCTCTTCTTTGAGCAGCGTATCGCTGGATATGTCCTCCAGCACGACGCCATATTTCTTCAGTCGTTCCCGCTCTTCATGTGGATAGAGCCAGTCACGAGCCGCGCGCAGCGGAAAGCCGCCTTCGATCATTCCCGCAATGAAGACTGCGCGAAAGCGCAAGCCGCGCACGTCTGTCGCTTCGAGCACGCGCAGTCCATCACGATCGGCGGCGCCAATCGCGAGCACCTGCGAACGAAGAGATCTCTCGACCTCGTCGATGAAAGGCGACAACGCTACGGATGTCAGAAGCCCGCGCGTCAGCAAGGGCCCCGTGTCGATAATTGCCCTCCCTGACCGTCCCACCCCAGTCGGGCTGCCCGGCTGGGGATCCCGGGGTCGGGCTTCTGACACCACCTGCGAAGCGTAGTCAAAGCTCTTCACAGCGGCGGCGAAAGCGCGACGCAAACTTTCCAGTCCGCGAACGTCGAGCGTTGCCTGAGGAACATCAGCGGCACTCTCGGCTTTTCGCAGTGGCCCGCTCACTTGATGCGAGAACTCCATCCGATCGAGAAGCAACATCAGCGCTTGCCGCAATTCTTCAGGCGAACCTTCGTCCGGCAAACTCGCCACACCCTGGCGCAAGTGATCCATGACCAACATCGTCCAGGCGATCGCCGCGGGATGGATAGGCGCGGGCTTTTTGCGCCGGTCTTTGGGCGCCGCGTCTTCACCCGCCTCGTCCTGCGCCAACGCCGCCGCGTCCTCGTTATCGTCGCCGGCGATCAGCGAGCGGGCCGCTTCAGGAAAAGGGAAGACGTCGATTAAGCGCTCGGCGCGTTCCAGCCACGCGTTGACACGCAGCTCACTGCCAACATAGGCAATCACATTTTCCAGAACGTCAGGCGCCCAACGCCCGATGCCCAGATCGACCCGCAGACGCTCGCCGCGGCGCGACTCTCGTTCACTCTGATCATCGTTTTCGTCAGTCTGCTTCGCCGGTCGGGCTTCTTTCTGCAACAACGTTGCGTACTTCGCATCGAAGGCTTCAGTCAATTCAGGTAAGTCGTCAGGCGAGATACGAAAATAACCGGTCTTCAACAGGTGAGCGAGATCGCTGGCTTTCGGATTCTTGAGATCCTCACGCGCGGGTTCACGCAGGAGCTGAAAGAGTTTTCCGCAGGCGCGCAGCGCGGGCACGTGCATCGCTTCGACGCGGCGTTCGAGATCGCAGGGAATCGATTCCTCGGCACAGACACGCGCAATCGCATCGGCATAGGCGGCGCGCTCGCGCACGACCAGCGCGACCTCTGAAAGCTTATAGTCCTGCTCCAGAATCAGCCGCTTGATTTCTTTGGCGACGGATCGCACCTCAGTCTCGCGATCGCCGCATTCAAGCAGGAGCGCGGGCATCCTTGCCTGCGGTTCGCCGGCATCACTGCCGGCGTCCGCGCTTATGTCGGGGCTATTGCCGCTAAACAGCCTTTCACGAAGCGGCGCCAGCCCCTCGCTTACGACTACGACTTCAGCGTTTATTTCTGTCTTGAACTCTGTGATCGACTGCAAGTGTTCGATAGTCGACTGAAACGGACGAAAGATGTCTTCGTTGCTCGTTTCGCTATTCAGGTTGACGATCACGTTTGGTACCGCGGGAATCAAACGACGCAACATCTCTCCCTGCACCGGCGTGAAATCAAAGAAGCCATCCAGTATCAGCAACTCGACCTGATCAAGCCAGGGCAGCGCCACTGCGCGGCCGTCGACTTCTCCACAAAGAATTTGCAGCGCGCAAAGCTGATCGGCGTCTGCATCAGTCAGTCCGTTGCGATCGAGCGCCTCGGCATAGGCTGAATAGATGAGCGCGACCTCGCGGTCGAAATCGAGTTGGGAACGAAGTGGAGCAACTACTTGATCTTTTCTTCCTCGGGTTGCTGCTCCGTGTCCCTGGGTCTCTGTGGCAGTTTCAGCCTCGCGTTCGTGAACAACTCTCAGAAACTCCTCAGGTGTCTTGCCGGCGCGCTGCAGTTCGCCAATCAGCGACGCGACCGTGTTTACGCAGCCATCGCGATTTGCCAGCGGCCTGATTGCCTTGAGCTTTCCGGCAGCGGCCATCTGTTTGATGATTTGCGAGATCAGACTGCGGCGGAGTGGCAACTCTTCTCGATCGATCGCGATGCGGGGTGTCAGAAGCCCGACCGTCAGGGAGGGCTGCGTACCCAAACTAGCCCTCCCTAACGGTCGGGCTTCTGACACGATTGCGCTGGAGAGTACGCGCCTGACAAAACCGCGGAACAGATAGACGGGAAACTCGCCCCAGACACCGCGCGCGTCTTTGCCATCCAGCAGTCTTTCGGTCACCAGATCGAGGAGCGGATGTGAGGCAGCAATGTAAAGCAGACGATCGGCCTGCCCCTTTTGAACGTACTCAGCACAGCGGCGGAACAGACGCTCGCGATTCGTTCCCAGTACCGGCCCTAACCAGATTTGTTTTGACAATCTCTTATCCACAGATTACGCAGATTACACAGAACTGATCCAGAAACGTAGGTTAACCCTCTAAGGCTCGATTCTATTTGCGACGTAAATTATTCAACGAGCCATCGAAGATGGCGGCAGAGTGTGGCCCCGGGCGTAAGCCCGGGGTAAGAACATAATAAAGATCAATTGAGCCCTCGAAGAGGGCGACAGAGCTCTAATGGAAACAATGAAATTTCTGTCGCGCCTACGGGGCTCTGACGCCTTAGGTTCGTCGGAACCCCGGGCTTACGCCCGGGGCTATGGTCTGCCGCCCGCATTCGCGGGCTCGTGGATCATCCGTTCCCGGCCACGCTCTTAGACGAAAACAAGGGCGGCGCATCATCTTCGGGAGCTTCTACTTCGGCAGCCACCAACTCCGGAAACAATCCGCCTTCATCACGACTGAGAGTGCGGGTCAGCTTATCGATTGGTTTCAGCTCTTCGATCTCTTCTCCGGAAATTGCTCCGCGTTCCCTAAACTTTCTGGCAGTGACCATTACCCGTTGCTCAAAGGACCCGACGCCTCTGTTGTACCCTTCGACGGCACGGTCAAGGCCCCGGCCAATATCGTCGAGATGTTCGGTAAACTTGCGAAGACGATCGTAAAGGTCTTTGCCCAAACGTCCGACTTCCTCGGCATTAGCGGCCATCTGTTCCTGTTGCCACCCGTACGAAATAGCTTTTAGCAATGCAATCAAAGTTGTCGGAGTAGCGATAATAACCTTTTGATTAATGCCGTCTTCGATTAGTTTCGGATCTTGTTCCAGGGCAGCGCTGTAAAAGCTTTCACCCGGCAAAAACAGCAGCACAAACTCTGGAGTAGGCTGCACGGACTCCCAATAAGATTTCTTGCTCAACGCGCCGATGTGCGCGCGAACCAACCGGGCATGATCTTTCAATCTCTCCAGTCGCACTGCATCGTCGGTGGTTGAAATCGATTCGTAGAAAGCGTCGAAGGGAACTTTCGCATCAACGACGATGGTTCGATTGCCCGGCAAACGCACAATCACATCGGGACGGATGCGTCCGTCTTCGCTGGAGACTGTTTCCTGTTCGGTAAAGTCGCAGTATTGCAGCATGCCGGCCAGTTCCACCACACGCCGCAGTTGAATCTCGCCCCAGCGTCCGCGAATGTGGGGCGTGCGCAAGGCTTTGACGAGGTTTCCGGTTTCGGCCTGAAGCTGTAACTGGGAAGTTGCCAGCGCTCTCACCTGTTCGCGTAGTTCGGCGTACGCGCCGACTCGCGACTTCTCCATCTCGCCGATCTTGCCGTCAACCTTTTGCAGCGACTCGGTAAGCGGTCTAACCAGTTGATCGATGGCCTTCTGTCTTAGCTCCAGATCGCCTTTAGCGGTTTCCTGAAACTTCTCCAGCGTGGCGCGCGCCAAATCGAGAAACGATTGATTGTTGTCTTTCAGCGCGTCGCGCGACAGTGCCTTGAATTTTTCCGCCAGTTCTTCGGTGACTCGCTTGAACGATTCGCTGCGCTCCTGCGCCGCCCGGCGTTCACCCTCCAGGTCGGCCATCAAGACCGCGTTCTCTTTCTTCACTCGCGAGAGTTCAGCGACTTCCTTATCGAAAGACTCCTGAAGCTTTTGCAGCTCGCGATTCTTGGCCGCGAGGCGTTCGTGCAGGGTCGCAATCTCGGTCGCGCTGTCAGTCTGGCCATCGGCATAGCTCCGTTGAGCTTTGGCGCGAAGGACCAGCCAGACAGTGACTGCCCCGACGACGATGCCGGTAAAGATCATCACCACTGGAATCAAGCTATCCATGACTTTCGCAGTTTATCAGAGTCTGTTTCGGAAATGAAACGGTGTCGCAGGAGCGGGCAGCGAGGTCTCAAGTCTGTTGGAGAGCCCTTCCTAACGGCCGGGCTACTGCTCCGCTTGCTCGTGTCGCCCGCTTTCAACATTCTTGCCGATGAGCTGTGTCGTTCGCTCAGTCACACTGGGCACCGGAATGGGAATTCGTCCTTCTGCCAGCTCCCTTGTGATGTGCGCCTCGCCAACCTGACCGCGCTTGCAGGTGGCTGATTTTTTTCCCGCGGACGAAGTTCCTTGTCGAACTGCCGCGAATATCGAGTATCCGGCTAGCCCCGTGCCGCCAAGCAGGAACAGCGAGGCCAGGAGTTGGACAATCTTGTCCTGCTCGAAGCCTTTATTGGCCACGAGCAGCACGACTCCGAGCAACACAATAAGCAAACCCCATCCCATCACCTTAAACATGCGCCGCACGATCAAGTTTTCCTGCTTGCTTTTGTCGACCGCGTCATCATCCGGGTGCGGGACAAGCAGCTTACTGATCCGTGCAAGGTCAAAACCGCACTGACGACAGAATTTCTGATCGAGTGAGCTTTCGTTTCCGCAACTGGGACAGTGCATTCGGCAAGACCTCCCGAATTGATTCAACAATGAGTACGCCTGAAGTAATCCTAAGGTTCGACTCGGGCCGCAGACTTAATAACGGCCAAAGGTCGCGATCAGCCGTTCATAAACCTTCCGCGTGACCCGCACGTCATTCAGGTTGTATTCGCGAATCTCGGCCAGCTTGCCGGCTTGATACAGGTCGAAAACTTTGCTGCCTTCCACTTCGCCAGTCTTGCTGGATTCGATTCCCAAGGCCCAGGCGATGTCGTCGAGGCTGACCCGGCTGCGGCGGTCGCCGAGCCACCAGGCGCGCATCGTGTCGTATACGCCGCGCACGTTGTATTCGCCGAGATTGACGAACGGTCGCGCCGCGATGCCATTAACCAAACAGCGCTGAAAGATAAACGTCAAATCGAATCCGGCGATGTTGTGGCCGACGATCTCGTCGCAATCCGAATCAAAGTCCGACATCAGCGCGAGAAAATCCCGCAACGCCTGTCCTTCGTCCTGCTCGTTGCCTTCCGCGTCGATTCCAAAAACATGCTCGCTCTGAGTTCCGGTCAACCCTTCAATTTCAAAGCCGGGAATCGATCCGATGTGTACAGCGATCGAAATCACTCGTCCTGAAGTCGCATTCAATGAACCGAGTTGATAGACGCGCTCTTCTTCCGCGGCAATGTCTTCGAGATAACGTTGCTGCTGCTCGAGACGCATATAGCCGAGCCGCAGTTCGCGCTCGAGTTTTGGTCCGACGCGATCGCGAAAGCCGGCCAGCGCCAGCGTTTCGATATCCATAGTGAAGGCCCGTGGCAGCAAGGGATCACAGCCGATATATTCACGATACTGTTCGATGGTGATGGGTTTGTATTCTGTAACGACGAACTGCGTTTGATTCTGAAAGGTGTCGAGCTTCCCGGTGACGCCCCACAGTCCGGGCTTCAAATCCTCGCGTCCCTCCAGCACGTCGGCCCAGATCTTCAGCGCCAGAGTGCCGGTCGCATTGCGCGCGCTGGCTTCGCGAAACGGCTTGCCCTGTTGCGTGCGTCGCTCGCGCACGGAAGTCACGGCGACCATCAGCCACACTTCTTCGGCGAGTGGGAGTTCCGGGATGGGGATGTTGCCCTTCATGAGTTAATTCAAGACGAGTCGAGATCAACAACCAAAATATTTTCCATTTTTCATTTGCCATTTCTCATTAGGCTAATCGGGGTTTAAAGTGGCGACTTCAGTCGGGTGTTTTAATCGGCAAAGCCCAACTAAAGTTGGTACTCTCAACACTCGTCTTTAATGATCGATGGAAAATGGAAAATGACAAATGGAAAATGGTTTCCTCTAACTCACGAACTCAGATTGCGTCTCGTCAAATCCGGGCCTGATAAAATCTCTCGCCCTGGGGAAAACGGCTTCAGTTGCTTGCCTTAGCCGATCAAGCTTCACGAGCATCGGCAAGATCGAATCTGTTTTTTCTGGTAAAGAACGCTGCAATATGCGCCACGCATTCACCGAACGATCGATCGCGATCAGCGCTATTTTCGCCGACCCATCCGAATGATTTCCCGAAATCTCCATCAATGCTTCGTCGTCTGCGGATGCGGCGGGCTGGCCAAAGTTGTTAGGAGCCGGCTCTCCGGCTGAAGTCTGGCGTTCGAAACCGATTAACGCCCTGAAGATCTTTGATGGAATGAAGAACTGATACCAGCGAACCACTTCTATCGCATCGCTGACGTCGATGTCTTCTTCTGCGTTGTTAACCGTGTCGGTGGTATCGTCGTGCACACTTCGCTCAATCGCAAGTTCCTGCTCAAACCATTCCTGAACCATCCTGGCATAACGGCGCGCTGAAAGTGAGAGGCGATGTTCTTTGGCATCCTCTCTTTGTTGCTCGCGTTCAGCTAAGAGGACCTCACCTTCCAGTGTTTCCAAATCGATTCCTTCTTCTTCGGCCCACTCCACGATCATCTGGCGCACTTGTTTGAAAGTCGACTCGAGCTTCTGCCAGAACTTCGCGTTGTTAGCATCATCGATTTCAGAGTCGTCAAATGCTCCATCTGCTTTCTCAGTGGCAAAGACAAGACAGCGGGCCGTGAGGGGACAGCGCTCGCACCAGCGGTCGCAATAGTTGTAAATCCCCGAGATCAGATCGCGGTTGGCGGCCAGTTCTATCAGCTCGTTTTTGTCCACGGTATACTTCCAGCTTTATCGAGTTAGCTTGATGACCTGTCGGTCGGAAAAAAAGCTGTCGGGTGCCGCGCGAAACTCCTAATCGGCGGGGCTCATTGTAATGTATTATTGCGAACGTCACCATGAACAACGATAACTGTCAAAGGCTGAAGCTGGGCGACGCGCTCAAACGCCTGCCCGGTCCGCAGGGCGAGCAATCGGTGGCCCTGTTCGAACACGGTTCGCTGGTCGTTAAGCTTTACGCGCCGCGCGGCAGCGATCCGCAGACAACACATTCGCGCGATGAAATCTACGTCGTGGCACAGGGGCGGGGCGAGTTCATCTGCTACGGCGCCCGCCAGAACTTCGAACCCAACGACGTCCTTTTCGTCGCTGCCAATGTCGAACACCGGTTCGAAAACTTCAGTGAGGACTTTGCAGTTTGGGTTTTCTTCTACGGCCCGGAGGGCGGCGAGGCTGACATAGCCTGAGTTGCGAAAAGGCAACTATCCCCAAACGCTTTTGTGGTAAAGTTACTCCTCCCCCAGCAAAATCTTGCCCCCGAGTGCACCACTCTAACTGGCACATCCGTTTGGCCAGTACCACCGTAGGATTCTTATGGATTTGGCCCGACAACCGAACGGTAATCTGAGCAGTCCAGAGCCATCTGTCACTTTGCTGCGGCCACGCCCCGGGCCTGCCGTCAACTTGAGCGGTGGTTGGTATGTCCTGGCGATCTTAGTTATTGCCGGCTTCTATTTTGCGGCCGCCAGGCTCGGTCTCTCCCTTGCCTCAGTCCACACAAATGTCTCGCCCGTCTGGCCGCCAACGGCTATCGCGATCGCGGCCGTTCTATTGCTCGGTTACCGCGTCTGGCCCGGCATTCTTTTGGGGGCCCTGGTCGCAAATCTCATGACCCCGGTTCCAGTCGCTACCGCAGTAGCGATCGGCATTGGAAACACACTCGAAGCTTTGTCCGCGGGGTTCCTGCTTTGGTCTGTCGGTTTTCACAATTCACTCGATCGCGCGCGCGATGTCTTCAAACTTGTCATCGCAGTATTGCTATGCACGATGGTCAGCGCCACCATCGGCACCTTCAGCTTATGTCTGGGTCATGCTGCGAAGTGGGCTGACTTTGGTTCTCTCTGGATGACCTGGTGGCTCGGAGATGCGGTCGGCGGTTTGGTGCTGGCGCCGCTACTCTTGGCCTGGCGAACAAAATCCCATGTCCGGTTGCCAAAGCGGCGCGACGTTGAAGCAGTGGTGCTGCTGTTGTTGCTGTCCTTGTCCGCGATAGCGACCTTTGGCGGACCGTCCCCGATTTCCGTGCACTATTATCCTCTTGCTCGTCTGACGGTGCCGCTCTTTCTCTGGGCTGCATTCAGGTTGGGACAGTCTATTGTAACCCTCGCCAGTGTCGTGTTATCGATATTTGCGGTTTGGGGCACAGCCAATGGTTTGGGGCCTTTTATTAGCAGCACGCCTAACGAGTCGCTCCTGCTCCTGCAACTGTTCCTCGGCTCCAATGCTGTGACGTTCTTGTTTTTGGGTGCAGTCGTGCAAGAGCGACGCTTGATACAAGAGACACTGCGCGAAAACGAACGCCGCGTGGGTTCTCATCTTGCGGTAACTCGAATCCTGGCTGAATCACCAGCTCTGAGCGATGCCACACCGCAGATCCTACAGAGGATCGGCGAGACACTCGGCTGGGAAGTCGGGGCCCTGTGGACGCCGGATCCGGAAACGGAAACCTTACGTTGCCTAACGGTCTGGCATGCTCCCTTTGTAAAGGCCGATCGGTTTGAATCGGTATGCCGTGAACGCACGTTTCTGCAGGGAATGGGATTGCCGGGACGCGTGTGGACCAGCCTGCGGCCCGCATGGATTCCCGATGTAACCAGGGACAAGAATTTCCCGAGGGCCGCGATTGCCGCGGCCGAAGGTTTCCATGGCGCGTTTGCGTTTCCGATCCTATTCGGTGAGAAATTTCTTGGAGTCATGGAGTTCTTCAGTCACGAGATCCGCGAACCCGATGAAGCCCTGCTGGCCATGGTTGGCAGCATTGGCAATCAAATCGGCCAATTCATGGAACGCAAAAGTGCTGAAGAATCTCTGCTTGAAAACAGAGCGTGG
>Ga0137404_10002687_pt1 | contig 11810 bp, 10 predicted proteins | sample CZOMad2_1_16fung_FD_108285 | JGI IMG/M metagenome (GOLD analysis project Ga0137404, IMG submission 108285) | Vadose zone soil fungal communities from Angelo Coast Range Reserve, California, USA - CZOMad2_1_16fungal (Illumina Assembly) | ecosystem: Environmental > Terrestrial > Soil > Vadose...
CACGATATCGTGCTGGGCAACCGCTTCCGGGGCGGAATCAAACCGGGTGCCATGCCGCCACTGCACAAGTACTTTGGCAATCCCGGGCTCACCGCGCTGCTCAATACTCTATTTCATGCACACATTGGAGACGGATACTGCGGGATGCGGGGATTTACGCGCAGCCTCTATGACCGGCTGGACCTGAGAAGTGAGGGAATGGAATTTGCGCTCGAGATGGTCATTAAGTCCACGCAAATCGGGGCGCGCATCGCGGAGATTCCTATCGTTTTGTGGCCCGACAAGCGCGGGCGCGCGCCGCATCTCCGCAGCTTTCGCGATGGATGGCGCAGCCTGCGGTTCATGCTGCTGTATGCGCCAAACTGGCTTTTCCTGCTGCCGGGCGCCACCCTGGTTCTAGTAGGGCTCGCTCTGGTGTTTTGGCTGCTGCCGGGACAGAGACGGATTTCTTCGCATGTGGTGCTGGACATTCACACGATGATCTTTGGGGTGATCTTCACACTTCTTGGGGCACAGATTCTCTCGATCGGCGCATTCGCAAAAGTATTCAGCTACGCCGAGCGCTTTGACCGGCGTTCCGTATCATTGCGGCGTGTTCTGAAGCGCGTCACCTTGGAGAAAGGCTTGCTCGTAGGGGGCGTGCTGTTCCTCATGGGATTTGCCGGGTGCGTGTGGGTCACTTGGCAATGGGCCGCGAGCGGATTCGGCGAGCTGCACGAAATCCGCCAGGTGCTCTTCTGGTCGATGTGGCTCTTTCTCGGTCTACAGATTATTTTCGCGTCTTTCTTCCTCAGCATGCTGGGCATCAGCCGCGAGACCTTCATTGGGGACTACGACCTGAAATAAATGGCTGGCCCGCCGCAGACATCCCGGCCGGTCTCCAGGCCACTTTCCTGGATGGGAAGCTGGCATCGCGCTTTCGTGTTTGAACGGCGCGCTCGCGTTCTTGCAGAAATGCTTGCGGCCCAGATTCCCCAGCGCGCATCGGTGCTCGATATTGGCTGCGGTGACGGCTCCATTGGCAGTCTGATCGCACAACTTCGTCCGGACATTTCCATTCAGGGCGTCGAGTTTCTGGTGCGGCCAGAATGTAAGATCGAATGCCGCGCATTTGACGGGATCTCGCTTCCTTTTCCAAATGATTCTTTCGATGTCTGCCTCTTTGTGGATGTGCTGCACCACACGCAGGACCCGGCAATCCTGCTTCGTGAGGCGGTTCGGGTCAGCCGTTCGTTCGTTCTTCTAAAAGATCATTTGGACGAAAACATTTTCGACGATATCACGCTGCGCTTCATGGATTGGGTGGGTAACCGGCCGCATGGCGTTGTGCTGACGTACAACTACCAGAGCCGTAGCCAATGGGCGAATTGTTTTTCGAAGTGCGGGCTGGTGGAGACGACCTGGACAACGCGAGTGCCGCTATACCCGCCTCCGTTCAGTTTTGTCGCTGGACGACGTTTGCACTTTGTGGCATTGCTCGGGAAAACAAAGTAGCGGAGCCGTTTAGCGCGCGGGCGGAACGGTCGCGGGAGAGTAGGGAATCAATTCCGTATTATCCGTATCGGGTTCCACCAGCCAAACCTGACGATCCTTGAAGTGAGCGAAGAGCTTGGCATTTTGGGCGGGATCGAGTTCGCGGGTCCATAGAACCTTGGCAGTGTCGATTTCAGCTCCGTTGTAGACCCACTCGTCGTGCAGGTTGTGATCTTCCTCATAGCGCACCATGATCAAGTGCTTGCCTGGAGTATTCAAGAGAGTCTTCGCGATTGCCGCGCGGCTGGGATCTCCCTGGCAGGTCCATTCCAGCGGATCGCAGGCGTGGTTCTTGACGGATAAGCCCACGTCGGCCACCAGCAGGAAAAAGATGGCCCAGGAAAGGGCGAGGCCTAGAGGGCGTCCACGGAAACGGATGGTGCGCACATGGCGAATGGCCTGGACGAGCAACAGAAAAATCACGCCCGTCAGCCCTGCGGCGTAGTGAGGCATCGACCAGATCAAAACCAGGAATCCGGCTGTTCCGATCAGAAGGATTAATAGCGGCAATCGCATCCTGCGATCGAAAAAAACGAAGGGGAGCCCAGGCAAAACTAGGAGAACGCCCCACCACGAGTACGTGCTGCCGCTGCGTATCAGTTTTTCACCGGAAACCCTTCGAACGTCCTGCCACGTGTTCCGATAGTCTTCGCGCTCCCATCCGTTGTAGAAGTCTTCGAATTGCTGGTTGTGATATTCCAGCGGGTCCTTCGGGCGGTCCCACAGGAACAGTCCCGTCGTTCGATAGGTCCGCGTGTTCAAGGCATACGGGAAGAGACAGGCGCTTCCGGTTAGCCGCCAATTGTAGTAGCCCATGAAGCCGACGGTCAGGAGCAGAACAACGGCGAGTGGTGCGAAAACGCAGACGATGCGCGTTCGCGGGGTGGCGCGCGGCTTTGTTTTTCCCGCGAGCCACCAGAGGAACCAGCCCCCGGCGGGGATGGAAAGGAGCAATCCCTCGTAGGGGCGGGAATTTGCCAGGATGGCGATTCCCAGCCCCAGCAGCAAGGCATCGCGCGTGCGCGAGTGACGTACAATACGCGGCATTGCACCCAGCACAAGCACACCGCCCGTGGCCGCAACGGCTCCGCCCCAGTAGCTGTTGATCCAGTAGCTGGCGATTCCAAATTTCAGCGCGACAAGGACAGCGCCGAGAAATGCCCACCTTGCCGGAAGCCAGACCTGCAACATCCAAAGAATCGCGGCGCACATCGCAGCAACACTCAGAAGGACGCCGATCCAGGGATCTCCAAGCAACTGCCCGAGGGCCAGAATGGCTCCTTGTGCGGGCGGGTATTTCGACGAATACGTTGGAAACCAATTTACGTGAAAGGTTTCGAAACTCATCCACATGGGGTGCGGCGGATTGGCAAGACGGCCGTGGGCTAGCGTGTCGCCGAGCAGCAAATAGCTATACTCATCATGGATGCCGGGAACGGGCACGGGCAGCCGCTGAAGGCCAGCAAGCCTGGCACCGATGACTGTGAAGAAAAGCGCCACGATCGTTAAAGTCTTGCGGCCGGCGAGGCGTGCGAGAAGGGATTCAACGCTCCGGAAAGCTTTTGACGTCAGACGCGGTAGAAGCAGGGCAAGAACCGAGAAACAAAAGCCAACAAGTATCGGCACGCGAAGCGCGAGGGGCACGCGCATCAACATAGTTTCACTAAAGTTGTTCATCGAGGGTGCGAAATATCAATATTGGATTGTTGCACGCGCGAGGAGAACTACAAAGGGCGCTTGGCCGAGTCAGCGGCAAAAATGAGCAGCTGGCTCAGCGCTCGATTTCGATCTCGGTAGTGCGGTTGGGATCCTGTGCTGCCGGCCTGCTTGGGGCGGGCGGCTTCGGACGTTCTTCAAGGAAATCGGCCATTTCCAGGCGAAGGTTTCCCGCATTCGTTGAATAGGTCAGTCCGGTTTCGTAATCCACGATTCCCGCGCGGATGAGCTTGTCAATCTCGCCATCGAAGTGCTGCATGCCCTCGGTGGTGCCATCGCGCATGGCATCGAGAAGCGACTTGCCTTCTGCTTCGCCCTTTTCAACGTATTCCCGCGTACGCATGGTGGATTTCAGGATTTCCACGGCTGCGATGCGCCCCTTGCCGTCCTTCCGCGGAAGCAGACGCTGGGATACGATGCACCGAAACGCTTTCGAGAGGCGCGAGCGGATGCTGTGTTGGTCGGCCATGGGAAAAACTCCAACGATGCGCTCCACCGTTTTCGATGCATCAATGGTATGCAGCGTGGACATGACCAAGTGGCCCGTCTCGGAAGCTTCCAGCGCGATCTCAATGGTTTCCCGGTCACGCATTTCGCCTACGAGAATGACTTTCGGCGCCTGCCGGAGCGCCGCGCGCAAAGCCATGGCAAATGTCGGTGTGTCCGAATGCAGTTCGCGTTGATGAATCGTCGCTTTCTTGTGACGATGAAGAAACTCAATGGGGTCTTCAATGGTGAGGATGTGGTAGGCCTTCTCCTCGTTCATCTTGTCGAGGATGGCCGCAAGAGTTGAAGATTTTCCGGAACCAGTCGGCCCGGTCACCAGCACAACGCCGTTGCGCAGATCCACAATTTCCTTCAATGCCGCCGGCAGATTCAACTCCTCGAACCCAGGGATTCTGTCGGGAACGACACGCATCACAATGGCGCAGCTTCCGCGCTGCTTGAAAATATTCACGCGAAAGCGTGCGACACCGGCTATGCCATAGGAAAGATCAGCGGAGCCATCCTGCTCGAGCTTGCGAGCAGGCGTCTCGTTTTTTCCCATGATGTCGTTGGCGATAGACTGTGTGTCTTGCGAACTCAAACACTCCAAGCCCTTATACTTGAGCTCCATGAGCTGGCCGCTCACTTCGATTTGGGGAGCGCGGCCCGGCGAGAAAATCAAGTCGCTGACGTGCGGGCTGGACTTCAGCATCGCGGTGACGAGCTGGGCGGTGTGAATCGTCCTTTGCGCGCCGGAGGCCGATGAAGGCGAGGGCACTTGCGCGGGAGCTGTCTGTGGCGGCATGGTTTGCGTAGGTGTCCCCATGGGTTTAGGTGTGTCCTTGCGAGGCCCGAGATACGGAGGGCGCGTCGCGTAAACTGCGGGTACTCCGCTTTCTACGTGACTCTTGTATTCTAGGCGAACCCATACCTGCGGCCAGGGAAGGTTCGGTCACTATTTCTTGAGGGTTACTGTACCAACGGGCAGGTAACCCGGACGAAGTGCGCGTTTCTGCCGGTGTCCTTCCTGCTTACGGCTTGGAAGCTCCATCGATAAAGATAGAAATGTTGGTTTTGAGCTTGGCGAGATCTTCATCGCGCAAGTACATCATGTGTCCCGCGTCGTAATATTGCAGGCGGATGTTCTTCTGGAGTTTGTCCGGCAGCCCGAGATGCTCCATGGTGTATTCGGTGGCCATGAAGGGAGTGGCGAGATCGTAGAGCCCATTTTCCACTTCCACCCGCAGGTGCGGATTGGTCAGCATGGCCTGAATCAGGTCGCCTTCCACATTCGGTGAGCCCGGGAAGCCGAAGTTATCGCCGCCGCCACGATGCTTCCAGTCCCAACTATTCCCGGCTTCGTCCGAGCCGGTGCGATAGACCTTGTCTTGTCCGAACTTGAGTTCATCGCGGACATAATTGTTAAATGCCGCGGTGAATGGCCCGGTAATCGAAGTGTCCTGCGGGTCGTATTCCGCATATTCGCCGAGCAAATCGTAGCTCCAGCCTGAAAAACGCGCGTCCAGGCGCCCGGTGGTCAGGCCGCGGCTGCGCTGGAGTTCCTTCATGAACTGCGGCAAGTTCACGCGCAGATTGGCCTTGACCAGATAATCTTCGCTGAGGCCCGTGAAACGGGAAATCTTTTTCGCGACCGCGGCTTTTTCCGCTTCACCCAGCTTTGAACCTTTCATCAAAGCATCCGCATAATCGGTTTGCGCATATTTGCGGGCTTCCTCGAGGAACGGATTCAAGTCGCCAGGGCGGTCTTTGAGAACTTTGTGGTACCAGGCGGTGGCGGCATAGCTGGGCAGGTAAAAGATGTACGGCATGTCTTCGCCGGGATTGAACGAAATGGTTCCCAGATTCAGCACGGAAGAGATCAGCACGATGCCATTGAAGTAGAGGCCGTCATGCGATTGCAAGTAGTTCGAGAGCGCGGCGGAGCGAAACGTGCCGTAGCTTTCACCGATGAGAAATTTCGGAGAGTTCCAGCGGTTGTTGCGGCTGACATACGTGTTGACGAATTGCGCCAAGGATTTAACGTCCTGATCGACGCCCCAGAAATCCTTGTCCTGGGCTTTGCCGACGGCGTGGCTGAAGCCAGTGCCGACAGGGTCAACGAAGACCAAATCGGTTTTGTCTAGGAGGCAGTGCGGATTCTCGGAGAGTTTGTAGGGAGCAGGAGGCGTGGCATCGGCGTTCACGGTGACCACGCGGCGCGGCGAAAAAGAGCCCATGTGCAGCCAGACGGAGGAAGAGCCCGGCCCGCCGTTATAAACGAAGGCGACGGGGCGCTGGCTCAAGTCCTTCACGTCGCTGCGGGTGTAGGCGGTGGAATAGAGCAGCGCGGTTGGTTCGTCCTTTTCATTTTTCAGGAGGATCGTCGCCGCGGTCGCTTTGTAGGGAATCGTCTGCCCGCCGATTTTGATGCTGTGTTCGGTGACAGAGGATTCTTCCTTTGGGGGCGGAGTAGGAGCAGCTTCGGCTGGCTTCTCGGCAGGTTTGGCATCTTTTTCCTGCGTGTAGGCCGCCGCGCTAAATGCGGTCATAGACAAGGCGAGCGCCACCAGTGCAGCCAGGTTTTTCACACGGATCATCATTTGTCTCCTCGGAACAAGCTGGTATTTGGTGGTTCGATGAAGCTGAGATTCTACCTGTTTATACGGAGCCCCGGACTATTTTGTTCGACGGCCGATGAGCAAGAACTCTTCGCTAGCCGGCCAAGAATCCAGAAAAAGTTTGGCGCAGTCATCCACAATCCAGTCGGCGCCGGCTTGCTCGAGTTCGGCGTCACTCGCTGTGGTGCGCAGGGCCACGACGCGCGCGCCAGCCGCCTTGCCTGCTTGAATTCCCGCGGGAGCATCTTCGATGACAATGCACTCGCTCGCTGAAACATCGAGGAGCTGCGCGCCTTTCAGATAGGGCTCCGGGTCCGGCTTGCCATGCTTTACATCGGTCGAAGTAACCAGATACCTGGGTTTCGGCAGGCCTGCCGCACGGATGCGCACGCCGGCCAGCGGCCGCGTGCAGGAGGTCACGATCGCCCAGCGTTCCAAAGGAAGCGCCTGAAGCAACTCCATCGCACCGGGCAAAGGAACAACGCCTTCGATGTCGGCGACCTCGCGGCGCTCCACTTCGCGATCCTCGGCTGCATGATCCGCGCCGGGGAGGAGTTCGCGAATGGTCGTGATACTCGGCCGGCCGTGCGCTTTTTTTACAACGTCGTCGGGATCAAATCCGTGGGTCCGCGCCCATCCGGCCCAGACGCGGGCCACGGCGGGCGTCGAGTCCACCAAGACTCCGTCCAGATCGAAGAGCACACCGCGACAACGAATGCTGGTCATGATTCATGATAGGCAGAAAGAGGCAAATTGCGAAATGAGGCGTAGCGCATCGCTTTATCTCTCACGTGGCGGAGTGCAAGAAAGCCGATGCCGACGATCGAACCAGGAGCGGAATAGCAGAGCGCGGGGAAAGCGCTTGGGTTGACTTAGTCCAGTAACTTAGTCTAGTATGGTGTAATGAAAAAAGTGAACACCCACGAAGCGAAAACGCAGCTGTCGCGGCTGCTGCGCCGCGTCGCGGCCGGCGAGGAAATCACTATCGCGAACCGCGGGGTTCCGGTGGCGCGCCTGGTCCCTGTGACTGCCAATAAGGCGCAGCGCACCCTAGGAATTTTTCGCGGGGAATTTAGCGTTCCCGATGATTTTGACGCTCCTTTGCCTGAGGACCTTCTCAATCTCTTCGAAGGCCGAACGAAAAAACGCTCCAAGAAAGCCAAGAAAGACGCGTGAAGTTCTTGTTGGACACAAACGTGTTTCTCTGGGGCCTGTCCGAGGAACACAAACTTAACTCCAGGGCACAAGAAATACTGACGTCCTCATCCTCAGAGTTGTATTTTTCCGCGGCAGGCTCGTGGGAAATTGCCATTAAGTTTGCGCTCGGCTCTCTGCCTCTTCCCAAGGCGCCTTCGGAATACATTCCTTACGCGCTTCGGGTGTGGGCCGTGCGCGGACTGGATATTACTCACGAACACGCTTTGCGTGCAGGCGAACTGCCTGTGCATCATCGCGATCCCTTCGACCGTTTACTCGTTGCCCAGGCAATGACAGAGCAGATGACGCTGCTAACCGCGGATCGCGCGCTTCAAAAATACAGAGTCGATTTGATTTTTTGTGGAAAGTGAAGCTATAGAGAGAAAGAGGCGAACACGCACGCTCCGGTCCACCGGTTATTCTGACGCGCCTGGTTGCGGAACGATCTTGCTGCGGATGGCGTAGTGAATGAGCTCGGCGAGAGAGTGCAAGCCAAGCTTCAGCATGATTTTCGCCCGGTACGTCTCCACCGTCCTAACAGTGATTCCCAAATCAGCAGCAACCTTCTTATTTGAATTGCCCTCCGCCAGAAGCCGGATAATTTCAACCTCACGCGGAGTTGGCCTGACTTGCAAATGCCCCGCCGGGCCAGGCTGACTCGCTGTTTTGAGGAAGCCCTTCAATACAATGCCGGATACCTTGGGCGTGAGGAAAAGCTTTCCGCCAGAGACGTCTTTTACTGCCCTTACCAGGTGCGTTGCGAGATCGGATTTCAACACGTAGCCAAGGGCTCCTGCTTCCAGTACGCGGCGCACCATCTGGTCTGACTCATGCATCGAGAGGATTACAACTTCGGTATTTGGAGTTGCCTCTCGAATCTGGCGCGTGGCCTGAAGCCCGTCCAGATCGGGCATGCTGATATCAATGATGGCTACGTCTGGTTTCAGCTTGGTTGTTTTTTCTACTGCCTCCCGGCCGTTCACTGCCTCGCCGACGACTTTCCAGCCACCTCTCGCGCGGAGGAGTCCCCGAATGCCGCGGCGGACGAGCTCGTGGTCGTCCGCCAAGAGGATTCGAAGTTTCTTCGCGGTTCTAGTCATGGATCGGTATAGTCACGCGGACCGTGGTGCCGCTGTTGCTGGATTCAATTTCAAGGTGGCCGCCGATAAGCTTCACTCGCTCGTGCATGCTGGGTATGCCAACCCCGGGCCCGAAGGGTGATTCTGCCTTCCGTCTCCGCAGGTTTCCGGAGATTCCGTTGCCTTTGTCGCCTATTTCTAGTGTGATCTTTGCCGGGTCACGGTCAATTCGTATTCTGGCCTGGGGACTTCCCGAATGCCGCTGGATGTTCGTGAGACTTTCTTGAACGACCCGGAACAGCGCCACTTCGACATCAGGAATCATGCGACCCAAATGCGGTGATATTTCTACTTCAACCTCGATGCCGGTTCGTTCCGTGAATCCGCTTGCGTAATCGCGAATCGCATCCTCCAGTCCAGCCTCATCCAACATCGGTGGGTGCAATAAGTAGGAAAGAGTGCGGACCTCACGAATACATTGATCTGCCAACGCTTGGCATTGGGAAGCGAGCTTACGCAACTTTCTGCTGGGCGAAGGAATGGAAGCATGGAGTTGACTCAAGGTGGTTGCCAGAGCGACAAGGTCCTGACCGGTGGAGTCGTGCAAGTCCCTGGCGATCCTCCGCCGCTCTTGGTCCTGCAACCGCAAGAGTTGGCCGGAAAGGCGTTGCAGTTCCTCCTCGGCTCGCACACGTTCGGTGATGTCACGGCAAGTGCCCGCAACACGAACCGGCTTTCCTTCTTCATCATGGAAAGCTTGCCAGCGTTCCTCGAGAATTTTGACGCGGCCATCCGGCATGACGATCCGATACTCGACCGTGCAAGGCGAGCGCTTGTCGAGGGACGCTACAAAGGCTGCATCCACTTTCGCTCGGTCCTCCGCGTGAATGAATTCGCGGAACTTTGGACGTGTGGGGTGGAAACGAGATGGATCAGTCTCAAAGATGCGGTGTGTTTGCTCGGACCAAATCACGTTCAGGCTCTGCAAATCCGCTTCCCAACTGCCCATTTTCGCCACTTCCTGAGCCTCGACCAAACGGGTGCGCTCTCTTTCCAATTGCTTGGATATGTGGCGCTGTTCCCGCTCGCTCGATCTCAGGGCTTCTTCCGCCCGCCTAGAGTCCTCAATGTCGATTGACACTCCAAACCACTTGACGACGTTTCCCCGCTCGTCGCGCAGCGGCGCGGTGCGAACGAGGAACCAGCGATACTCTCCATCGGCCCGCCGCAGGCGTATTTCATCCTCGGAGGGTTGCCCGGCGGCCAAGTCCGCGATCCACTTTTTCATGACTCTTGGAAGATCTTCGGGATGAACTGGGCGCGTGGGGTCCTCAATTTCCTCCTGCAAAGAAAGGCCCGTATAGTCCATCCAACGGTGGTTGACGAAATCAACGGCGCCGTCAGGCTGAAGTGTCCAGACCATCGTGGGCAGTGTGTCGATGATAAGCCGAACATGATCTTCGGCTCTTTTCAGATCCTCGATGTCGGTGGACGTTCCATACCAATTGGCAATCTTTCCCTGTTCGTCTCGCAACGGCACGGCGCGAATTAGGAACCAGCGATACTGTCCGTCGGAACGGCGGAGCCGTGTCTCCCTCTCAAAGGGTTTTCCGGCCGCCAATGCCGTGCGCCATTCCTCCACCAAACGGTCGTCAGGATGGAATGCATTCATCCATCCCCAGCCTAGGCCGTCCTCCGGGGAAAGGCCCGTATATTCCCGAAAATTTCGGTTGAGAAAATCAGCCGAACCGTCAGGCAATTTGCGCCAGGCTATTGCGGGAATTGTGTCAATGATGAGCCGAAGGCGCTCTTCGACAGCATCGGATGCTTCATCAGCATCGCGCTTAGGTGTTCTAGCCATGCTCTCGCTCATGATGCCCTCCTCCAGGTGGTGCCATTTTTCATGGATGCAACCCCTGTTTTTCAATCGGAGGAGCCTATTTACGATTTAGCTGTTTCTTTGGGCTGATAGTACTCCTTTCCTGGGGGAATGGCTCGCCATCCCATCCATCTGAGCCGGCTTTGCATTCGCGGGGTCCAAGTGTGGAGCGGGAGAGTACCGGCCCCTTGCCAGGCGTGAGCCGGTAGCGCCTGCCGGAGCGAGTAAAAGAGGCAAGCTAATACGTGATTGTTGGTACGTACTTCCCGGGATTGCATCCCGACAACGCCGCGTTCCATAAAAGTAACGCCGGCGCAGGGACGTTCACTCGTGGACGATCTCGCCGCCGGTTTGCCGGCCCACGCGAATGCTTCAACGTACGCGGCGTTTGATCGGATTGAAGTTGATGAATAGAAAAGGCCAGGGATTCGAGGGGCGGCCATTAGATTTCGAGCCACTGGCAGCGTTTCTCACCGTTGCAGAACTACGCGCTCGCAAAGGGGTCTTCGGAGTGGAAGAATTCTTGATCTGCAGGAACCGGGAGTGCCGATTTCTGATTTCACTTCGAGATGGCAACAAGCTCGTACGCCGTGCGGACCTCATTCTCAGCGCCTGTCCGGAGTGCGATCACGAATGGTCAGGCCGTTGCCCATTCTGTCTTCAGACTCTAATGGTTACTTGGCAAAACAAAATTCCTTGCTGTTCACATTGCAGAAGATCGCTGCAGCCGGAAGCGCACCTGGAATAGGACGCTCATCGAAATCTTTCTTGCCTTGAAGCGCCATGGATAAAGACACGCAGCGAACTTTCTCCTGACGGATTCTTCTTAGGACGGGACGAATTATGCCTATGGTGCTCATCGTCAATGACGATAGCGCTTTCCGGAAACAGCTTCGCACCGCTTTCGGTCAAGGCAGCGGGTTCGATGCCTGTATCGAGGCCCGAAAAGGTGCCGAGGCGTTAGCCAAAACAAAGCTTCGATCTCCTGACTTGGTGATTCTGGACTTTTCATTGCCAGACATGAGCGGACTGCAGTTGGCTGAGGAACTCAAAGCAATCACGGCTGAATTGCCGATTTTTTTGCTAACGACGGATTACAACGTGAAGCTCGAGAAGAAGGCGCTGTCTTGCGGAATAACTGCTGTTTTTTCCAAACTCGATGATTTGGCGACGCTCCTGGCGAATGCGCGCGCTATGTGTGGAATCGAATGATTCAGCGGAAGTTGGGGTGGGAGACGGGGATTGAACCCGCGACATTCGGTGCCACAGACCGACGCTCTACCAGCTGAGCTACTCCCACCA